>RRZU013316693.1_pt1 | contig 11214 bp, 8 predicted proteins | sample 2165561 | NCBI WGS metagenome assembly RRZU01 (sample SAMN10456909, study PRJNA506462) | wastewater metagenome | isolation source: wastewater sludge | place: USA: Moscow, Idaho | reverse complement strand
GCACGCGTTCGGGAGACCGACGGCGGCGGGCTCACCGTCCAGCTCATGTTCCCGCTGGCTGGTTAAGGACTTCCGGCCGGTTAGTGGCTGCCGGCTGCTGAGGAAGGCGGCACCGCGGCCCAGTTACCCGCAGCTGAGATACCGAGGTTATGCTTCGTTGCCCGAGTTATCCGGTGCCGCGAACGGCGACGTCCCATCGGCCAACACGGGATGCGCGGTGGCTTGCTCCAACATACACTCGATGGCACGGACCACACGGGACATAAAATCGTCCGGGGTCTCGCCCTCCATCGCCCACATGGGCTCGCCAATGTAAAGGAAAACAGGGCTGCCGATGTGCGGGAATGCCGCGCCCACAGGCATGGCTTCGTGACCGCCATTCATCGCCACAGGAACGATCGGCACGCCTGAATGGATGGCGAGGGCGGCCGCACCGGCTTTGAACGGCCCCAGGTTGCCGTCGCGGGAACGCGTGCCCTCGGGGAATACGAGGATCGGGACGCCGGCGTCGAGGAGGCGCCCCGTCATGCCCGCGGCTTTGCCCTTCTTGCCTTTGCGTTCGATGGGGTAGCTGTTGAAGAACAGCGAGGTGAGCGTGGAAATGAAGCGGCGCCGATAGAAATAATCCGCGGCGGCGCCGGTCGCGAGGCGCTCCGTGAGTTCGTCAGGGAGCAGCGAAAACACCATCGGGGCATCCAGATGCGACTGATGGTTCGGGATCACCAGGAACGCGCCGTCAAGGCCCTCGACGTTTTCCGAGCCCATGACGGTCGGGCGGACGACGGTCGAAATCACCGGTCGGGTAATGAGCTTCCGGATACGATGCCGCCGCTTTTGCTTGCGTTTACTCAGGTAAGGATCGAGCGGCTCCAGTTCCTTACCGATGTTCTCGTGTTCCGAAGCCAAGGTCAGCTACGCCCCTTGTTGATCTTTGCCGTGGCCGCCCACACGAGTCTCTTCGGCGCGTGTTCCGCCAAGAATGCGATGAACTTAAATCGTTTGGATGGCACAGAGTAGACCTTACCGGCGTCCACATCTTTCAGACAATCGCGGGCCACCCGCTCCGCGCTGAGCCACATAAAGCCCGGCAGGTTGGAGCGCTCCACGCCCGCCCGCTTGTGGAACTCGGTGCGGACCCAGCCCGGCATGAAGGCAACCACCTGCACTCCCGTGTTTTTCAGCTCGATCGCCAGCGAGAGCGACCACGTGCGCACCAGCGCCTTGATCCCCGAATAAAGGCCCATGGGAACCAACCCGGAAACCGAGGCGGTGTTGATGATCACGCCGTGCCCGCGGGCCTTCATGGCGGCAGCCGCGTGGCCTCCCAGGCGAACAACCGTGGTCGCCATGAGGTTGATGGCGTCACCGAGGGGCGCGGTATCCGTAGTGGCCAGTTCGTGATAGAGGCCCTGGCCAGCATTGTTGAGAAAGACTTCGATGGGAGATTCCGTAGAAGCAAGCCGTTGTTCGACGACGACGATGCCTTCTTCCGTACTGAGATCCGCTTGGAGGACCTCCACATCGGTGCCGTTGGACCGCAACTCGGCCGCAGTAGCATCAAGGCGTTCGGGCGTGCGCGCAACCAACACGAGGTCACAGCCACGCCCCGCCAACTCCCGCGCAAAGGCAAGGCCAATACCGGAGGTACCCCCGGTGATGAGGGCCCGGCCCATCAAGGGTGTCGTCTTGTTTCTCAGCCGTGTAGTCACACGTCTACGTTAGTTCACCCAGAACGCTTTCGCCGCATTCGCTCAGCACTCGTGTCCCGTCACCGAAAAGCGACGCCTTCCTTGATGCGCGAACCGCTGCTTCCCTCGCTCTCACACTCTGGACTAACTAAATCCCACGTTCGGTACTAGACTCGCCTCCGTACACTTTTTCGCCGGTGCATTGGGAGGTGACATGCGGGCCGACGTACCTCAGTGGCTTATCCAAGCCTATGTACGTTCCGTACAGACCGCAGGGTCCACCCTTTCCAAGGAACAGCTTGCCGACGCCTGCTATCGCGTCATCGAGACCTGGTCCAGCGCCGACCGCTCCTATCACGGCCTCAACCACGTCATCGACGTTCTCACTCGCCTAGAAGAGCTCCTTCCCGAAACCCACGACCCCTGCCTGGTGCGCCTCGCCGCCTGGTATCACGGCATCGCATTCTCGGCCTCGGCAGAAGACGCCGCCGCCCACACCGCCGGTGAAAACATTCCATCCTCCGCCACGGCAGCCGAATACCACCTCAAGGACCTCGGCGTCGATCCCGAAAAAGCCACCCGGGTAGCCCGCCTCATCCGCGGCCTCAAACGCACCGACCTCAAGAACCCCGCCGAAACCGCCCAGTTCCACGCGGTCGATATCGACGAACTCGCCCTACGCGACGCCCACCTCGGCACCCTCGCCGTCGATCCTCAGCGATACAAAAAGTACCTCCAAAAAGTCAGCCAAGAATACGCCCACATTGCACCCGCCGAATTCTTAGCCGCACGCAAGGCCATCGTCTCGCGCATCTTGGCGCGGCGGCAGATCTTCGTCACCCCACTGGCTCGCCAGTGGGACGCACAGGCGCGCGAAAACCTCGAAGCCGAACTCGAACGCATCAATCGCGCACTCGCCCTCTCCGCCAAGTCCGCCGCCATCGAAGCGGCACGAGCAGAGAACCTGGAAGATGCGCCCACAGCGGGTACCCCTCAAGAAGGCCCCACGGCCAAGGCCCCCCGCGAAACCAAGGACTTCCGAAGCGCCATCGACTCTTTGCTCGAAGCATCGGCCGAAGCCGACGCCGCAGAAGCGCGCGCACTCGCCAAGTTCGCCGCACAATCATCGCGTCTCCCCGACGCATGCGCCCCCAAGCCCCTCACCGTCCATTCCTCCATGGAGGCCAGCTTCGACCGCGCCGACCCCGGCTGCAAGCCCATCGAGCCCCAGACGGCCGAAGAAAAGAAGCTCAGGCGGCGCGAAGAGATCGCTGCTGCCATGCGTCAACGCATCGCAGAAAAACACCAGGCGAGCGCCCGGAAACCTGCGGCCGATGCCGCTCCCGTTTCACCAGTTCCACCCGCACTACCAGCCAGTGCGCCCTCCGCATACAGTGCTCACACGGCCACATCGGCGTACAGCGCGCACACCGCTACATCCGCCGCCTCCGCTCATAGCGCGAGGACCGCCGCGTCGGCGCTGAGCGCCCGGACCGCACAGACAGCCCCCTCGGCCAGCACGCCGAACTCGGCGGCGATTCCCACGCACGGCATCGAGCGCGAACCCACCATCTAGCCGGTGAGCTAATCTCCCGGCACGGCACCTTTTTTCTCGGTTCCCGGCACGCACTCCGGCTCCCAGTTCTGTATCCGCCGATCCCAGAGCCCGGCTCCTGGTCAATTCCCCCCCCACTCAAACCGGCACCTCGCCTTCCCGCGGTTCCCTCCCCACTCCAGGCTCCACTCCCATTCCCGGCACCGCGCTTTTCCCCGGTTCTCTCCCACACCAGCCCCGGAGAAGTGAGGGAAACCGTCACAATCTCGGCCGACACGCCACCACACCCCTACGCACATCGGCGTGTTCCCTCACTTATCCGGTGAAAGGGATGGGGTCGTAACCCGCCACGACCCGCCCTTAAACGTGAGGGCCGGGTAGTTCCACGAACTACCCGGCCCTCGCACTCAGCCTGGTAAAGACTCAGATGGTTTAGTACATGCCACCCATGTCGCCCATGCCACCGTCGCCGGCGGCCGGAGCCTTCTCCGGCAGGTCGGCCACAACGGCCTCGGTGGTCAGGAACAGACCGGCGATGGACGCCGCGTTCTCCAGAGCGGAGCGGGTCACCTTCACCGGATCCATGACGCCAGCAGCGAGCAGGTCTTCGTACACGCCGGTCGCGGCGTTGAGGCCGTGGCCCTTATCGAGTCCGCGAACCTTCTCTACAACGACGCCGCCTTCGAGACCAGCGTTAACCGCGATCTGCTTGAGCGGAGCCTGGATGGCGATCTTGACGATCTGTGCGCCAGTGGCTTCGTCGCCCTCGAGTTCGAGGTCCTGTAATGCCTCTTCGGCCGCCTGGATCAGAGCAACGCCACCACCGGCGACGATGCCTTCTTCAACGGCTGCCTTCGCGTTGCGGACGGCGTCCTCGATGCGATGCTTGCGTTCCTTCAGCTCGACCTCGGTTGCCGCACCCGCCTTGATGACGGCCACGCCACCGGCGAGCTTTGCGAGGCGCTCCTGGAGCTTCTCGGTGTCGTACTCGGAGGTGGAGTTTTCGATCTGGACCTTGATCTGGGCAACGCGGCCTTCGATCTGATCCTGATCGCCAGCGCCTTCGACGATGGTGGTCTCATCCTTGGTCATGACCACCTTGCGTGCACGGCCGAGGAGATCGAGATCAGCGTTCTCCAGCTTGAGACCAACGGTCTCGGAGATGACCTGGCCACCGGTCAGGATGGCCATATCCTGCAGCATTTCCTTGCGGCGATCGCCGAAGCCCGGAGCCTTGACGGCGGCGGACTTGAAGGTGCCACGGATCTTGTTGACCACGAGGGTAGCGAGCGCTTCAGCGTCAACATCTTCGGCAATGATGACGAGCGGCTTGCCGGACTGCATAACCTTCTCCAGGATCGGGAGCATGTCCTTCACGTTGGAGATCTTGGAATCGGTCAGCAGGATGTAAGGATCTTCGAGAACAGCTTCCTGACGCTCGGGGTCCGTGATGAAGTACTGGGAGAGGATGCCCTTGTCGAACGACATACCTTCGGTGAGCTCGAGTTCGAGGCCGTAGGTGTTGGACTCCTCGACGGTGATGACGCCTTCCTTGCCGGCCTTCTCCATCGCTTCTGCGATGACGGCGCCGATTTCGGTGTCGCCAGCGGAGATGGAGGCGGTAGCAGCGATCTGCTCTTCCGTCTCGACTTCGCGAGCATCTGCCACGAGGCGCTCGGAGATTGCGCGGACGGCCTGATCGATACCACGGCGCAGGGCGATCGGGTTGGAACCAGCGGCTACGTTGCGCAGGCCTTCATGTACCAGGGCCTGAGCCAGAACGGTTGCGGTCGTGGTGCCGTCGCCAGCGACGTCGTCGGTCTTCTTTGCGACTTCCTTGACCAGTTCAGCGCCGATGCGCTCGAACGGATCTTCGAGGTCGATTTCCTTGGCGATGGAAACACCATCGTTGGTGATCGTGGGGGCGCCCCACTTCTTGTCCAACACTACGTTGCGACCCTTGGGGCCGAGCGTCACCTTGACGGTGTCCGCAAGCAGGTTGAGCCCGCGCTCCATGGAGCGGCGTGCTTCCTCGTTGAAGGCAATGGTCTTTGCCATGTAACTTGTTCCTCCCATTGGGACGATTGTTCTTCTGGCAGTTGATGCCCGCGACGGACGAAGCCAGCGGTCACGGTCACGTCCCGTTTCCACTCACCCCTCATCAACTGAGAGATTTTGTCACTCTCACTGCGAGAGTGCTAACAAGAATTTTGGCACTCTCACCCCGCGAGTGCAAGATGAGCGGGGCTGTGAGGTTCAACGTTCCCGGTGAGCGAACAGAGCAGCCTTGGCACACTCAGTTCAGGCGGTATTCAACTCGCACGTGTCCGCACAAGCTCGCGTGTATCCCCACAAGCTCACGCACATCCCCACGCGACTCACGCGTATCCCCACCGATCGCGTGCATCCCGACCAATAGCGAATATCCCTACAGATCCCGCGCCAGCACGACGACGATGACGTTTCCACCCGTCGCATTGGCATCGAGCGTCAGGTTGGCGTGATCGATACCCAAAGCATCGGCAACGGCCAGGGCGGTGGACTCCGACTCGGCCGAGGGGTACCACACCTTCGAGACGTTTGGCCGTTCGTAGCGGTAGTTGCCCGTCTGCGTGTTAGTAAAGCCAGCAGTCTCGAGTTTTTGCTGGTTAGAGGCAGCGAATCCGCTAATACTTGTCGCATTAAGGACCTGAACAGCCATGCCGTAATCAACCGGGGGAAGTTCGGGCGTCGCCTCTTCGGTGGGTTCAACGGTCTCTGGCGTGGCCTCAATCGTAGGCGTGGCCTCGGTAGAAGCGGTTTCTCCTGCGGTAGGTTCTTCGGGCAACATCGTTTCAGTAGGAACAACGACCGCCGGTGGCGTGGCATCGGCCTTCTTGGATTCGTGATAGCCGATAGCGTTCACCACACCCCACCCCAGAAGCGGCGCAAGGATCACCACCAGGAAGAGGGCTACCCACCATCGCGCGTTCGACCGAGCACGGTGATGCGCACCGGACGTGCGGCGCGCGGCCGCCAACTCATCGAACTCATCTGCCGGATACTTATTCTCTGCCACGGCGTTAGCTTATCGCGTATCCGTCATCGGCGCGCCCGTGCCGTTCCGCCGCGCGGCGTCCGCGCAGCCTGAGGAGCCGCCGAACAAGTTCCGGGTACTCAAAAAGCGCAGCCGGCTTATCAAGTGCCTTCCCCAACACCACGTAATAGTGCGCCGAAGACATTCCCAAGCACCGAATCGCATCGGCTTTCGTCCGCGCATATCTCCACCACGACTGTTCATACTCCAGGACAGATCGTTCCTCTTCACTCAGAGGTTCCACTCCCGGAGGCAAAACCACCCGGCCTTCCTCGGAATGTTCGTGGACGACGGCGTCGTCCATCCCCTTTTCCTCCATCACGTCACCTTCTCCACAGCTCAATGTCCTTCTCACCCTCGCCTTCTGTGAGACTACCAAGCCCCTCAGACACATTAAATGCGTCCGAAATGTCGCCTCCTCTCACAGCTACCCACCGGCACAACGCGCTACTCTGTATTTATGCAGCCGTTATCGGAGATCATCGACCCCGGGTGGGCCGAAGCACTCGCGCCCGTTGAACCCACCATTCGTGAGATGGGCAACTTCCTTCGCGACGAAATCGCAGCAGGACGCGGCTATCTCCCCGCTGGCAAGAATGTGCTGCGCGCCTTCACCTATCCACTCGATTCAGTCAAGGTCCTGATCGTGGGCCAGGACCCCTACCCCAATCCCGGCCACCCCGTCGGCCTGAGCTTCTCTGTCAATCCGGACGTCCGCCCCATCCCGCGCTCGCTCGTCAACATCTACCAAGAACTTCACGACGACCTCGGCGCGCCGCCCCCGCCCAACGGTGATCTGACGCCCTGGTGCGAACGCGGCGTTATGCTTCTGAACAGGGTACTTACCGTCACGCCCGGCTCCCCCAACTCCCACCGAGGCAAGGGGTGGGAGACCGTCACGTCGCACGCGATTCGTGTGCTCGCCGGTCGCGAAAAGCCGCTGGTCGCCATCTTGTGGGGACGTCCGGCCCAAGAGCTGCGCCCCCTGCTGAGTGAAACCCCGGTGGTCATGTCGCCGCACCCGTCCCCGCTGTCCGCCTCGCGCGGTTTCTTCGGCTCCCGCCCATTTTCCCGCGCCAACGAGCTCTTGGCCGCTCAGGGTGCCGAGCCGATCGATTGGTCGTTGAGCTAAACAACGATTGGTCCCTGAGCTAAGTAGCGGTTAGTCCTTGGTCTAAACAACGATTCGCCCCCAATCCCCGGATACACATTGCCCAGGCAGCCCTACCAGTCGGCCTTCCGGCACTGACGAGCATCCCCTAATTTCAGCAGTGTTCGCGCCAGGAATAAATCGACTCCTCCCATTTGTCACGCCGCCGCTTTTCGGTAGTCTCAGAAAAGCTCTTTGGAAGGCCACGCATGCTGCAGTTGTTCAACATCAGGAAGTCGTATACCACCGCGGATTTCACACAAACCGCCTTGGATGGCGTCTCGATTTCTTTCCGTGACAACGAATTCGTAGCGATCCTCGGGCCTTCCGGCTCCGGCAAGACCACCCTTCTCAACATCGTGGGCGGCCTGGACCATTACGACGAGGGCAACCTGGTCATCGACGGCGTCCCCACCGAGGACTATCGCGATCGCGATTGGGACACCTACCGCAACAACCGAATCGGCTTCGTTTTCCAGAGCTACAACCTCATCCCTCACCAGACCGTCTTAGCGAACGTCGAACTGGCCCTCACACTCTCCGGCGTCTCCCGCACGGAACGCCACGACCGCGCCGTCGAAGCTCTGGAACGCGTGGGCCTCGGCGACCACATTCGCAAACTCCCCAGCCAGATGTCCGGCGGCCAGATGCAGCGCGTCGCCATCGCACGCGCCCTCATCAACGACCCCGAAATCCTCCTCGCCGACGAACCCACGGGCGCGCTCGACTCCAAAACCAGCGTGCAGATCATGGCTCTCCTCACCGAGATCGCCCAAGACCGCCTGGTCATCATGGTCACGCACAACCCGGAGTTGGCGGAGCAATACGCCACCCGCATCGTCAACCTGCGCGACGGCCAAATTTCCGACGATTCCGACCCCTTCACCCCCACCGAAGCCGACACCCGCATCAGCGTCAAGCAGGTCCGCAAGACCAGCATGTCCTTCTTCACCGCGATCGCCCTGTCGTTCAAGAACCTCATGACAAAAAAGGGCCGTACGCTCATGACGGCGTTCGCGGGAAGCATCGGAATCATTGGCATCGCCGCGATCCTGGCCCTGGCCAACGGCGTCAACGACTACATCCGCAGCATCGAAGAAGACACCCTCTCCGTCTACCCCCTGACGATCCAAAGTCAAGGCATGGATTTCACCGCGTTGATGGCGGCATCCGCGGACATGGGCGATGACTCGTCCGACGACGACGCAGCCTCCGGTTCCGTCCGCGAAATCCAGATGATGACGAAAATGTTTGAGTCCATCGGATCAAACGATTTGGCTTCGCTCAAAGAATTTTTGGACGACGACGGCGGTCACATCCACGATGACACGCAGTCCATTCAGTATTCCTATAACGTCACGCCACAAATCTTTACGTCAAACGCGAGCGGAATCCGCCAGGTTAATCCCGATAAGTCTTTCTCTGCGCTCGGCTTCGGCGGTACCGGTTCCACCTCCAGCCTGATCTCTTCTTCGATGAGTACCAACGTATTCCACCAGCTCGTCGATGACACCAGCATGATCGAACAACAATATGACGTGGTAGCCGGGACGTGGCCACAGGGCGATGACGACGTCGTCGTCGTTCTCACCTCCAACGGAGCCATCAGTGACTTCATGGCATTCGCCATGGGGCTTCGCGACCCGGCCGAACTCGACTCGATGATCACCCAGCTCCTCAACGAGCAGCCGATCGATACCCCGGACGCCGCGCTGACCTTCAGCTATGACGACCTCATGGCCACCACGTTCACCCTGGTCAACGCCGCCGACTACTACCAATACGACGAAACCTACGGCGTATGGACCGACAAATCGGGTGACACAGAATTCGTCAACAACTTGGTGGCGAACGGGAAAAAACTGCACGTAGTCGGGGTAGTCCAGCCGCGCAGCGGAGCCACAGCCACGGCGCTTCAACCCGGCCTGTACTATCCGTCCTCACTGACCAGGCACCTCATCGCCGAAGCAGCCGACACCGACATCGTGAAAAGCCAGCTCGAAAACCCTTCGGTCAACGTCTTCTCGGGCCGAACCTTCGCCGACGAAGAAGCCAACCCAGCGCGCGATGACTTCGACATGAGCAAACTCATGACCATCGACGAAGAAGCACTCACCAGCGCATTCACCATCGACGAATCAAAACTCCGGATCGATACCTCGGCACCCAACCTGTCAATGCCGCAGCTGCGCATCGACCCATCCACACTCCCCGCACTCGATCTCCAATCACTCATGGGCGATGGCGATCTAGGAAACCTCGACATCGACCTCGAATCCATCCTGGCCGACGTAGACGTGAGCGGGATAGAGCTCGGCATATCCCAAGAAGACGTCAACCTCATCGCTCAGAAAATGGCGACGGGATACGCCACCTACTGCGCGCTCGGCAACGACTGCACCGATCCGCAGGCATCCTTCCAGGCATTCCTCGCCACCCCCGAAGGCCTCGCTATTCTCGCAGAAGCCAACGCGCTCCAGGACGCCGCACAGCCGGATGTCGACGCCGCACAGCAGGCAATCATCCAGCAAGTCTCCGCCAAAATCACCGAAGCGGTCACCGCGCAGGTCGCCGCACAATCGGCAGCCATCGAACAACGCATGCAAGGTGCCCTCACGCAGTACATGAACCAAGCCATGCAGGCGATAGGCACCCAGATGGCAGCGCAAGTAGGGCCTGCACTTCAAGCCCAAATCAGCACCGGGAGGCAGAACGCGATGAGCCAACTCGCCGCCAACATGTCCGGCGCAATGGGCATCGACGAGGCCAAATTCGCCGAGGCGTTCTCCTTCAGCATGTCCGAAGAAGAACTCAGCGAACTCATGATGTCCATGATGGCCGCCGAGCAGAGCTCCTACGACGGCAACCTCATGAAACTCGGATATGCCGACCTCGACCGCCCATCCATGATCGACATCTACCCCACTGACTTCGAATCCAAATCCCGCATCATCGACATCCTCGACGACTACAACGCGCAGATGAAATCCTCCGGACACGAGGAAAAGGTCATCACCTACACTGATATCGTCGGCACCCTCATGTCATCCGTCACCACCATCGTCAACGTCGTCAGCTACGTGCTCATCGCCTTCGTCTCCATCTCGCTCATCGTCTCCAGCATCATGATCGGTGTCATCACCTACATCTCAGTCTTAGAACGCAAAAAAGAAATCGGCATCCTCCGCTCCATCGGCGCCTCAAAACGCGACATCCGGCGAGTCTTCAACGCCGAGACCCTGATCGTTGGTTTCGTCGCTGGCGTGATCGGCATCGGCACCACCGTGCTTCTCACCATCCCGGTCAACGCCATCGTGGACTCCCGATTCGGGGTCGAACAAGTCGCCCAGCTGCCATGGCAGGCCGGCGCCATCCTCGTAGCCATCAGCATGGGCCTGACCTTCTTGGCCGGCCTCATCCCATCATCAGCAGCTTCCCGCAAGGACCCGGTTGAGGCGTTGCGCAGCGAGTAAGGTTGCGGGACTGGGCAGGTAGCGGGGCTGGGCAGATGATGCTCGGCTGGCTGGGAACTGCGTTGGCTGGAAGCGCCAAGTTGCCACTTATGCTGCCTAGTTGCCTCGGATGCGGGTAACGTGGCTGCGCAACAGGCAACTTCGCGGGCGTAGCGGTACGAGTGTCTGGGCAACGAAGCCTAGTGGGTGTCGTGGTGTGAGTATCTGGTTGAAAGCTGACAGCGGGCGTCCCATGTGCGGAACACCAACCGCTGTTACCTCTGAGTGACTTG
>RRZU011028194.1_pt1 | contig 11216 bp, 10 predicted proteins | sample 2165561 | NCBI WGS metagenome assembly RRZU01 (sample SAMN10456909, study PRJNA506462) | wastewater metagenome | isolation source: wastewater sludge | place: USA: Moscow, Idaho | reverse complement strand
TAATATCTTCTTCTAAAATTTTTAAGCAAAATTAGGATAAACTTCAATCCTAATTTTTCAAGTGCGTCTGTAGTTCAACTGGATAGAATACTCGGTTTCGACCCGAGGGGTTGTGGGTTCGACTCCTACCAGGCGTACCATTTAATACTATAACTTAATCTAACTTACTATATCAAAAGCCTATAAAACAACACTTATAAACAATATTTAATCTAACTTAAGTTAACATAATTTAACACAAAATTAAAGAAATTGTGGGGTAAATTATGGGGGTAAATGAAAATACACATAATTTACAATAATTTACCCCCCCCACAATTCTATCAAAAAAGGTTACATAATGGCTTCAATTAATCTATTAAAAGACATTCAAATAAAACAAGCAAAAGCAAAAGATAAAAACTACTCCTTTAATGATGGTGGAGGACTTAGATTAAAAGTTACACCAACTGGTAATAAAATTTGGGAATTTTATTATACATATAATGGCAAAAGAAGAGAAACAACATTTAAAAGTTATCCTATGGTTAGTTTAGAAAATGCGAGAGCCAAAAGAGATGAATTTTTAGATTTATTAGCCAAAAATATTGACCCGATAGCAAAAAATAAAGAAATTAAACTAGATCAAATAATAGATATTCAAGGGATGTTTTTAAATGTTTTAATTGAATGGTTAGAAAAAGAAAAACAAAGATTAACTGAAAGTACATATATTGGCAAAGTAAAAGTTTTTGAGAATGACATTAAGCCAATTCTTAAAAATAAACATATTAAAGATATTGAGATAAAAGATATAATTAAAATACTAGAAATAAAACAATTAAAAGCTCGTGAAGTTGCTTCAAAGATTTTTAATTACTTAGACAATCTTTTTAGATATGCAGTACTAAAAGGATATTGTGAAAGAAATATTTTAACAGATATTAGAAAAAGTGATATTGTAAAACCTAAAAAAGTAAGACATTTTCCAAAGATTACAGATGAGAAAATATTAAAGGAATTGATAGTTTCTATTTATACTTATAAGGGGAGTTTATCTTTGAGAAATGTAATGAAGTTAGTTTTACATATACCTTTAAGGGCTGAAAATCTTTGTAATTTGAAATGGAATTATATTAACTTTGATGAACAGAGTTTAACAATTCCAAGGAATGAAATGAAAGTTAAAAATGATAATTTAGATGATTTTAAAATTCCACTAACAAATGAAGTAATAAATATTTTAAATGAACAAAAGCTATTTACTGGACATCAAGAATATATATTTTTAGGAAGAGATAATAGAAGTCCAATAAATAAAGAAAGTCCCAATAAAGCTTTAAAAATATTAGGCTTTAATGATGAAGAAAAGGGAAGAAAAATAAGATTACACGGATTTAGAGGAACATTTAGAAGTTTAATAGATACTCTTGATACAGATAATAAATTTAGTTTTGAATTAAAAGAAAGAATTTTAGACCATCACGAAACAAATGATACTGTAAGAGCATATAATCATAAGGCAAATTATTATGAACAATTCAAGCCACTAATGAATTTTTGGAGTGATTTTATTTTAAAGTTACAAAATTAAAAAGGAAAAGCACTTAATTCTTTATATAGTTTACTTTCATATGGTACGGGAATTAACTCCCCACTATTTTTCCTTACTAAAATAGTTTTGTTACCAATATTAAATATGCTACCAAATTCATCTCCATTTAAATATAATTTATCTCCAACCTTGTAGTCTGAGGCGTAAAGTTTATTAAGATTATTCCACTTATCATGTAAAGGTGAAAAAGGAATATCAGAATTAGAATTTATATTATCAAGAATCGATTTTTGAATATCTGTTAGATGTTTTAGAGAATTTTTTATTTCTCTTATTTCTAATTCTTGTAATAATTCAATTTTCTCACTTTTTGAAATAGTAGTATTTTCAATTTTTGCAGTAGTAAGTTCCATTAATCTAATTAGAGAATTAATTTCTGTCTTGTCACCTTTCTTTTCAAAGGTTTCTTTTAATGAAATTGTTAAACTATTAACTGCATTTCTTACATTTCTGAAACTCATATCTTTTTTATATGTAACATATCTTAAACCTGAGATATCGAAAGGAACTTTTGTATCTTCATCTATTAAAAGTACAGTTGGCATATCAAATGCTTGTCTCATTCCTAATTCATAAAAAACATTAGGATTTTTAGAACTCATATCACAAATTGCAATAGGGGATTTAATTACCTTTTTTAGAATATCTAAATGAATTAAATTAGTATTTTTTGTTTCATCTGCTCTGATTGGTTTCATATTATTATTTATTATTGATGGTTGAATTATATCTTCATAAACAAGAGTAAAATGATTTTCATCATAACCAATTTGATTTGAAATAGGCATAATTACAAAACATTCAATTATGTCATTTTCTGGTATAACGTTTACTTCTTTTTTATTGATTTTTTCTGACATAAATTAACCCCTAAATTAAATTTTCATATTATACAAAAAAAATATAAAATAACTTATAAATAATAAAAGTTTTATACAAGAGCTTCGCAGAATAGTTGGAAAAAACTTTTTTAAAATGTGTACATTTTAAAGGAGTAGTTTCCTTTCCTGTGATACAAATTTTAGGATTTAGTTTGAAATAACTAAGGTTGTTTAAATTTATCCAATATTTCTATATTTTTAATACTTTTATTCTCAAAAGCACAATTATAATGTTTTATGTAATACTTTGAAATTTCTCTATTATTAAAATGTTTTTTAACTAATTCAACTTCTTCAATATCATAATCATCAATCAATGATTTAGTATCGAAGCTAATTTGATTATCTGATTTCTCATTAATATAAGCCTTTACAATTAAGAAAAAATCATTAGGTTCTGTAACTTTAATTTCATTTCTATCAATACATAGTTTATTAGAGCCTTCAATCCATCCAAATTCTGTTAAAATATATTCTTTAAACAATCTATTTTTATTCATATAAGTTTTAATATCAAAATCTAATAATAATGAAAAAAATAAAAATAATAAAATAAGAGCACTACCTACTACAATTAGATTAAAATATAAATTTAAGAAAATTAAATTATATTGTATTTCAAGCTCTAAACCGTATTTAGAGGAATCTACTAATTGATACTTAATAAGTATTGTTGTTAATGTAAATATTATTCCAACTATTATAGATGAAAATTTAAATGGCTTACTATAAGAGCTTAATCTCAAAACGTATTGTTTATATTTAAAAATAAAGATTATGAAGTATATGAATACTACTATTATAATAATATTTAGAATATTGTCGAGATAATTTTTTAAATCATTAACACAAATTTTCTGTGTTGTTAATAATAAATATTCAAATAAAATAAAAGCTGCACCATTTATCATAAAAAAAACAATACCTAGAAAAGCATATTCACTAAAAAATATGTTCTTGAATATTTTCATATTAAATCTCCAATTAGATAAAATTATTTATAAACATTATTTTTAAAAAGGCAAAATAAAATTTTTAAGATACTCATTGTTCGAATTCATTTATATTTTTTTCTAAATTTTCTAAAATAATATTTTTACTCTTTTCATCTAACCCATTAAATAAAGGATTAGAATTTAGTAATAAATCTTTTAAACTTTGTTCTAAATTTTCATTTGAAGATTTTTCTAATTCTTGAAACAAATATAATAATCTTTTATTTTTTATAGTTGTAGTTTGAATATCATATTTTTTACATTGTTGTTTCAAAATTTTTATTTTATCAAACTCACTAAATTCCAAATCATTAAACATTTCTTCATAAAAATCTTTAAATATTTCATTATAAATTCCAAGGTCTTTACACTTCTTTTTTACTGTATTTATAGAATTTCTTATCTTCCAACTAGAAATTGTTTGAGGTGTAGTATCTAAAATTTTTGCTAATTCAGTCATTGTAGAAACTTTGTAAAATTCAAATAATTTTAAAAGTACATCATCAACTTTTGTCATTTTTTTTAACTCCACTATCTAATTTAAGCTTTTTTTAAATTTATGTACTGCATAATTGCTTTTAATTACTCACTTATGAGTAAAATAGATTAAATATATTCTTATTTGAATAGTATTATCTATATTAATTGCACAATTTAGCATATATAAACTTACATTTATTTACATAAAGGATATGAAATGAAAAAAGAACAAAAACAAAAAACGACTGTTTGTTTTGATAGAGAGCTAAAAAATGAAGCTGAAAAAATATTTTCTGCTTATGGGGTAAATTTACAAACTGGTGTAAATATATTATTAAAACTTTTGGTGGATAAGAAAATACAAATTTTCAAATAAAAATAGTTACGGCTTTGCCCCCTTGTCTAGTTATTTAATATTGTCCCATAGGAAAAAATGTAAATGCAAACAAATTTAATCATAAAAGAGTTTTTAGACCTTATATCTCATTCAAAGAAATGTGAAACAAAGCAAATAGATTTTTTTAGTAATAAAAAGATTTTAAACAAACGAACAGGTGAAACGATAGACTTAGTTTATGACTTACAAAAAGAATATGAACTAAGATACAATGAGTTAATCTTTAAATCTATCTATTTCCAAAAAGAAATGCAAGAAAAGTATCAAGATAAGTTTACATCACTATTTTTAACACTTACTGCAAACAGTCAATTCCATAAATACAAACTTGATAAATGGAATAATCTTATATTTAATCCAAAATATAAAAATGATTATACTCCAAATGATACTTACAAATTTTTGGATAATGTTAAACGAAATTTTATGAAAGAATTCGCTAAAAGTGATAATGGTAGAAAAAAGATATTTTGTAGATATGTTCAGGTAGTTGAGAAACATATCTCACTAACTCCACATTTACACATAATTTTATTTGTCCCAAATGAACACCTTGAAACTGCAATAAGTATTATTAAAAATAAGATGAAATGCACAGATGAGAAAAGATTTATTTCAGATAATAAAGATAAACCTATCAACAAATATTTAATCAATTCTATTTATTCAAAAAATAAAAATAACGATATAGGACGCTGTGAAATAGAAATTTTACAAGATAGTAAAAAAATCACAGGCTATGTTTCGAAATATATTCGTAAGCAGTTTAAAAGTGATGATATTAGCTATAGATACGAATTGGACGGTTGGAAAAGAAAAAATAAAATCATCTTGACTCGGTCAAGTAGAACACCAGTCCCGAAATATGTCTATAAACATCTATTTTCAAATTTCCCAAAGGAGAATAAAGAGCAGTTTGAAGATTTATTTTGTGATATTCAAAATAATAGCACTTTGATAAAAACTGATATTAAAACAGCTCAAACAAAAACTCAAAAAGCCTTAAATGAAGAGATATTTAAAGCAAATATTCAAACAAGCACAATTCAAATTATAAAAAAAGAGGTAACCAATGAAATAGGATTAATTAAAAAGCTCTGTATGAGAGAGCTGAAACAAAATCATACAGAACAAGAAGTAAACATAAATCTAAAAATATTTGATTTATTTATGTCAAATACTGACATATCAAAACTAAAAAAAGATTTAATGATTGAGAATTTTTTTGTAAAAAAAGATAATTCCTATCAAGAATCTATTTATCTTGATGACATTCTAGCTAATAGATACGATAAGTGGTTAAATAAGCTTTTAAACCATATAGAAAACAATAATAAGCCTATTCAAATCACAAAGATTGAAAGATTGATTATCGAACATCGTGAAAAAGTTTTATATGATAGTGATGATTGGGAATTAATAGAATATTTAAACGAAAATGAACAAACAGCATAAAAAAGTTGCATAAGAATTTATAAATAAAAAAATACACAAAAAGGAAATATAAAAAATGGAAAATAAAATACCAAAATATATGCGAGTAAAAGATTTAGCAAAATATCTAGGAATAGCTCAGAGTACAATCTGGCTTTATTTAAGACAAGGAAAAATTGAATCAAAGAAAGTTAGTTCATATATAACGTTGTTTGATGTAGCAAAAGTTGAAAAGGCTTTATTTGAAAATAAAAATTAATATAAGGGTATAAATTTTTTATACCCCACAATTACTAATATAAAAAAGGAAGTTACAATGAATATAAATTTAAAATTAAAGCCTTTTATTTACAATCAACTAAAAGAGTTAAGAAGCAAGTATAAATTACCAATTACATCAATGATTAATATGATACTTGCAGAAAAGCTACAAGATGAATTAGATAATATAGAAAAAACTCCAGCAATTCAAATTTCAAAAATGATGAAAAATCAAAAATTAGATTATTATCAAATAGAAGCAGATAAAGAAGTTAGATTAAAAATTACAAACAAAGAAAGAGAATATTTAATAAATCAAGCAAAAATAACTGGAACAGATAATTTAACAAATGAGATAAGACATAGATTATTAAAAAGTATTTATAAACAGGAAATCTTAAATCCACTAGAGTTAAAAGAATTTAAAAATTTAGTTTATCAAATTAAAATGATAGGTTTAAATATTAATGGAATTTTTAAAAGAGTTAATTTTAAAGAAGAATTAAAAAATGATGATTATATAAATTTACAAAATAGTATTAATGATGTAAATGCAAAAATAGATTTAATAGTTAAAGAACTAAAAAAAGCTTTTAAATTTCATAATATAAGAATATAAAATTTTATAATTATCTGTTATAATAAATAAATTTATAATTAGGTAAATGATGAGATACATTGATAAAAAATTTGTTGATATTGTAGATGTCTTAAGTTTAAATGGTATCCCTTTAGTCTTAACCGCAACATCAACTGAAACAGAAGCATTACATCAAAAAATAGTAGGTATTGAAGAAGGTAAAATTATACGTTTTACTAAAGATGGTAATACTTATTATCTTGGATTATTAGGAAAATATTTAACAGTTCATGTTCAATGCTCAATGGGATCAATTGGTAGAAGTAGTTCAATTTTAACTGTTTCTAAGGCAATTGAACATATTAACCCTAAATTTATAATCATGGTAGGGATTGCTTTTGGTGTAGATGAAAGAAAACAGAAAATTGGAGATGTTTTTATTTCGAAAAGTATAATGCCATATGATAGTAAAAGAGTTGGTAAAGATAATGTTATTTCAAGAGGATCAGAATGCTTATCTGATAGATTATTATTGAATAGATTTGAAAATATTCTTTCTTGGGAATTTAAATTAGAGTGCGGATCAAATGCAAGACAAATATTTACACAAGTTTTATCTGGAGAATCACTAGTCGATAATAAAAATTTTAGGAATTTATTAATAAAGAATTTTCCATTAGCAGAAGGTGGTGAAATGGAAGGAATTGGATTAGCATCTGCATGTGATGGTAAAGTAGGATGGATATTAGTAAAAGGAATTTGTGATTTTGCAGATGGAAAAAAATCTGAAGACAAGAATAAAAAACAAAATATTGCAATAAATGCAGCTTTAGATTTGTGCATGCAATTATTTGAGAATGAAATAACTTTTGAAGAATTTCAGGTTAATCCATATAAACATGTTGATAAAATAGACAGGAAAATAATATTATTTAATGAATACACACTAGAAAGTGAGAAATATTATATTGAAAGAGAAGATGATAAAATATTTTTAAGTAATTTTATTGATTTTTGTTTATGGGTGCATGGTGCCTCTGGGACAGGTAAGACAACACTAATTTCTAGGAATTTAATAAAAGAAAAAAAAGAATTTATTTTAATAGGACTAGGATCGTATATAAATACTAGTATGATAGAAATATTTCAAGGGATACTAATTGAATTGTCTTTAATCTTACAAATAAGAGTAGAATTAGATGAAAAAACAGTAAGTGCTATTTTTAAAGAAATTATTAAACTTTTATCAAAAATCAGCGATAGAAAAGTTGTTTTAATGATAGAAGAAATACCATTATCAAATGAAAAAGATTATAAGGAATTTATAGAATATTTTATTTCTTTTTTAATAGAAAAACAAACAAAATCAAATTTAAATAATATAAAATTTATTTTATCATCAATTTTTAATCCTGAATATTATATCTTGCCTCATCAGTATAAGATTACTGAAAAATTAAAATTTATAAAGTTAAAAAATTGGGGAACATATGATGCAAGTAGATTAATTGATTTATTGGTTTTATCTTTAAATATTAAAATAAATAAAGACTTAAAAGAAGAAATATTAAATTTATCTTGTGGTTCTCCAAGATTTATAAAAAAATTTTTTTCAAATGTTTATGTCAATAGAAGTTTAAAAACCTTGGATTATAAAATGATATTAATTGATACAAAAAATGAATTAAGTAGATATATGCAATGAAAAGAATTCTCAAACCTTATACAATTATTCCTTCTTCTTTATATGTGAAAAGAATTGCAGATTATCAAATAGAAGAAATTTTAGAAGACATGCAAAGGCCAGGTTATGTCCTTGTCTCAAGACAAATGGGAAAAACAAATTTACTCTTAAATGCACAAGAATCTTTAAAAAGAGAAGATGATATATTCATTTATTTAGATTTATCTAATACTTTTGCAGATTCAAAAGGTTGTTTTGAAAATATGATTAATATTACTTTAGAGCTTAATCAAGATAAGTTAAATGGATTAAAAGAACAAATTTATAAATATAGAAATGAGAATCAATTATTACCAAATCATAGTAGACATCTTGAAGAATTAAAATTAATATTAAATAGAATAACAGGTAGATTAATTTTTTTCTTAGATGAAATTGATGCATTAACAAAAATTGATTATTCAGATGAAATCTTTGCACAAATTAGAAGTATATATTTTTCTAGAAAAAATAATATTGAATTTGAAAGATTAGGATATATTTTATCAGGGGTAGTAGAACCAAAAGAAATAATTAAAAATCAAGATATTTCGCCATTTAATATAGGACAAAAAATATATTTAAATGATTTTTCATTTGAAGAATTTTGTCAATTTTTAGATAAAGGTCAATTAAAACTTAAAAAAGAGGTTGTAGATTATATTTATGAAATGACAAATGGTAATCCAAGAATTACATGGGATATTTGTAGTGATATTGAAAAAATAAATGATCATAAAATTGTAGAGATTACAGATGTGAAAGATATAATCAATAAACTATATTTAATATCTTTTGATAAACCGCCAATAGATAATATTAGAGATATAGTAAAGAAAGATATAGAATTATCAGATGCTATATTAGAATTACATTATGATGATTCAGTAATTCTATCAGATAGAATCAAAAATAAATTGTATTTATCAGGAATTATAAATTATGATGGTGCTGATGGTAGAGTTAAAATAAAAAATGAGATAATTAAAAAATCATTATCCGAGAATTGGATTAAAACATTTAGAAAAGAAACAAATACTTTCATAAAAATTGCACTTGACTATTATGCTAATGAACAATATCAAGATTGTTTTGATACGTTTATGGATTATTTAAATAAATATGGTTTTAAAGAAGAAGAATCCGCAACATGCTATTATTATATGGGATTTTGTAAAATGGCAGAAGGTAATTTTCAAGAAGCATTACATTATTTTAACCAATCAAAATTTAATAGTGATGAAAAGTATTATTATCTTTTAACAAATTTTCAATTAATATGCAATAATAAAATTGGTTGTTATGAACAATCACTTGAGAAGTATAAAACTTATTTTGAAAAATTATATGTTGATAAACATTATATAGATGTTTTAAATAGCTTTTATTATTTTAATATAATTGAAGAAAGAAAAGAATTTTTAAATGAATCGCAAAAAATAATAGAAAATATAGTAGATACAAATAAAGATTTTTCAGATGAAACTACTAAAATATCTTATATAAATATATGTAAATATTTTTTAGCAAAAGTTTTTATTTTGCAAGGGAATACTGAGAAAGCTATAGATTATCTTAATAGTATATATAATGATTTAATTTCAAATAATTTAAAAGTTAGAATCGGTTTAGATTTATTAGAAATTGAATTTTATGAAGATAAGGATAATAAAATTCAGAAAGAAATAGTAAATTTAATATTAGAAGAAGTGATAGAAATTAATAAAAGTAAGAGTTTTGATATTAGATTAATTGATGATAATATTTTTTCAGCTGTTTTAGTTAATTTATTAGAAAAAGATAGTAAAGAATTATTCGAAAAGTTAACTACTAAATTGATAAAAGAATTTGAATATAATATAGGAGACCTTTTATTAAATTATGCAATATATTTATTTAATAGAGGGAAAAAAGAAAATCTTTTAACTATTTTAAATGAAATAATAAATAACAAAGAAAAATATCAATTAAGTAATGAAAAATATTTTAATAGTTTAAAATATTTATGTTTTCTTGAAAAAGAAAAAAGAATTAATTTAATTGATGAATATATTGAAATATTAAGGAATAGTGATATGTTTCTTGATAATATTGATATTGATAATTTTGGACAGTTGATAAATTTTTGCATCATTAAACAAGATTATCAAAAGGCTAATAAATATTTGACTATAATTAAGGATTTAAAATTTAGAGTTAAAAATGAATTACAACATTTTTATATTGCATTTCTTCATCTCGAATTATTTGTTAGTAGTAAATTTAAAAATAATCAAGAAGTAACAAAGAAGTTAGCAGAAAGTATTTTATCAGAACTAAATAATAATAATATAATAGAAGATTTAATTAAGACATTTGGTAAAGATTCACTTGTATTATTTAAAGAAAATGCAGAAAAGGTAATTTCATTAAATAAAGTTAATAAGGAAATAATAGAAATTGATCGTAATAAAAAAGTGCAAGTTATGTATCCTTATGGTCTAATTATCACAAAAAAATATAAGTTAGTTAGTGAAGATATTAAATATGGAAAATGTAAATTAATAAAAGTATTAAATTAGACAGGAAAATAATTTTCTATTTTTAGTTAATTCTTTTATATTGCATACTACAGTTTTATCTTGAATATAAGTTTTTAATTTGAGGGGTAAATCATGGGGGATTGTTTTTTTGAATTCTCAAGAACAATTATATATAAGCTCTGTAAGAATCTTTTCTATTCCTACCAGGACCACTTTAAAATTCAACTTAATTCAAAACTCTAAAACACAATAATTTAAAAGAGTTAATAAAGAGTGTTTACAGTTATTAAAAAATTAATTTAGCTCTTCTATTATTTTAATAGTAGTTTCAAGTAATTCATTTGCATCT
>RRZU010650174.1_pt1 | contig 11216 bp, 8 predicted proteins | sample 2165561 | NCBI WGS metagenome assembly RRZU01 (sample SAMN10456909, study PRJNA506462) | wastewater metagenome | isolation source: wastewater sludge | place: USA: Moscow, Idaho | reverse complement strand
CTAGACCCTGGCTTTTGGCTGAAGCAGCAAGAGCGTCGGGACTGGAATCGCATCAAGCTCGATACCTTCGTGCCGGTGCTGGTTGACGAGCAGTCGGGCACGCCCAAGAGGAGCGCCAAGAAGGCAGCGGCCGAACCGCTCGAATCGGCCAGCAAGGACGACAAGGTACCCAGCGAAAAGAAGGCGAAGCCCGTTAAGGTGACGGCGGCGAAAGAAGCGAGGCAGAAGCCCAAGCCGACAATGGCGAAGAAAGAGCCCAAACAGGCTGCGGTGGCTGACGGAGGTGTGCAGCCGCTAGATGCTGCGTCAGCACAGCCCGATGCGGCTGCCGATGCGACTACCGAGGCACCTGCCACGGAAGGCGCAGCTAGCATCACCCCACAAGCGTGATGCCGTGATGCTGGAACAGTTGCTGCTCCAGCCGCTGCGCCGAATAGAGCTGATCCAGCCGTGGCGTGCGGCTGGCAATCGGCCCGGCGTGGTGGGCGACAGCTTGCTGGCGGGCGCCATGGCGCTCCACTTTGAGCACTCTGCGCTGGTCTTCAGGTCGCCGCTTCGGTTCTCGGCTTGCCAGACCGGCACGGTCATCGGCTTCCGATCGGACGGTGCAGTCCAAACGCTGGGTTACCGTTTTGATGTTGTGCCATCGGAGGATGTTGGCGGGCTCTTTGGTGCCTGCGAGCCCCGGCTATCACTGACGCCCGACCAGTGGCCAGGCCTATGTCATATTGGAAAGGCGCAGTCGGTGTTTTTGTTGGCGGACCTTGGGCAGCATGGCGCCTCGAACTGCCTCAGGCTTCGGTTGCTAGACCGAGGTTGGTGCAGCGTCATGTATCGCCGCGACCTGGACGGCGCCATCGAACTGTCTCCCCAAGATGAACGCGCCGAAGTGTCTAGCATCTCGGTGAGTTCCCCAGGCGACGAGTTCGGCTGGCTTCATCCGGCCAGTGCGCACCCGTTTGTTTTGGATGGGCGGTACTGGCAGACGGCGCACCCGCGAGATTGGCCGTGGCCTTTGGCGCCGGAGTGGCGAAGTCAACCGCTCAGCAGTGAGTACCGGCGTGTCATGAAAGCTGCGCTGCGGGCACGGTTTGAGCAGCACGGCAATCTGCGTAGGCGGTTCCTGGCCTTGGGCATTTCCGTCGTGGTGACTGGCGTGGCAGACGGTTTGATCGAAGAACTCGCCACTGAACTTCGGGAGATTTACTGACTGGTCTTGCCCGGTGAGTGCTTCAGCGGGGCCTCGGGCGGTAAGCCAGGAACATCCGCCAACAGCTTCTTGACGGACTTCTGCACAGCGGCAGAAGCTCGGCCATACCGATAGATCAGGTCGGCCAGCTCATCGGTGTCCGCATAGAAGTACGCCACGGGTATGCCCAGCACATCGGCGATGCGGCTCACCGTGAGCAGATCAGGCCGATGAACACCAGTTTCATATCGGTTGATCCTGGCATTGGCTGCCGATTCATCCAACCCAATATCGACCCCTAACTTTCGCTGCGAAAGTGCGCTCGCGAGCCTGGCACGCCTGAGTCGCGCTCCCCATTGCTCATCTAAGTCGGACGTATCTCGCTTCATCTGCTACGAGATTCGTCTATATTTCCATTCTTAACTAGTTCGAGATACGTATCAGTCCAATGAAGCCAAGCAAGAATTCAACCCAAAAGTCGACACTCTCAATGAACATTCTGGTGCTGGCCACGCTGTGCACGGCAGCATCTGCCCATGCTGAACTGCGCCTGTCATGCCCTGTGCAGTGGGAACAGTTGAACGCGCTACGCGGAGCCGAACTCAATGCTTCGGTCATGGGCGTCAAAGTGCGTGATTGGACGCCCGAGTACCTGGACCAAGTCCGCCGCAAGAGCGAGGAATGCAGTCGCAGCGGTGCTGGCCCGGAGTCCCTTCGCAAGGCAGAGCACATGGATGGCGTCAGCCGTGTCTACCCCGCCGCCAAGCAGTTCATTGCAGAGAACGCTGACCGTGTCCAGCAGGAGAAGACCCGCGACCAGATCGGTGCCACGGTGCAACAGTCTGACCTCAAGCAGGTGATCACCTTGGATGGCAAGGGTCTGCCCAAGTCAATCACCATCATCTACGGCCCGACCGGCCGTGCCACCAAGACCTGCGACATGCTCAGCGGTGGCATCGGCTATGCCACCGCGGAAAGCTACGGCCAAGCCGTGCAGTTCGCCCGCATGTGCCAGCAGGTCGGCCTGACATCGGCGGAGACGGTCACGAATCTGGAGCGACAGGCCGCGGCCGTGCCGACCCTGTACAAGGCTTTGGATGCATTTGCCGACCGGGCCAAACAGATTGCAGCAACCAGCAACCCTACCGAAGGCCAGCTCAAGGAACTCGAAGCGCAGCAGCAAAAGCTATTCGGGCAGTTACGGGCCTTGCAGCTGCCGAACAATGATGAGGCATTCGTTGCGGCCAACAAGACAGTGGCCGAGATTCGCGAGCGAGCGCAAATGGCCGCATGTGGGGATCAGGCCGTCAAAGCAGGCTTCCCGGTCAGTTGGAAGGCAAACTACATCGTGATGGAGCTGAACTCGCCCGAGCTGTTTTGCAACTTTGTCCAAGCGGCGCAACGCAATGGGGCACAAATACGCTACCTCCCAGCAGGTCTGCTCAGCAAGGAAGGCTTTGAAGTTAAGAGCCCGAAGCGCACGGTGCAAGTCTTCACACAAGCCGACCGCATGCCGGGCGGCGATCCAAGCGTGAAGGTGATGACTCCTGTGTCAGCCAAGATTGACGGGAAGTCCACCGACGTGACGCGCAACAACCTTCGGGCTGTGGCAGCGGAATTGATCGCAGCCATGCGCAACCAATGAGAGCAAGGCTCATGTACCAATCCTTTGCTAAATCCCTGGTGGCTTCCGCCTTGTGCATTTCTTCGCTTGTCGCATTGGCCCAAGACGCAGCAATCCCCAGGCATCTCCAGCTTGCCCGCGAATTTGTGACCAACACCAAGCAGGAGAACAACAGCTACTCGAACCGCAACATCTACACCCGCATGCCGGGTGATCTGTTCGCTTCCGAATACGTCGTGGCAACGGACTGTGGCGGCTTCGTGGAAGACATGTTCCGCCGCACCAACTCGGGGGTGCTTGAGCAGTTGAAGACCAAGAAATTCAAGACACGATTCAGCATCTTTGACTGGCACCCCAGCATTGAAAAGCAAGAGGCTTTCACCCGCATCTTGAAAGTGACGGACATCAAGCCTGGCGACGTGGCGGCTTGGCTCTACACGGAGAAGGTCACCCACACCCTGCCAGGACACATTCTGTTCATTGATTCACCACCCGTGAAGCTGGAGAAACCCCGCAAGCCTCTGGTGGATGGCCTTGATCAGTACGAAGTCACCATCATCGACACGTCTCAGGAGGCCAAAAGTCGCGATGACACCCGATTCGTGAGCGATGCCGCGTTGCGTGATGAAAACGAGGCCAAGGGCAAGCAACGCGGCAGCGTGGCCAGTCCGAACTACAAGGGCGTCGGTCGAGGTCACATCCGTTTCTATGCGGACGGCGCTGGCGACATCAAAGGCATTGCCTTTAGCTTTGACAAGGCCAAGTTCCATGGGCTCGATGACTGGAACATAGTGGTTGGTCGCCCCAGGTTAAGCGTCCCTAGCGGAGGATGAAAACGGTACGTATAGAAAGGTCACGTCCTTGCCGCCATGGCCTGTGTGAGAGGAGGTGTCAATGATGGTCGTGCCCCATCAGGTGTGTCGCCAGATCTCGGTCATAATCAACCTTATTCCTTGCTATTCGGGTCTAATCAGATCAATGCTCTCACGTCGTGAGAGCATTGCGTGGCCCTTTTCCGTAACTGGACGATGGACAAACCCACCATGACAGACCGTTGGTTGTCGGTTGAAGAGATCGCTGAATACCTCGGCGTGAGCAAAGACACTGTCTACGCGTGGATTGCGAAGAAGGGCATGCCTGCGCATCGCGTTGGTCGTCCTTGGAAGTTTCAACGCGACGAGGTTGATGCTTGGGTCAAGTCAGGCGGTGCCACTGACAACAAGACGGGAGATCCGGTTTGACGGCCCTCAATGACGTAGAGCAAAGCGCCGGGGTGGTGTACTGCCCCCACCAGCTCGCCTACTTCGCGCACCAGCTCACACGCCGTGCCGCTTCGGACTCCATGGACCGCATGGCTGGTGCCTTGCTAGATGCGCAAGTTGACCTGAACCCACACCAGATTGATGCGGCGCTGTTCGCAACGAGCAACCCACTGTCGAAAGGTTCAATCCTTGCTGACGAGGTGGGCCTTGGGAAGACCATCGAGGCTGGGTTACTGATTGCACAACGCTGGGCAGAGCGCAAGCGCCGCATTCTTGTAATTGCTCCGGCCAACCTTCGCAAGCAGTGGCACCAAGAGTTGGCTGACAAATTCGGAATTTCTGCGGCTGTGCTGGAGGCCAAGTCCTACAAGCAAAGCATCAAAGAAGGCGTTGCGAATCCTTTTGAGGCGTCTTGCGTTCTCATCACGTCGTATCAGTTTGCCTGTGGCAAAGCCAAGGAAGTGCAGGCTGTGCCGTGGGACTTGGTGGTCATCGACGAAGCACACCGCCTGCGCAACGTCTACAAACCAGACAGCAAGATGTCCCGCACCCTCAAGGATGCGTTGATCTCCTCACCCAAGGTTCTGCTGACCGCTACGCCGCTACAAAACTCACTGCTGGAGTTGTATGGACTTGTGAGCTTTGTCGATGAGAAGGTCTTCGGTGATCTGGACAGCTTCCGCAGTCAATTCGGTTCGGTCAAGGATGCAGCCAGCTTCGACGCACTCAAACGTCGCATTGCACCTGTCTGCAAACGTACCTTGCGACGGCAGGTCGAGGCGTATGTCAAATACACCAAGCGTATTCCGCTGCTGCAAGAGTTTGTGCCCGGGGAGGACGAGACCGCCCTTTACAACCTTGTCTCCGATTACCTCCAACGAGACTCGTTGTTCGCCTTGCCCAATAGCCAGCGGCAACTGATTACGCTGGTCCTACGCAAGTTGTTGGCCTCCAGCACATTTGCCATTGCCGGGGCGTTGGAGTCGCTCGCCAAGCGCCTGCGCCAAACGCTGGACGAAAAATCAGCCACTCTCGATCTGACCGAAGAGTTTGACCAAGACTTTGAAGGTTTGGACGAGTTGGCAGAAGAAATCGACCGCCTGGAGGAGCAAGAAGCTCAAGCCGGAAAGAAGTCCAAGACTGAGCAGGAAATTCTGACTATCAAGGCGGAAATCATCGAGCTTGAGTCGTTCCGCGATCTTGCAGTTTCGATAACCGAGAACGCCAAGGGCTTAGCCTTGCTGCAGGCTCTCAAGGTGGCTTTCCAGAAGCTGCAGGAACTAGGCGCTGCCCAGAAGGCAATCATCTTCACTGAGTCCCGCCGCACCCAGGACTATTTGCTCGGGCTCCTGGCCAAGACACCTTACGCACCGGGTGTCGTGTTGTTCAACGGCACCAACAACGATGCCCGATCCAAAGAGGTGTACGCCGCCTGGATGGAGAAACATGCGGGCACCGACCGCATCAGCGGTTCGCGCTCTGCTGACACTCGCGCTGCGCTAGTGGAGTACTTCAAAGAACAAGGCAGCATCATGATTGCCACGGAAGCCGGGGCTGAGGGTATCAACCTGCAGTTCTGCTCCATGGTCATCAACTACGACTTGCCATGGAACCCTCAGCGGGTGGAGCAACGTATTGGCCGTTGCCATCGCTACGGCCAGAAGCACGATGTGGTGGTGGTGAATTTCCTCAATAAGGAGAACGAGGCCGACCGGCGCGTTTACGAGCTTCTGGCGTTGAAGTTCAAACTGTTCGACGGAGTGTTTGGGGCCAGCGACGAAGTTTTAGGCGCAGTTGAGTCCGGTGTCGATTTTGAGCGGCGCATCGCTGAGATTTATCAGACCTGCCGCCACCCCGAACAGATCCAATCTGCCTTCCAGCAGTTGCAAGACGATCTTGCTGGCGAGATCAGCGATGCGATGCTGAATGCCCGCAAAGCGTTGCTTGAAAACTTTGACGTGGATGTGCAGGAAAGGCTGCGCCTCCGCGATCAAGCAGCCCGCGCTTCGTTGGGCAAGCTTGAACGCATGTTGATGCGCTTTACCCAAGCTACGTTAGGCAGCTGCGCTCATTTTGATGAAGATGGAACGGGCTTCCAGCTGGAAAGCATGCCTGCTTTTGTCGGTGACGTTGCAAGGCAAGAGATCAATCTTGGCCGGTATGAGTTGCCGCGTCGCACTGAAGATGCCCACATCTACCGGCTGCAGCACCCGCTGGCGCAAGGGCTGATTGACTATGCCAAGGGTTTGCCGCTTGTGCCTGCAATGCTCCGCATGCGCTACAACAGCTATGGCGCTCATGTTTCCGTAGTCAAACAACTGATGGGCCGCTCCGGCACCTTGGCGGTTAGCTTGCTAACGGTCGAGTCGTTGGGTGCAAAGGAAGATCACCTGTTGTTGGCTGCGCAGGATGACACGGGGCTTGTCCACGACGCTGAGACAGTTGAAAAGCTACTTTCGATCCCTGCGAATGCGGAGTCTCGCGGAGACATGCCCAGTGCAGTCCAAATGCCGCTGTCGCCTGCACTGGAGCAGGAAATCAATCGGCAGAAGACCATCGTTCTCTCTGGGCTTGAGCTGCGCAACCTAGCTGCGTTCACCCAAGAGACAGATAAGCTCGACACTTGGGCTGATGACTTGAAAGTCAGCTTGGAGCGGGAAATCAAGGACCTCGACCGGCGCATCAAGGAAATACGCACCTTGAGCAAAGGAGCTGCGACCTTGGCTGAGAAGCTGGCGGCGCAGAAGAGTCAGCGTGACCTTGAAGCATTGCGAGATCGTAGGCGGCGCGAGCTTTTCGACCGCCAGGATGAAATTCAGGCCAAACGTGACGGCCTGATTGACGAACTTGAAAAACAACTAAAGCAGCATGTGACTGCTACACGGCTGTTCGCCGTGGAATGGGAGGTTTCATGAATAGTCGCAACAAAGAACTCAGACCTTTGAATGGTCCCGATGTTGGCAAGGAGCCCGCTTGATGCCTGCGCTCGCCACCAACTTCCTGAATATTCTCAAAGACAAACTTGAGAAGGAATTCATTCCGCACCTGCCTGAATTGCTCAACAAAGAGCGACCGAAAGCAGACCAAGACAAGAAGCAGCTTTCCCGAGCCTTCAGTGGCTTCGTTCTGCACAAGATGTTGAACGTTGGTATCGCCGACGCGGCGCAGTCCGTAGTCGATGACTTCGATGACAACGGCCTCGATGCCATCCATTACGAGGCAACGAGCAAGACGCTCTACCTTGTGCAGACCAAGTTCCGTGAGCGAGAGCAGTTCGACGAGGGTGATGCCATTCGTTTCCGCAGCGGTGCCGATCTTTTGCTGAGGCAGCGTTATGACCGATTCAACGCCAATGTCCGATCTCGCAAGGATGAGCTAGATGATGCCTTCGATGAAGCTGAGCGCATTCAACTGGTTGTGGCGTACATCGGCACAGGGTTTTCTGCACACGCTAATGCTGCGCTCAAGGAACTGACTGAAGACGAAGACCACCACGAGGTCGGGCGCTTGCAGCCTGACATTGCTGAGTATGGCCCTGACAAGATTCAAGCTGACCTGCTGGCAGAGCAGAGCGTCGGTGTGGTTAACGACAGCTTGATGTTGACCAAGTGGCAGCACATTGGCGGACACCGCGATACGCATATTGGCGTGGCGCTGCTGTCTGATCTGGTTGCGCTACACAAGAAGCACAAGAAGGCGCTCTACGAGCGCAACATTCGGTACTTCCTGGGCTCGCGTGAATCGGATGTCAATAAGTCGATTCAGGACACCTTACGCGCCGCGCCAGACGAGTTTTTCTACCTGAACAACGGGGTCACTGCGCTGGCTGATCTGGTTGAGGCACCGCAAGGGACTAAGGCCAATAAGCGTTTACGGCTGCGCGGTCTGTCGGTCATCAATGGTGCGCAGACGATCTCGTCAGCAGCAGAGTTTGTCGCACAGAACCCGCTCTGCGACATTTCCGCCGCCAAGGTCTTGGTGACGATTATCAAGGCCGACTCGGAAGGCAAGTTCGGCCGTTCAGTGACGCGGGCACGCAACCACCAGAACCCCGTTTCAACTGGCAACTTTGCTTCCCTTGACCCCCGGCAGGAAGAGCTACGTCGCGAGCTGGCCTACCTTGGCTACAGCTACCACTACCGCCCAGAAGCAACGCCTCGCAATGCGGAGGTGTCGGCAAGCATCATCACCATCGAGCAGGCCATGAAGGCATTGGCCTTGTTTGAGGTTGATTCGCGCTACCCATACTGGCTCAAGAACGAAATAGTCCGGTTTCAAAATGCGGAGTCCAGCGAGTATCAATCGCTATTCACGCCAACGCTTACAGGAGCCCAACTCGTTAACAAGGTGAAGTTCTTCCGCTTCGTTCGAGACGTCCTCGCTTCCAATGTCGCTGCGACTGGAGGGGCTGAAGGACTCTTCTACAGGCATGGCACCTTTGTGGTCGCCGCGGTCCTGGCAAAGCGTTGCCGCACTCGGGTCAACGAGCCGGACGTGTTGAAACAGACGCAGCTCAACGAGCTTTTGAGCGACCCTCTCGACAAATGCCGACAGGCCTGCTGGGACAAGGCCAGACCGCTGGTTGGGCAAGGGCGCAGCGTGTTGTCGTATTTTCAGAATCAGGGCGGCACGGTACGTCTATTGGATGGATGTATGTCCGCCATTTACGGACTTGAGCAGACTGAGGCATATCAGGCGTTAAAGCTGGTCGCGGATCGAAGAGAAAGCTTTCCACAGGAAAAAATCTTCCGCTACTTAGCCACACAAGCTCCGCAAATTTGAGGAATCAGGATGAAAAATAAACTAGAACTGACCTGGATTAAGAAGGACGTGCGTCCAAAGTTAGAGCCTCGAATCCTGCTCGAAGATTCCGAAAAAAGCTATCACGCTGCGCATCGCGTTAGCGCGGATGATATTTTTGACAATAGATTAATATTTGGGGACAACCTGCTCGCTCTAAAGGCCTTAGAAGCTGAATTTGCTGGCAGGGTTAAGTGCATATACATTGACCCGCCATATAACACTGGATCAGCGTTTGAGCACTATGACGATGCGTTGGAGCACTCGACTTGGCTCGGGCTAATGCGTGATCGGCTGGAAGTGCTTCGACGTCTGTTAAGTCCACAAGGATTCATTTGCTGCCACATCGATGATTCCGAAGGGCATTATCTAAAAGTCTTGATGGATGAAGTGTTTGGTAGATCGAACTATCTTGTCACCATGTATGTGCAAGTTCGCTATGCCGACAAAACGTTAAAGCAAGACATGGCGTTTCACAAGCAAGTGGAGCAGGTTCATGTGTATCGGCGAGACTATGGGGCAATGCCGATTCAGAAGTCCAAGAGTCTTTCGCTGGAGAAGTTTTGTCACTATGTTTCCATTTCTGGACAAGGACGTGAAGTAAGTCTTGGAGGCAAAAAAGTTGAAATATTTCCTGCCGGTGAATGGAAGGTGCTGAGAAAAGAAGGTTCGAAAACTGGGTTAAAGGAAATATGGGCAACTGGTTCCATCCTTGATGGGAATTCGTCGGGGCGATTTTTTAGAGACTATATTTCGGGGCGAGTCGAACAAGACGGGCTGGGCGCTTTATACAAAGTTGAAGGCATCGGTGACGATGGTCTCGGTTATAGGTATCTGACAGGGCCTGCAAGAGCGGGGGCGACCAAAGGCAAGTACTTTCAAGGTATACCGCTCGCGAAGCTCGAACCTGATGCTGATGAGCAGACTTCTCCAATCGAGAATTTTTACGATCTCGCTGCAAATTTTGGAAACTGCCGACACGAAGGCGGTGTTGACTTTCGTTCTGGAAAGAAGCCAGAGGCTTTGTTGGAAATCATCCTTCAGCATTTTTCCGCGCCTGGCGACATCGTTCTCGATTCATTTGCAGGTTCAGGATCAACTGGTGCTGTAGCGCACAAAATGGGGCGCCGATGGATCATGGTTGAATTAGGGGAGCACTGTCATACCCACATTATTCCGCGTCTGAAAAAGGTTATTGACGGTGACGATGCCGGGGGCGTTACTGAGTCCGTTGGATGGAAAGGAGGCGGCGGCTTCCGCTATTTTCGTGTTGCCCCTAGCCTGTTGCAGCAAGATCGTTGGGGTAACTGGGTCATCAACAAGGATTACAACGCCGAGATGCTTGCGGCTGCGATCTGCAAGTTGGAGGGCTTCACCTACGCGCCCACCGATGCCCATTATTGGCAACACGGCTATAGCACCGAGACGGACTTCATCTACGTAACAACGCAGACGCTCAATGCTGACCAGCTACAAGCCCTGAGTGATGATGTGGGCGAAGGGCGCAGTCTGCTCGTGTGCTGCGCGGCCTACCGCGATTCGTCGGATCGCTTTGCCAATCTCACGCTCAAGAAAATTCCGAAAATGGTTTTGAGCAAGTGCGAGTGGGGTCACGACGACTACAGCCTGAATGTTGAAAACCTGCCGATGCAGCAGAAGGCTGCGGTTGTGCCGCCCCGTCAAGGTGGTCTATTCGGCAGTGGGGAGGAATAAGAATGAGCACAGAAAAAATCGTGCGCACAGTGGCTGGGCGCTTGAGCCTGCGCGAGCCGCAAGCCGTTAGCCTGGAACGATTGCGCATCGCACTGGAATCAGTGCCCGCGTTGCGTGACTCGAAAGCACGATCCGCCGAAGAACTGAAGGCCATGCAGGAAGCTCTGAAGGCTGAGTTTCCGAAGTTGACGGACTTCGAGCGCGATTTCCCGTCCCTGTGCTTTGCGTTGGCAACAGGGGTCGGGAAAACGCGCCTGATGGGGGCGTTCATCAGCTACCTGCACGCGGCCTACGGCTACAAGCACTTCTTTGTATTGGCGCCAAACCTCACGATTTACGACAAGCTGATCCGAGATTTCAGCGACACGACAGGGCCAAAGTATGTCTTCAAGGGCATTGCAGACTTCGCCGTTGAAGCGCCGGAGGTGATTACCGGCGAAACCTATGAGCAAAAAGGGGACTTGGTTTCACAGGCGATCGATGCGCCCGTTCAGATCAACATCTTCAACATCTCAAAGATCAATTCGGAAGTTCGCGGAGGCAAGGCACCGAAGATCAAGCGGCTTTCTGAGTACCTCGGTAAAAGTTATTTCGAGTACTTGGCTGGTTTGCCAGACCTCGTACTCAT
>RRZU011767699.1_pt1 | contig 11217 bp, 10 predicted proteins | sample 2165561 | NCBI WGS metagenome assembly RRZU01 (sample SAMN10456909, study PRJNA506462) | wastewater metagenome | isolation source: wastewater sludge | place: USA: Moscow, Idaho | reverse complement strand
CGGTAGGTGACATCAACCGACGTCTTGTCCAGCACCAGATCGGTGAGCACCACCGTGGCCTCCGTGACTTCTGCCCCGAGCAGCTCACTGAGGTAGTTGTGCAACTCGGCCTCGTTGGTGATGGCGCGGTCCAGCACCATGCGCTGGCGGCGTGCCCGGGCCATGAAGCGGGGATGGTCGATGATCGCAAGAACGAGGACCGGGAAGGCCATGAGCGCTGCGGTGAACCAAATGGTTCCTGTGCCCACTCCGGCGATCAGGCCCATCGCCAGAGACGAGAAGAAGTAGGCGACGTCGTGTTGCTCCAACTCGGTCGAGCGCAGTCGGATGATGGAGAGCACTCCGAAGAGCCCCAGACCAACTCCGAGAGAGGCCGTCGAGGAGACGTTGACGAGGGCGGAGGCCACCACCAGTACTCCGACGTTGGCTCCGATGAAGGAGACCACGAGGTCCTTACGGCCGTGGCGCCTACGATACAATGCAAGAACCAGGATGGCGATGAGTACGATGTCGATTGGGACAAGTGTCCAGTTCATGATATGTTTTCCTCTCGTTTGCCTTCTCGTTGATCGCGTCCTCCATGATGGAAATGGAATGCGGCGCAAATGTTAGACAATGGCGTGGGGGTATGTCGAAATAGGGTCGTGTCGTTGGTGAGCGACTGTGAAGTGCTGGCAACACGCGGGTTCTGGCCATGGTGAGCCTGGCGGGCGTGCCGCTCGTTGATGCGAGTGTGCAAGAGATGGTGGACGCATGTCCGGTGAGGTTCGGGGCGTCAAGCTCCGAGGCGCGTGTGCCGTCCGCCTCCGGGAGCTGGCCGTGGATATCACAATCATCACGCCGAAGCCATGTGGCACACCTACTTTCCATTGAAGCACACCCCAACGTCCGAGTACTCCGCCAAAAGTTGGATTGTCATGACGAGGTGGAGGGGATCGTTGGCGAGATTGTGGAAATGGGAGGGATTCATCGGGAATTTCCTTTCCGTTGTCTCAACTCTGGTTGCGGTTCCTGTGCCGAAACTGTGTCTGGTGCAAGTCCCAGATATGTATCAGTCGGAGTTGGGGTGAGGCCCAACACTGCCGCTGAGGGCAAGGGGTGTGAACGTCATGTCTCGGGCTGCGTGCCGGGGGTGCGAGGTGGGGCACGAGGTGGGGCCGTGCGCCGTCGTCGGACCCCGACGTTCGCGAGGTCTGGGGTTTGAACCCAAAGTGCAGGGTGACGAACCATCCTCGCGTGTAAGAGATTGCGCCAGCAGGCCAAGACCTGGTGGCGTGATCCCCAAACTCGGGAGTTCGTCGCGGATGGTTCGCAGATAGTATTGAGTTCAGGACTTCAGGACTTCAGGACTTCAGCATCCCTCACGGGGACCGACGGAGAAGGCAATGGCAATGGCAGCAAAATCCAACGGCGGGCACCTGCGCCTGGTCTGGCCCCAGTGGCAGGGCGGTGGCACGCCCTCGGTGCGCGGGCTGGCGGGCGAGTTCCCGTTCCCGGAGGCACGGCGAGGATACGCCATGGGAGCACAGGTGTTGCAGGCTGTGCTTCCCGAGCACGACGGCCCCACCGAGATGGCCCCCGTGGACATGTCCGATGCCGGAACCGAGACACGTGACGGCATCGAGGCGAAGGATGCCATTCTCACCCAACTCAAGGCGGCGTTGGAGGTGATCGGGAGGCATCGGCCGGAACGCATCACCACTCTGGGCGGCGAGTGTTCGGTGAGCGTGGCACCTTTCGCGGCGCTTGCGGCAACCCACGGCAGCGACCTCGCCGTCATCTGGATTGATTCGCATCCGGACGTGGGGACGGGAGCCAGTGACTATCCGGGATACCACGCGATGGCGGTCTCCGTCCTCACCGGAAACGGGGATCCCGAAGCCGTTGCTCTCCTCCCCGCGACGGTTCCGCCCGAACGCGTTGCCCTCGTGGGATTGCACGCCTGGACGCAGGATGACTTCCCGAACATCGCGGCGTGGGGGCTGACCTCCCTGAGCCCGGAGGACCTGCGGGATTCGAGCGAGGGCCTGTTGGCGTGGCTGCGCGAAACCGGCTGCACGAAGGTGGCCGTCCACTTCGATGTGGACACCATCGACAGCAATGAGATCGTCCTGGGGTTGGGAGCCGAGCCGAATGGCCTCACTTCGGCCCAGGTCGATCGGATCGTTGCCGATCTGGGGCGCGAGGCCGAGGTTGTCGGGTTGACCATCGCCGAATTCATTCCGCGGCAGGTCATGCATGTTGCGGGAATCGTTGGCGGCTGGCCGCTGATCGGCCGGGCGTGACGGTTTCCCGTGGGAAAGGTGGAACCATGACCAGAAGACAACGTGTTGCACGAATAACGACGGCGGCACTCGCTTGCCTGGTTCTGAGCGCGTGCGTGGCCGATTCGTCGGCTCCGCTCTCAACTCCCGAGGCGAGCGATGATTCACCGCGGAGCACGGCGAGTGATCGCTCACCGCAGGACACGGCGAGCGGTGGATTGCCGGAGGGCACGGTGGGCGGCGAGGAAGCGGTGGGCGAGGTGGCCACGGACCTCGATGCACCGTGGTCGGTGGCCTTCCACGGTGGGACCGCCCTCGTCAGCGAACGCGACACCGGCCAGATTCGCGAGATCGGGGCGGATGGCACGGCACGGGTGGTGGCCGTCGTCGACGGCGTCGATGCAGGCGGGGAGGGAGGCCTGCTGGGGCTGGCGGCCCACGAGTCTCACCTGTACGTCTACTTCACCGCGGCGGACGGCAACCGGATCGACCGCTTCGAGATCGTTGGTGAGCCCGGCAGGATCGAGCTTCGCAACGGCGAGACCATTCTGGATGGACTGCCGGCGGCCAGGCATCACAACGGTGGAAGGCTCGCCGTCGGCCCCGATTCCATGCTCTACGCGAGCGTCGGGGATGCCGGGAACACTGCGGCCGCGCAGGATCTCGAGTCCCTCGCCGGCAAGATCCTGCGCATGACCCCCGAGGGAGACGTGCCACCAGACAACCCGTTCCCGAACTCGCTGGTCCATAGCTACGGACACCGCAACGTGCAGGGCCTGGGGTGGGATGCCGAGGGCACCATGTACGCCAGCGAATTCGGGCAGGACACGTGGGATGAACTCAATGTGATCGAAGCGGGCGGCAACTACGGCTGGCCCGAGGTCGAGGGCATTGGCGCTCGCAATGGCTTCATCGATCCGGTCCAGCAGTGGCGCACCTCCGAGGCCAGCCCGAGCGGCCTCGCGGTTGCCGAGGATTCCCTGTTCATCGTAAATCTGCGCGGTGAGCGGCTGCGCGAGGTGCCGCTGGGCGATCTCTCCTCCTCCACGGAGTATTTCGTGGGGGAGTACGGGAGGCTGCGAGACGCCGCCGTCGCCCCGGACGGAAGCTTGTGGGTGCTGACCAACAACACGGACGGGCGGGGCAGCCCGCGCTCGGGTGATGACAGGATTCTGCGCATCGACGTCGAGGAATTGTAGCCGGCGGTCGCCAATTGCCGGGGGAGGGACGAAACTTCTGGGCATCGTGGAGGTTGCGGATGAAGTGGCTGACAGCCGTTGACGATCAGGCCCCGTCCCACGCACTGCGCAACGCCCTCGCGGCGGCCTCCGGATCCGGCGCGGCGCACACCGCTGAGACCACGGCGACGCCCGCACCCCCGGCCCTCTTGATCGACGCGACGTCCTGCCTCCCGATGCCACCGATGGCCACGCAGGGCACTCGGGTGGTCGCAGCGAGTGCCGAGAAGCCGTGTATGCCCAGGGTGGGCGGATGGTCGGGCTTGGTCGAGGTGTCCCTGATGACGCCCACTCCGAGGTAGTCCACGGTGCCGTCCGCCAGCCGGGCAACGTGGGCGAGCTGGTCGTGAGTGTTCGCGGTCAAACCGATGATGGCGTTCGGGCCCAGAAGGGCGCGCACCTGCTCCACGGAGCCGTCACCCTGGCCCAGATGAACGCCGTCGATGGGGATGCCGTGAGCGAGGGCTGCGCGGGCCGTGGCCACATGGTCATTGACGATGAGGGTCGCGCGCCCGGATATTGCCTGCGCCAGCTGTTCGAGGTCGCGCAGCTGCGCCGACTCGTTGTTGGTCTTGTCCCGGTACTGGATGATGGTGGCGCCCCCGCGCACTGCGGCGCGGACGGTGGCGGCGAGGCCGCGCTGCGCGCACATCTGCGCATCCGTCACCACGTAGATCGACAGGTCCATTACTCGCCTCCCGGACGCATTGCAACGGGGGTTGGGAGCGTCAAGGGTGTGGAGGGGATGGAGGCGGACTCGAGCCGCGCGCGTGCGTCGACGTCGCCGGCAGTGAGAGTGCTGAGTGCATCGAGGAAGAGGGGGAGGAACGTGCCCGGCCCCGCGGCGCCGGAGGCAGCGTCCTGCGCGGCGATGCCGTAGACGACGTGAGCAGCCACGACGGCGTCAAGTGCCGGGAACGTGCCCCGAGCACCGAGGAATGCCGCGATGGTGGACCCGAGGGCGCAGCCTGCACCCGTCACCTTGGTCAGCAGTTCATGGCCGTTCGCGACCGATATCGCGCGTTCGCCGTCCGTGATGAAGTCGGTCGGCCCGGACACGGCCACGATGGAACCTGTGCGGCGTGCGAGGTCGTTGGCCGCCGGTGCCGCCGCGCCGATGCTGTGCGCCGAATCGACACCGCGGCCGCCGGCGCCAGTGCCCGCCAGCGCAAGAATCTCAGAAGCGTTCCCGCGGATTGCCGAGGGATGATCCTCAAGAAGCTCGTGCGCCAGAGCGGTGCGAATGGGCAGCGCACCGATCGCGACAGGGTCGAGTACCCAAGGGGTTCCGGCAGCGCGCGCGGCCTCCACGGCCTCGCGCATGGCGTCGCGGTGTTCCGTGGCCGGAGTTCCCAGATTGACGAGCACACCATCCGCCATCTCGGCGAACGGGCCGGCCTCGCCCACGATGTCCACCATGGCTGGTGCGGCGCCGAGGGCCAGCAGCACGTTGGCGCTCATGTTGGTGACGACGCTGTTGGTCAGATTCTGCACAAGGGGGCTGGACGCACGTACGGCGTCGAGTAGTTGGCCGGGTTGCAGCATGGGCCACGCACCTTTCGGTCGTGGCGAAGGTACGTGGGTGCCGGCTGGGCCGTTGACGCATCCGGGCTTGCCACCCGGAACGTCTGGCCGGAGCGGCACGTGACATCCCTTCGCCAGTATTGGCTGGAGCAGGTTCGACGGGTGTATTCTCAGCCGCTTGCGCGGCACCCCGTGTCAGTGCACGATCCTACTACGTGCGGCGGTCGGCGCGGCAGAGGGTGTCTCGCAGGGTGGAAATCGACGCCCAACCTTGATGGAATGGAGACGGACTGCGAGAAGGGCACGTGCCATGAGCTGGAGACGAAGGCGCCGAATGAAGAAGGTGAAGCCGGGCGACGGCAGTGATCTGGCCCGATACCGTCCATGGCAGGTGTTCTCTCGGTCCCTCTTCCACATCGACCTGCCGGACGAGGATGGATCGGCCACGTCCGGCGAGTCCGTGCCCTCCGGTCCGGCGCGCGGTGGCGATCACCCGGCGCGCGGTGGCGATCACTCCGGGCTGAAGGAGAGCGCCTCGGCCACCTCAGGCATTCGGCACACCTACGCCGTTGACGTCCACTTCTTCGCGGATGACGTCACCGACTACTCGCTTGAGGGCATGTGGGATGGTGTGGGTGAAGCCGTCGGCAGCCTTCTGGGTTCGTCGGGGAAGGTGGACTCCACGGCCTCAATCGAGGAAGACGAGGGACTGTTGCCCAAGAAGTTGCCTCGCCCTCCGGTGGCGTTGTACCGCGACGGCAAGCAGACCCACCGCTCAAATCTGCCGGTCACCTTTCAGGTCCCGGACGGCGTGATCGACGTGGAGATGTCCAGCTTCGGGCTGCGCCGTATTCACTACGTTCGCGATGACGGAGAGACGTTCGTGCTCCAGCCGGATGCACACTCGGCCGAAGGCCTGCGCGCGAGGTTCGGCCGCAGGTTCCCCGGGCTCAGCCGGGTCATTGGTGCCATCGCGATTGCCATCCTGCTGGTCGGCCTTGTGGTGGCCGTCCCGCAACTCATCGAGCTCGTGACCGGGTGGGAGGTGGTTGCGCAGCGTGTGGGCACCTTCACCTCGCCGATCAATCTTCCCGGTTGGGCAAACACCACCTTGTTCATTGCTGGGGTGGTGGCGGCCATCGAACGAGCTCTGACACTGCGCAACCACTGGCTCATTGACATGGAAACCACGTGGTGGTCATTCGGCTGAACACCGGCCCCGGGATGGTGTGCCTTCGGACCCGGGGGAGGCAGAGTGGGTGAGGCACCCGGCGTGTGGGTCCGGGTCTCGTCGGCATCTCATTCAGCGACGAGACGAAAACCTTGATCGGGGCATGTTCTCGCTCGAGGATGAGGGAACAGGCGCGATTCGGTTCGAGAGGCCGGTTCGCCACACACGGGGCACGCGCGGGGAGCGGCGCGGTCACCGCAAACAAGGGGGTTCTCATGGCAACCGTCGGACTGATTGGTGCCGGAAACATCGGAGGAACGGTGGCACGGCTCGCCGTCGCCGCAGGATACGAGGTGGTCCTTTCCAACAGGAGGGGACCCGAGGTGTTGGAGCCGCTGCTCGCGCGGCTGGGGAAGCAGGCCAGAGCGGCAACACCGGAAGAGGCCGCGCGGGCGGGGGACATCGTGGTGGTGACGGTACCACTTCACCAGTACCGCAGCATCCCCGTGGAACCGTTGCTGGGCAAGATCGTCATCGACACCAACAACTACTACCCCGGCCGGGATGGAAACATCCCTGAACTCGACTCCGAGGAATCGACGACGAGCGAGCTGCTACAGGCCCATCTTTCCGAGTCCAAGGTGGTCAAGGGCTTCAACAACATCTCCTTCTGGGATCTCGGCCAGCTGGCACGGGCGGCGGGGGCGCCGGATCGCACCACGCTTCCCATTGCCGGAGATGACCTCGAGGCCAAGCGGGCCGTGACGGAGTTCTTCAACACCATCGGCTACGACGCCGTGGACGTGGGCCCTCTTGCGGAGGGATGGCGGTTCCAGCGAGACCTGCCCGCCTACGTTTCGCCGTACATGGGCACCGGAGAGGTGGGAAGCCCGAGCTATCGAAGCACTCCGGCGGGGAAGTCACACGTCTCGGCTGCGTTGTTGCAGGCCAAGCGCTATCGCGAGATGTAGCTCGTTCGTCCTGCGGGAGTGGCTTCGCGCATGCCCGATGGGTTGGGGGTCGCTCGCCACGTGGCTACACGGCGTTGACGTGTGCCCTATGTGGCGCAGCTCAACGCTGTGTAGCCATCAAGTAGACGTTGCGGCCCTCAACGCCATCCATTTGGCTCGACGCGGGCTCCGTTCTGACCGGGACGGGACCCGTTCTGCCAAGCACCGGGACGGCTCGCGATCAAACTTCTGGTCGAAGCATGTGGGGCCGGCTAGTCGAAGTGGGCGGGGCCCGGATTGCGCCAGTGCTGTTCCAGGAGAACGATCTGTTCGGGCAACACCCGGGAGGCGGAGAGTTCTGGCAGATCGTCCACCGCGAACCAGCCGATCTCGCTGGTCTCGTAGCTGGTGTAGTCGAGGTTCACGGCACCCACCGGTTCGCACACGAAGAAGAGCTTGTGAATGTGATGATCCATCGGCGGATGATGTGGCCACTTTTCGCGGTCGACCACGGCGGCGAGGTGGATTGCCTTCACTGCCAGTCCGGCTTCCTCCAGTACCTCGCGCTCGACGGCCGATGCTGGCGAGTCGAGGACGTCACACCAGCCGCCGGGCAGTGTCCAGCGGCCTGCGTCGAGCACCTCACGAACAAGAAGCACCCGGCCCTCGCCGTTGAAGACCGCGCCGCGCACGTCCAACTTGGGAGTGGTGTATCCGGCGACGGCCGCGACCGCGCGGTCATATGGCGGCAGTGGCTGGGCGGAGACCATGTCCATGAGACCGCGTGCGAGGACTCCGACGCGGTGAAACCTCTCGATGTCGAACTGATCCTTGCCGTACCAGAGCCCTGCCTCAGACAGCGCGGTGAGTTCCATCGAGATGCGGCGCAGGTGGTCCGCCCCCGGTTGATCCGAATGCTGGTGCGATTCTTCATGGGAGGTCATGCATCGAGCTTAACGACTCTTCCGGGCCTCGCGGCGAAGGATTGCCCATGGGAAGAATTTCTCGGCCATGAGCCTGATCGGCCGCGAGAGTGAGCATTGGGACGCCAGAGTGACCGTAACAATGCCGATCTCGTGTCCCAATGCCGGTCCTCGATGCCAGCTCATTTCTGTGAGCCCGAACCTGCGAATGCTCAGGCAACCCGCGCCAGAAGCTCGGTGTTCGGGATGAGGAAGAAGGCGTCGGGACTCGATCCCCAGGCGCGCCATGCGTCCACGATGGCGGTGACGGCGGCCTCTTCGACTCCCAATCGTGAGGCTTGCGAGCGGAAGGCCTCGCCGTCCACGCGCCGGGCCTGACTCTCACCCCAAGCGGCGCATTCCGGGGTGGTCGCGTAGCAGAAGTTGGAGCTGGTGATGGTCAGCTCGGTGAGCCCGGCGGCATGAGCCCAGGACCGCAGATGGCGTCCGGCGTCCGGCTCGGCCTGATTGGCATGTGCGATCTCGCGATAGAGGGAACGCCACCGTCTCAGTGCGGGCAATTCGGGATACCAGGACATCGCGGCGTAATCGGCATCGCGCACCGCGACGAGGCCTCCGGGCCTGCACACCCGAGCCATCTGCCGGAGCGCTCCCGCCGGATCCGCGAGATGCTGGAGGACCTGATGGGCGTGCACCACGTCGAAGGAATCGTTCTCGAAGGGTAGGTCCATGACGTCCGCGTGAAGGAAACTGGTACGGGTGTCGGCGCGTTCACGGGCATTGCGCCGGGCCGTGGCAATGGGCTGCTCGGTGTTCTCGATTCCGATGACTTCTCCGGGCGCCACCGCCTGTGCCAAGTCCAAGGTGATCGTTCCCGGGCCGAAACCCACATCGAGCAAACGCATGCCCGGGCGCAAGTGCGTAAGCAGAGGGGCCGCGCACGTCTGCGCCGTGCGCTGTGCGTGAGAGGCAAGGACCGCCTTCTCGTGGCCGTGGGTGTAGCGATTGTCCGGGTGTTTTCCGTTGCCCGGCTGAGCGCCGTGCGGACGCTGACCGGCAACGCCGTGCGGACGCTGACCGGCAACGCCCTTCTCGGATCCCGGCGTGGAAGCATGCTCGAAGGTCATGCGGCGATGGTAGCCTCGCCCGCGAGTCCTGTGCGACGCGGGATCAGCCCGTGGCCCGTCACTCGGTAGACTGACCTCATGGACGCAACAATGGCGGTTTCGCTGCAGAGGACCTGTGAACGACTGGCGGCGAAGCCGGGTTGCACCATCCTTGGGATAGTTGGTGCTCCGGGCGCGGGCAAGACCACCTTGGTGGAGTCGATGCTTGGGCTCGCCGCGGTTCGGGATCTCTGCGTCGCTTGGCTTCCGATGGACGGATTCCATCTGGCCGATGTGGAACTCGAGAGGCTGGGACTGCGCGGCAGAAAGGGAGTCATCCAGACGTTCGACGGGTACGGCTATGTCAACACCCTGAGAAGGATTCGCGAGGGCCGGGATCCGGTGGTGTACGCGCCCGCCTTCGAACGGGATCTGGAGCAGCCGATTGCCGGTGCCCTTCCCATCCTGAAGGGAGCCGATCTGGTGATCACCGAGGGGAACTATCTGTTGGATCGGTCGGACCCCTGGAATCAGGTGGGCGGCATCGTTGACGAGATCTGGTTCGTGGACGCCGGTGATGAGACCCGCCACGACAGGCTCATGAAACGCCACGTTCGCTTCGGGAAGACTCCCCGGCAGGCATCTGATTGGATCAGGGACGTCGACGCTCCCAACGGAGTCCGGATTCGTTCCGAGATCGCGCGCGCAAACCGCGTGATCGATTCCGAGGGCGAGTTCGCCGAACGCACCTGAGCGACACGTTGCCGTAACGCGGGTGAAATCAACGCGTGCAACGATTTGGTCATGGAATCGTTGTTCAACGGATACATGACCCGAAGCGTGCCCGCGCGCCGCACGAGTGAGCCGTGGGACGAGTTGTTTCCCGCCGGGGCAATCCCGGGAGGGACGGATGTTCGTGAGCCATACCGCGACATGTACCCGGTACTGGCCCGTTTGGACGACGCCGAATTGCGCGCTCGCACCGATGCTCTCGCCAAGTCGTACCTTGCCCAGGGAGTGACGTTTGATTTCGCGGGGGAGGAACGCCCGTTTCCCCTGGACGTGGTCCCGCGAGTGATTCCGGCCGACGACTGGTCCTACCTCGAGTCCGGAGTGGCGCAACGAGTCAGGGCGCTCGAGGCATTCCTCGCGGACGTCTACGGGCCCCAGCACGCGGTCAGGGACGGCGTGATTCCGGCCTCCATCATCAGCTCGTCGAAGCACTTTCACCGCCAGACCGCCGGAACGGTGGGCGCCAACGGCGTGCGCATCCATGTGGCGGGGATCGACGTCATTCGCGACGAGCAAGGAGCCTTCCGGGTGTTGGAGGACAACGTCCGGGTTCCCAGCGGAGTGAGTTACGTGCTCTCCAATCGCCAGGTCATGGCACAGACCCTCCCGGAGCTCTTCGCGAGCATGCCGGTGCGGCCCGTCGGAGACTACCCCGCCCACCTGCTCCAAGCCTTGCGCGCGGCCGCTCCCAAGGACGTTGCCAATCCCACCGTGGTTGTTCTGACCCCGGGAGTCTTCAACTCGGCCTACTTCGAGCACACGCTGCTGGCGCGAATGATGGGAGTGGAACTGGTGGAGGGCCGCGACCTGTTCTGTTCGGGCGGTCGCGTGTGGATGCACACAACGGCGGGGTCCACCCGGGTGGATGTCATCTACCGCAGGGTCGACGACGAGTTCTTGGATCCGCAGCATTTCCGGCCGGACTCCGTGCTCGGTGCCCCCGGCCTCATGTTGGCCGCGCGGCTCGGCAACGTGACGATTGCCAACGGCGTAGGGAACGGCATTGCGGACGACAAGCTCGTCTACACCTACGTTCCCGCACTCATCAGCTACTACCTGGGGGAGGAACCGATCCTTCCCAATGTGGACACGTGGCGCCTGGAGGAAACAGAGGCGCTCGCCGAGGTGCTGGACAGGCTCGACGAGCTGGTTGTGAAACCGGTGGATGGTTCGGGCGGAAAAGGCATCGTCGTCGGCCCGGATGCGTCCCGGACCCAGCTCAACCGACTTCGGGAGACTCTGCTTGCGG
>RRZU013541093.1_pt1 | contig 11219 bp, 7 predicted proteins | sample 2165561 | NCBI WGS metagenome assembly RRZU01 (sample SAMN10456909, study PRJNA506462) | wastewater metagenome | isolation source: wastewater sludge | place: USA: Moscow, Idaho | reverse complement strand
GATCGCCGGCATCCCCGGCTTCACTGGCGTCAGGTATTCACCAGGCAGCCGAATATCGCCGGCCTTGATGCGCACGGACACGCCCCAGGCAGGCCAGGCCAGGCTAAAACAGAACAGAAAACCAAGGATACGGAATAACACGTTGAAACTTGCCCGGTTTCGCGCAGAAGCAGATTTGCGCGCAGTAAAAACCGACGGACTGTAACACAGGAACCCCAAAACCACATATCGGCCACGCTATCCCGGCTCACATAAGAACAACGGCGGCCCATCCGGACCGCCGTTGCCTGATGACGACAGGAGATTACTCCTGCTTATTCGCCTTGTATTCGACCTTGAACTGCTTGCGCAGCGCATCAAGGTACCCGGCAACAGTCACCTGACCATACATCTGGCCGAGCGTTTCCGTCATGCGCTGACGCGCTTCCTGCGGCAAAGCCGGGGCTTGGGAAACCTTGACCACCTTGAACAGCGCATAGCCAAGCCCCTTGATTTCGCCACCGACATAACCGGGCAACTTGTCAGCGGCCACGCGGTAGATCGCCTTGAGCTTTTCTTCATCGAACTGCTGATTGCCGACGCGCGCAACTTCCTGCGCCGGCGACCACTTCAGGTCGGGATTCTTGCCTGCCTGCAATTCCTTCAAGCGGGCTGTGCCTTCTTCCTGCGCTTTCTTGACGGCCTTTTCCATGCGCAGCTTGTCGCCGATCTTCGCACTAACTTCGGCCAGCGGCGAAACCTGCGCCGGCTTGTGTTCGACCACACGCGCGGAAACCAACACCCCCGGAACAACTTCAATTGCCTCAGTGTTGTGCTTTTTCTTCAGAACATCATCACTGAACAGGGCCTCGAGCAGCTTCGGATTGTTGAGCTCGATCTCCTTGGCGGACTCGCGGCTGACCCATTCGCTTTTCTGAACATCGACCTTCAGCGCCTCAGCAGCCGGCTTTAGGCTGTCAGCCTGCTGGTAGACGATTTCGTTAAATTTCTCCGACTGCACCTGAAAAGCAGCCTGCGCCCTTTGCGCCTTGAGCTTTTCGGTAACCTCCGGCTTCAGATCTGCCAGGGCTCGGTCGCGCATATCCTCAAGCTTGACGATGTGAAAACCGAATTCGCTTTCCACCACGCCACTGAGCTCGCCCTTGTTCTTCAGGCCGAACACGGTATCTTCAAACACCTTGACCATCGTGCCGCGACCGAACCAACCCAGATCACCGCCCTGGCGCGCGGAACCCGGATCCTGGGATTTCTGCTGGGCAATATCGGCAAAACGATCGGGACTCTGCTTGACCTCGGCCAGAATTGCTTCAGCCTGTTTCTTCGCTTCAGCCTTCTGTTCCGGCTTGGCCCCCTTCGGGAAAACAATCAGGATATGACGAGCCTTGCGCTCTTCCTTGGCGAGTTCGGCCTTGTGCTCATCGAAATATTTCTGGACATCGGCGTCGCTGATCTGCTCGCGCACACCAAGCACCGCCTGAGACAGGGCAACGAACTCGACTTTGACCTGCTCCGGCACCTTGAATTCAGCGGTATTGGCATCGTAGTACTTCTTGATCTCGGCATCAGACACGCGGACCGCACCGACGTAATCCTGCGCCGGCATCACGACCGTCTGGATCTCGCGCCGCTCCCCGAGCAATTTTTCCATGCGCTCGCGCATCGCCGAAGAAGTAAATCCGGTATTGGCCAGATTGCCCACCAGCTGCCGCAACACCAGATCGCGCTTGACCTTGGACTCGAAATCCTCGGCAGTCATGCGTTGCTGATCCAGCAGTTCCTTGTAGCGTTTGGCATCGAATTTGCCGTCGACCTGGAAAGCCTCGATCTGGGAAATGAACTCGCGCAGACTCTCGTCGGTCACGGTCAGACGCTGCCCCCTGGCCTGCGCTTCAAGCAGCTTCTGCTGCACCATCTGTTCGATCAAAGCCGGCTTCATGTCGTCCGGGATGGCTTGATTGTTTGCCGCCTCGGCAAGTTCCCGCTCGGTAATCGCAAGCCCGCCCACCTTGGCAAGATAGTTGCCATCCTGCTGGAATGCGTCGTACCCGCTGATACCAACCCCAACCACCAGTCCGAGCGACACAAGACCCAGCACCACCTGCACGGCGGTTTTGTTCTTTTGCACCAGATCAAACATGAAAGCCAGTCTCCTCAAATTATGTAGCGTCGTATGATGCCAGATCGCAAGCAGGCTGTCTTGATGGAAGGCAGATTGTTCGATGAGGGAAATTCAGAGCAAAGAAAAAAGGCAAACCGAAGTTTGCCTTTTTGTAGATTCTGGCGGAGCGGACGGGACTCGAACCCGCGACCCCCGGCGTGACAGGCCGGTATTCTAACCAACTGAACTACCGCTCCAGAACTGATATGGCGCAAATCAAGAAATCTGTCTTTCGACCAAATTACTTGGTGGGTAGTAGTGGATTCGAACCACCGACCCCCTGCGTGTGAAGCAGGTGCTCTAACCAACTGAGCTAACCACCCTCGCCATCTAGGCTTTACCGCTCAGCACCCCTGAGCAGCAAAGACGATTATTGTACTGCATCCTTCAGGGATTTGCCAGCCCTGAATTTAGGTTGCTTGGCTGCGGCAATCTTGATCGTTTCGCCGGTGCGCGGATTACGGCCGGTACGCTCTTCGCGCTCGGCAACATAGAAAGAGCCAAAGCCCACCAGAGTGACTTCATCGCCGGCCTTCAATGCCTTGGCAACTGCATCGACGGCTGCATCCAGCGCCTTGCCTGCTTGGGCCTTGGTCAGGCCGGCGGATTCAGCGATGGCGTCAATCATTTCGGATTTATTCACTTGCTTCCCCTTAAAAAATTTTTGATTAGTGTGGTCCGGCAAACCCAATTGCTCAAGCTTTATAACAAGCCGGAAATTCCCATGTCAACTAGTGTTTCAACGGATGTTGGGCCGTCTCAACATCGCCTTGCCCGATCACCCCTTGATCGGAACTCTCCGACAACGAGAACGGCTCGGGTTGACGCTCAAGCGCAAGGCCCAGCACCTGGTCAAACCACTTGACCGGATGGATGGTCAGTCCGCGCTTCACATTGTCCGGTATTTCGGCAAGATCCTTTACATTGCCCTGAGGAATCAGCACATGCTTGATGCCTCCCCGAAGCGCCGCCAGCAGCTTTTCCTTGAGTCCGCCAATCGGCAACACTTCGCCACGCAGCGTGATTTCGCCGGTCATTGCGACATCGCAGCGCACCGGGATTCCGGTCAGGATCGAAACCATCGCCGTGCCGAGCGCGATGCCGGCCGACGGACCATCTTTCGGCGTTGCGCCTTCCGGCAGGTGGATGTGGATATCGTTCTTCTGATAGAAGTCCGGATCGATGCCAAGCAGATTCGCGCGCGAACGCACCGCCGAAAGCGCGGTCTGGATCGACTCCTGCATGACTTCGCCAAGCTTGCCGGTCTGGATGGTCTTGCCTTTGCCCGGCAGCTTGACCGCCTCGATCGTCAGCAACTCTCCGCCCACTTCGGTCCAGGCCAGGCCAGTCACCTGACCAACCTGGTTCTGCTGTTCGGCAAGACCAAAATCATAACGGCGCACGCCGAGATACTTGTCGAGATTCTTCGAACCGACGGTAATTTTCTTGTCGGAAGGCTTGGTCAGCAGACTCTTGACCACCTTGCGGCAAATACGGGCGATCTCGCGGTCCAGGTTACGTACACCGGCCTCGCGGGAGTAGTAACGGACAATGTCGCGCACGGCGGCTTCCTGGATCACCAACTCACCTTCCTGCACGCCATTGGCCTTCATCTGCTTAGGCACCAGATACTTGAGCGCGATATTGACCTTTTCATCCTCGGTATAGCCGGACAGATGGATCACTTCCATTCGGTCGAGCAGCGCCGGCGGGATATTCAGCGAATTGGCCGTCGCAACGAACATCACGTCCGACAGGTCATAATCGACCTCGAGATAATGGTCGCTGAACGAATGGTTCTGCTCGGGATCGAGCACCTCGAGCAGCGCCGAGGACGGGTCGCCGCGGAAATCGGCGCCTATCTTGTCCACCTCATCAAGCAGGAACAGCGGATTCTTCACACCGATCTTGGTCATCGACTGCAAGATTTTGCCCGGCATCGAACCGATATAGGTACGGCGATGACCGCGGATCTCAGCCTCGTCGCGCATGCCGCCAAGCGCCATGCGGACGAACTTGCGGTTGGTCGCCTTCCCGATCGATTCACCAAGCGAGGTCTTGCCGACACCGGGCGGACCGACGAGGCACAGGATCGGCGCCTTGAGCTTTTCCACCCGGCTCTGTACTGCAAGATATTCGACGATGCGCTCCTTGACCTTTTCCAAACCATAGTGGTCAGTATCGAGCGTTTCTTCGGCAGCCGGAATATCCTTGCTGATCTTGGTTTTTTTCTTCCACGGCAGCGCGAGCATCGTGTCGATATAGGTGCGCACGACCGTCGCTTCAGCCGACATCGGCGACATCATGCGCAACTTCTTGAGCTCGGCTTCACACTTCTCGCGCGCCTCCTTGCCCATGCCGGAGGCCTTGATCTTCTTGTCGAGTTCCTCAAGATCGGCATTCTCGTCAATTTCGCCGAGTTCCTTCTGGATCGCCTTGACCTGCTCGTTCAGGTAATACTCACGCTGACTTTTTTCCCTCTGGCGCTTTACGCGGCCGCGGATGCGCTCTTCCACCTGCAGGATGTCAAGCTCGGTTTCAAGCTGCTTCAGCAGATGCTCAAGCCGGTGCTTCACGTCCGTCATTTCGAGAATCGCCTGCTTCTGCTCAAGCTTCAGCGGCAGGTGAGCGGCCACGGTATCCGCTAACCGGCTTGCCGATTCGATACCGGACAGCGATGCCAGAATCTCCGGCGGAATTTTCTTGTTGAGTTTTACATACTGATCGAATTGGGCGACCAGCGTGCGGCGCATGGCCTCGATTTCGTGGTTTTCCATCTCGTCTTGCGCCATCGGCACGGCTTCGGCGCAATAGTAGCCATCCTCATCGGACAGCGAACGGATCTGCGCCCGTTGCACGCCTTCGACCAGTACCTTCACGGTACCGTCGGGCAGCTTCAGGAGTTGCAGCACCGAAGCCACGGTGCCGACCGGGTACACATCGGCAAGTTCCGGCTCATCCTTGGCGGCATTTTTCTGCGCAGCCAGCAGGATATAACGGCCATCGTCCGCAGCCGCTTCGAGCGCACGGATCGATTTTGGCCTGCCAACGAACAGCGGGAGCACCATGTGCGGGAACACGACCACGTCGCGCAACGGCAACAGCGGAAGCGCGGTTGGTGCGGAGGGCAATTCTTGGTTTTCGGACATGATGTAAAAAACCTGCTAGGTTAAAGTCTTCTGGATAATGCGGCTGACTGGTAGCAAATTCAACCGGCAACAAACAAGAAACCGCCCGCCGGATTGCGGCGGGCGGCTAAATCCTGAGCAACAGACAATCAGGCTGCCGCAGATTCGTCGCCCTCGGCCCTGACGATCCTGGGCTGGGCTTGCGACTTGATGACTTCCTGATCAACCACGACCTTCGCAACACCCTGCATCGCGGGCAGTTCATACATGGTGTCGAGCAATACGCCTTCCAGAATTGAGCGCAGGCCACGGGCCCCCGTCTTGCGTTCCATGGCTTTGCGGGCCATCGCAAGCAGCGCGGACTGCTCAATCTCGAGTTCAACGCCTTCCATTTCGAACAGCTTGATGAACTGCTTGACCAGTGCATTCTTAGGCTCGGTCAGAATCGATACCAGCGCGGCCTCGTCGAGCTCGCTCAGCGTCGCGATCACCGGCAGACGGCCGACAAATTCCGGGATCAGGCCGAAACGCACCAGATCATCTGGTTCGACATCGTGCAGACGCTTCGCGGTTTTTTCGCGCGCTTCCTCGCTGACAACCTCGGCGCCGAAACCGATTCCGCCCTTGACCGAGCGGTTGCGGATAATCTTGTCGAGACCTTCGAACGCGCCACCGCAGATGAACAGGATATTGGTCGTATCGACCTGCGGCATTTCCTGGTTCGGATGCTTGCGTCCGCCATGTGGCGGCACCGAAGCCAACGTGCCTTCGACGATCTTCAGCAGCGCCTGCTGCACACCCTCGCCCGACACATCACGCGTGATCGACGGGTTTTCCGATTTGCGCGCGATCTTGTCGATCTCGTCGATGAAAACGATGCCGCGCTGTGCCTTCTCGACGTCGTAATCGCACTGGGCCAGCAGCTTGGCGATGATATGCTCGACATCCTCGCCGACATAGCCAGCTTCGGTCAGCGTCGTCGCATCGGCGATCACGAACGGCACATCGAGCATTTTGGCCAGCGTCTGCGCAAGATACGTCTTGCCCGAACCGGTCGGGCCGATCAGCAGGATGTTCGATTTGGACAAATCGACATCGTCGCTTTTGACTTTGCTGGAAAGGCGCTTGTAGTGGTTGTACACGGCCACGGCAAGAATCTTCTTTGCACGCTCCTGACCGATCACGTACTGGTCGAGATTCTCGCGAATCTCGGTCGGCAGCGGCAGCTTCTTGCCTTCCGGCGTATGCACTTCGCTCACATTCGACTGTTCCGCCTCTTCGCGGATGATGTCCTCGCACAGCGCAATGCATTCATTGCAGATAAAGACGCTCGGCCCGGCGATCAGCTTGGTGACTTCGTTCTGGCTTTTGCCACAGAAGGAACAGTAGAGCAACTTGTCACTCGATTTGGGCATGGTTCGGCTTGCCTGAATAATAAAGCCGCAGTTTCAGGCTGCGGCGGAAAAACAGAAACGCCTCAGCGTGCGTTGGCGCGCGTCAGCAACACCTCGTCGACCAGTCCGTAGGATCTAGCCTCGTCGGCGCTCATGAAATTGTCGCGATCGGTATCGCGTTCGATCGTGCCGAGATTCTGCCCGGTATGCTTGGCCAGCATCTCGTTCAGCATGCGCTTGGTTTTCAACAGTTCGCGGGCATGGATTTCGATATCCGAAGCCTGGCCCTGCAGACCGCCGATCAGCGGCTGATGAATCATCACGCGCGAATGCGGCAGCGAAAAACGCTTGCCCTTGGCGCCACCGGCGAGCAGGAAAGCGCCCATGCTGGCGGCCATGCCGACGCACAGCGTCGAGACATCCGGCTTGATGAACTGCATCGTGTCGTAGATGGCAAGCCCGGCCGTGACCGAGCCGCCCGGCGAATTGATATACAGGGAGATGTCATTTTCCGGATTATCCGATTCAAGGAACAGCAGCTGCGCCACCACGAGGTTGGCAGTCTGATCGTTGACCGGCCCGACCAGAAATACGACCCGCTCCTTGAGCAGACGCGAATAAATGTCATAGGAGCGCTCGCCGCGCCCGCTCTGCTCGACCACCATCGGGATATAACCGAGGTTCTGCGGATCGAATCCCTGTCCGGACATATCAAATCTCCCTGTTTTCCCGATCAGGCCTGCTGGCCCATCAGCTCGTCAAACGCAGTCGCCTTTTCCACGACCTTGGCCTTGCCGAGCACGAAATCGACCACGCTGTCTTCCAGCGCCATCGATTCGACATTCGCCAGACGCTGCTTGTCGGCGTAGTACCAAGCGACGACTTCAGCCGGGTTCTCGTAATTCTGCGCCATATCCTCGATCAGCGACTTGACCTGTTCCGGCTTGGCCTGCAACTCGTTGGCTTCAACGAGCTCGGCCAGCGCGAGGCCCAGATGAACGCGGCGCTTGGCCTGACCTTCGAACAGTTCCTGCGGGAACGGCATTTCCTTCGGATCAAGGCCGCGGGCCTTCATATCGGACTGGGCACTCTGGACCAGGCGGCTGATTTCCATCGCGACCAGCGCCTTCGGCAGCTCGATCGGAGAGGCTTCAACCAGGGCGTTCAGCACGTTTTCCTTCACGCGCGACTTCAGGCGGTTGCGCACTTCGCGCTCGAGGTTGGCTTTCACTTCCTCGCGCATTTTGGCCACATCGCCGTCTTCGATCCCGAGTGCCTTGGCAAAGTCGGCATCGACTTCCGGCAGCTTGGCTTCGGCTACGTTCTTCACGGTAATTTCGAACTGGGCGGTTTTGCCGGCCACATCCTTTCCGTGATAGTCGGCCGGGAAGTTCACTTCCACGGTACGGGTTTCATTTTCCTTCATGCCGCGAATGCCGGCTTCGAACTCAGGCAGCATCTGACCCTTGCCTAGCAGGAACGCGTAGTTCTCAGAGGTGCCGCCGGCGAAAGCCACGCCATCGATCGTGCCCTTGAAGTCAATGATCACGCGGTCTTCGTCCGCAGCGGCGCGCTCAACACGCTCGAAACGGGTACGCTGGCGACGCAGGATGTCGACGGTCTTGTCGACTTCAGCGTCGGACACATCCAGCACCGGCTTTTCCACTTCCACGCCGGCCAGATCGCCGATCTTGACTTCCGGATAGACTTCAAAGGTCGCGACAAACTGGAAAACGCCATCGGCGCCCTCGCCTTCCTTCGGCTCGAAACGCGGATAACCGGCCACGGCCAGCTTCTGCTCGGTCACGGCTTCGCCGAACGCGCGCTCAACGGTTTCACCCAGCACTTCTTCCTGCACGCGGAAACCATAGTTTTTTGCGATCACACTGAGCGGAGCCTTGCCCGGGCGAAAACCATCGATCTTGGCGGTCTTGGCCACCTGCTTCAGGCGGGCATCCACCTTCTTGGCGATTTCTTCGCGCGGCACCGAAATGGTCAGGCGGCGCTGGAGGTTTTCCAGGATTTCCAGTTGTGCTTGCATTACCCGTCTTCCTTCAATTTGCAAATATGATCCGGCGCGGGTCAGACCCCACCGGCTGAATGGTGTTTTCGATTGGAGGCCAGCCACAAGCTGGTGCGAGCGGGGAGAATCGAACTCCCATGCCTTGCGGCGCTGGAACCTAAATCCAGTGCGTCTACCAATTTCGCCACGCTCGCATCCCGACAAAGGCGCCAGACAATCAGGACAAGCGCGCAATTATAGGGGAAAGCCGGTGCGCCCACAAACCGCACCGGCAACCGCCTTGGCGAAGCCGCGCCGGCACGGCTATACTCGCCGCATCAACCCAACGGAATCCGGCCATGAAGAAGATTGAAGCGATCATCAAGCCTTTCAAGCTCGACGAAGTGCGCGAGGCGCTGTCCGACCTTGGCATTTCCGGCATGACTGTCACTGAAGTCAAAGGCTTCGGTCGCCAGAAAGGGCATACCGAGCTCTACCGCGGCGCGGAATATGTCGTCGATTTCCTGCCCAAGGTCAAACTCGAACTCGTGCTCTCCGACGAGCAGATTGAAACCGCAATCGACGCGATCCTGAAAGCCGCGCATACCGGCAAAATCGGCGACGGCAAGATTTTCGTGATGCCGGTCGAACAGGTGATCCGCATCCGGACCGGCGAAACCAACGATCAGGCGATCTGATCCTCCCGAACTGCGCCACCGACGCCCCGCCCGCAGCGGGGCGTTTTTTCGTCCCGATTCCTTGATGCAGATTGCATTTAATTCATATAAGTTATTGATTTATATATATTTTTACACATCAACCGGATCAATATCCAGCGACCAGCGCACGCCGCGCGCCTTTAACACTTCAACTGCCGGCATCGCGCTTGCAAGCGACTGGATCAGCGCGGCGCGACCGCTTGCTTCGATCAGCATCTGCATGCGCTCCGGCCCCGCCTTCCTGACCATCGTCGCCGCGACCGGCTCATGGATAACCACGCCTGCGATCAGCGGAAAACACTGGCGCACCGAACACAGGAAATCCCGCGCCTCGTCGATTCGTTTGGCCTCGGCGCGAAACAGCGCCCACGAGGCACACGGCGGCAGGTGCAACTGGCGCCGCTCCTCGAGCGCACGCTCGGCGAAAGCCCGGTAGTCGCGCGCCAGCAGACTGGCATAGAACGGATGATCCTGAAACTGGGTCTGGATCAGCACTTCGCCGGGTTGCTCGCGCCGGCCGGCACGGCCTGCCACCTGCGTCAGCAACGCAAACAGGCGCTCCTCGGCACGAAAATCGACGCTGAATAACCCGGTATCGGCTTCGAGCGCGACCACGCAGTTCAGGCGCGGAAAATCGTGGCCTTTCGCCAGCATCTGCGTGCCGATCAGGATATCGGCTTCGCCGGCATGCACCGCATCGAGCGCGGCATCGAGGGAACCCTTGCGGCGCGTCGAATCGCGGTCAATACGCAGCACGCGCCACCCCGGAAACAACGTCTGCAGCGTCGCCTCGAGCCGCTGCGTGCCGCGCCCTTGCGGCTTCAGATCCTGATTGCCGCAATCCGGGCAGGCGTGGACAACCGGCGCATCATAGCCGCAGTGGTGGCAGCGCAAGCGCCGCTCCGCAAGATGCAGCACTAGCCGCGCCGAACAGTGCCGGCATGAGGCGACCCAGCCGCACTCATTGCAGGCCAGTGTCGGTGAATAGCCACGCCGGTTGATGAACACCAACGCCTGCTCGCCGCGCGCGAGCGCCGCGCCGATCGCGCTGATCGCCACTTCGTTCAAGCCATCGCGCTGCGGCGTGCGCCGCATCGGCAGCAATCTCAGGGAGGGCAACGCCGAACCAGGCACCGCGCGCTTCTTCAGCTCGAGCAAGCGGTAGCGGCCCACCTGCATGTTACGCCAGCTCTCGAGACTCGGCGTGGCCGAGCCAAGTACGATCGGCACATTACGCTGGTTCGCACGGTAAACCGCGACATCGCGCGCCGAGTAGCGCAGCCCGTCCTGCTGTTTGTACGAAGGATCGTGTTCCTCGTCGACAATGACCAGGCCGAGCTTCGGCAGCGGCGTGAACACCGCAAGCCGCGTGCCGAGCACGATGTCCGCCTCGCCCCCGCAGGCCGCGAGCCAGCCCACCGCGCGTTCGGTTTCGTTCAGCCCGCTGTGCAGGCTGACGATGCGCGCTTGCGGAAAACGCGCGCCGAAACGCGCGACCAGTTGCGGCGTCAGATTGATCTCGGGAACCAGCACCAGCGTCTGTAAGCCTTGCCCGAGCTTTTTTTCGATCGCCCGCAGATAGACCTCGGTCTTGCCGCTGCCGGTCACGCCGAACAGTAAAAAGCTCGCAAATCCTTCCGCCGCGGCGATCGCCTCGCTGGCGATCTGCTGCTCCGGATTCAGCGGCGGCGGCGCTTGGGGTGACTGCGCGCCAGGCGACGGTTCCGGCAAAACTTCGACTTTCCCGGCGACAACCCAGTCGCGCACCCAGCCCATTGCCGGAGCCGCGAGCTGTCTCAATGCGGACGGAGTCTGCGG
>RRZU012383831.1_pt1 | contig 11220 bp, 9 predicted proteins | sample 2165561 | NCBI WGS metagenome assembly RRZU01 (sample SAMN10456909, study PRJNA506462) | wastewater metagenome | isolation source: wastewater sludge | place: USA: Moscow, Idaho | reverse complement strand
CTTCAACGCACCCGTCGCGATGGACGTCGCCATCGCGTTCGCCGTGTCGTGGAAGCCGTTCGTGAAATCGAACGCCAAGGCGGTCGTAACCACCAGGATCAGAATGAGGGTTGCGTTGGACACGCGACGATGATGGGGGAGGGGCGGGCGGTCGGAACAGATCGCTCAGGGCGCGGCCACTCAGTTGTCACCAAGTGTTCAACAACCGCTCACATGATCCGGCCGTTGGGCCGTCTCGCCTCGATCTCCCTGTGGCAGATCGTCGTTCGTCGCGGCGGGGACGGCCTCGCGGCATGCTGCCCGCCGAGGGCCCCCGGAGCAGGACCTCGCCAGGAGTCATGGTTCGCGGACAATGACTTCTGGCACCCCGTATCGTTGTCCACACGGTGCTTCAGGGCCTCGCAGGGCACGATCGGCGCCGCCGCGACGGAGGGCGGGCCGGACCACCAACACCCGCAGACGCAGGAGGCTCGATGGGGGTGCCGCGCGCTGGCGGTGTGAAGGTCAGCACCCTGCTGGCGTTCACGGTGGTCGTGTGCTGGGTGGGCATCGTCAGCCCAGCCCTCGCTGGGCCCGATCGCGCGGTCCGCGAGGGGCCGTTGTGGTGGGCTGCGACGATCGCCTATCTGTTCTGCTTCTTCGGGATGCGGCCCGCGCTCACCACCCCGCGAACCGGACGATCCCAGCCACCGGCGATCGCCATGGCTGTGTGCGGCATCGTCGCCACGCTGGCCGGTGAGCTCTCCTCCTTGTCGCCGGTCCTGCTCTGCGTGACCACGGCGATGATCGGCTTCGCCATACCGCAGCGGTGGGTCTTCCTCGTCGTCCTCGCGGAGTGGGCCACTCTGGCGGTGGCCGTCGCGATGGGGGTGGAGACGGTGTCCTGGGCCTTCGCCTTCGCTGGGATGATTGCCTTCGCCGCCATCGTCGTGGAGATCTCGGTCCGCGAGTTCTACGCCCGTGCCCTGGTGGCCTCGACCAGCGCCGAGCTCGCCCAGGCGAATGCGACCCTCTCCTTGGCCAATACCGAGCTCGCTGCCGCGCACCAGCGTCTGGCCCAGGCTCAGGTGCTGCTCGCCGAGCGCAGCCGGACCGAGGAGCGGCTCCGCATCGCCCGTGACCTGCACGACTCCATCGGTCACCAGGTCACCGCCTTGACCCTTGACCTCGAGGTGGCCTCGCACCTGGCCCAGGGCCCGATCACCGAGCATGTCGCCCGATCGAAGGCGCTGGCCCGGGAGATCCTCGCGGAGATGCGCGGCGTGGTCTCGGCGATGCGCGACGAGTCGGTCAACCTCCCGGGCGAGCTCTCCCGGCTCGCCGCGTCGATCCCTAGCCTCCCGGTCGAGCTCGACCTCGGGCCTGGGTTGGAGGACGTGCCGGCCCCGGTGGCGATGGTCGCGGGGCGGCTGGTCCAGGAGGCTCTAACCAATGCGGTACGCCACGCGGGGGCCAGCCGAGCGGAGGTCACGGTGCATCGGGACGGCGACGACCTCCTCGTGGCGGTGCGCGACGACGGCCAGGGCAGTGACGCGGTCAGCCCCGGTAACGGCCTCACCGGGATGGTGGAGCGGGTCGCCGCCGTCGGCGGCTCCCTGGACTGGTCGAGCACTTCCGGCGCGGGGTTCGTCGTCCGGGCCAGGATCCCGGCCCTCGGAGGCGGGACGTCGTGAGCCCTCATCGGCTCGATCGAGCGCGGCTCCTCGGTGCTGCCGTCGGTGAGGACAGCGCTCATCGGCTTCGTCGGTCGGCCCCGCTGGACCCGCCCGCACCCCCGTCGGGGTCTGGCCGCACGCCTGCGCAGCGGGGGTCGCATTTGCACTCGGGGGGTGAGAGTGCCAATAATCGGCTTAGCACTCTCCCTCGGAGAGTGATAACGACCCTGACCAACGGGTGAGGCACGGACCGGGGCGCGACGTGAGCGCTTCCGGCGTCGAGCCGGCCGTCGCGGGCGCCTGCTGGTCACCACCTACCGAACGGCTGGAGGACCACCTTCAATGGCCAAGATCATCGCGTTCGACGAGGAGGCCCGTCGCGGCCTCGAGCGGGGGATGAACACCCTCGCCGACGCCGTCAAGGTCACCCTCGGCCCCAAGGGCCGCAATGTCGTCCTGGAGAAGAAGTGGGGCGCCCCCACGATCACCAATGACGGCGTCTCGATCGCCAAGGAGATCGAGCTCGAGGACCCCTACGAGAAGATCGGCGCCGAGCTGGTCAAGGAGGTCGCCAAGAAGACCGACGACGTCGCCGGTGACGGCACGACGACGGCGACCGTCCTGGCCCAGGCCATGGTTCGCGAAGGGCTGCGCAATGTCGCCGCCGGCGCGAACCCGATGGCGCTCAAGCGCGGCATCGAGAAGGCCGTCGACGCCGTCGTCGCGGCCCTGTCCGCCGCCGCCATCGACGTCGAGACCAAGGACCAGATCGCCTCGACCGCCGCCATCTCCGCCGCCGACCAGCAGATCGGCGACCTCATCGCCGACGCCATGGACAAGGTCGGCAAGGAGGGCGTCATTACCGTCGAGGACTCCAACACCATGGGTCTGGAGCTCGAGCTCACCGAGGGGATGCGCTTCGACAAGGGCTACATCTCGCACTACTTCGTCACCGACATGGAGCGGATGGAGGCTGTCCTCGAGGACGCCTACGTCCTGGTCGTCAACTCGAAGATCTCCTCGGTCAAGGACCTGCTCCCGCTGCTGGAGAAGGTCATGCAGTCGGGCAAGCCGCTGCTCATCATCGCCGAGGATGTCGACGGCGAGGCGCTGGCGACCCTGGTCGTCAACAAGATCCGCGGCACCTTCAAGTCGGTGGCGGTCAAGGCCCCCGGCTTCGGTGACCGCCGCAAGGCCATGCTCGGGGATATCGCCATCCTCACCGGTGGCCAGGTCATCTCCGAGGAGGTCGGCCTCAAGCTCGAGAACGCCGACCTCGACCTGCTCGGTCGGGCTCGGAAGGTTGTCGTCACCAAGGACGAGACGACCATCGTCGAGGCGTCGGACGACCGCACCGCCATCGAGGCGCGGATCGCCCAGATCAAGGCCGAGATCGAGAAGTCGGACTCCGACTACGACCGCGAGAAGCTCCAGGAGCGCCTCGCCAAGCTCGCCGGCGGCGTCGCCGTCATCAAGGCGGGCGCAGCCACCGAGCTCGAGCTCAAGGAGCGCAAGCACCGCATCGAGGACGCCGTCCGCAACGCGAAGGCCGCCGTCGAGGAGGGCATCGTCGCCGGAGGCGGCGTGGCCCTGATCCAGGCGTCCAAGGCGGCCTTCGAGTCGCTCTCGGTCGAGGGTGACGAGGCCACCGGCGCCAATATCGTCCGCGTCGCCTGCGAGGCCCCGCTGAAGCAGATCGCCATCAACGCCGGCCTCGAGGGCGGGGTCGTGGCGGAGAAGGTGCGCAACCTTGGCAAGGGCGAGGGCCTCAACGCCGCCACGGGGGTCTACGAGGACCTCGTCAAGGCCGGCATCATCGACCCGGTCAAGGTGACCCGGTCGGCGCTGCAGAATGCCGCATCGATCGCAGCCCTCTTCCTCACCACTGAGGCCGTCATCGCCGACAAGCCGGAGAAGGCCGCTCCGGCCATGCCCGGCGGCGACGGCGGCATGGGCGGCATGGACTTCTGATCCCTGCCGGTCGCCGGCCAATCGGGCGGCGACCACGGTCCGACCACCAGCGGGCGACCCCCTTCACGGGGGGTCGCCCGCTGTTCGTTAGATTGGGACCACCCCGTGACGAGGACGTCCGATGACGATCTGGATCGACCCCCCAGCCTGGCCCGCGCATGACCGGCTCTGGTCGCACCTCGTCAGCGATGTCTCGGTCGCCGAGCTCCAGGAGTTCGCCGACCGGATGGGGATCCCCCGGCGGGCCTTCGAGGGCGACCACTACGACGTGCCCCAGGAGCGGTATGCCGACCTCGTGGCCGCCGGCGCCCGCCCCACCAGTGCGAAGGACCTCGTCCGTCGGCTGCGGGTCAGTGGCCTGCGGGTCATGAAGCGCCACAGCGACCGGCTCGTCACAACCACCCAGGAGGTCACCGGCCCGGACGGGGCCACGATGCGGGTCGACCTGTTCACCGCCCGGCTCGACCCGCCCGAGCGCTCCACCTGGGGGGTGGCAGTCTTCGTCGCCGATGCCGCTGGGCATCAGGTTGCCGTCCGCGCCGTGGCCCGGGACGCCTGGGGCCCGCCGTCGGGGCTCCGCGAGCCCGGCGAGGGGGTCCGCGAGGCCGCCTGCCGCGAGGTGGCGGAGGAGTGCGGCCTGGTCCTCGACCCGCATGAGCTGCAGGTCGTCGGCTATGAGCGGCTCACCTTCCTCGACGGCCGCCCGCACGGCCGGTTCCCGGAGGCCACCGTGCATGTCGGGGTCTTCCAGGCTCGGGCGCTGGGCGTCATACCGGCCCTTCACCCGGCCGCGCCCGATGTGGACGCGGCCGAGTGGGTGAGCGTGGCCGAGCTGGAACGTCGGTGCGCCGAGGAGTTCTGGTGGCCCCTCGCCGACATCGTCCTGCCCGGGTTCAGCCGCTCGTCACCTGCGTGAGCAGCTCCGCTGCGGCGGCCGAGGCGCTGACCTTGTCGAGGGTGACCTTGGCCAGGGCGGTGGTGAGCTTCTCCGTGGTCAGGCCGGCCGAGACCGCCTCGAGCGCCGCGGTGACCGCGGGGCTGGCCTTGTCCTTGCGGATCAGCGGAAGGACGTTCTGCGAGAGGAAGAGGTTCTTCGTGTCGGTGAGGGACACGAGGTCGTTCTTCACGATTGCCGAGTCGGTCGAGAAGATGTCCGCGACCTGGGCGTTGCCGTTGAGCAGCGCGGCCAGGCTGAGCGGGCCACCGGCGTCGAGCGGCAGCTGGGCCTTGAACTCGACGCCGTAGACCGACTTGAGGCCCAGGGCACCCTGGTACCGCTTGGCGAACTCCGGCGCCGCCGCGACGGTGAAGTCCTTGGCGACCGCAGCGAGGTCGTCGATGGTCTTCAGCGAGTACTTCGTCGCGGTCGCTCGGGTCACCGTCATGGTGTCCTTGTCCTCCGCCGCGGCCTGCTTGAGGACGGTGAGGCCGGCCGGCAGGGCCGCGCCGAGGGCGGCGTACACCTCGTCAGGGGTGTTGACATCCTCGGGCACCTTCTGGCTCAGCAGGTTCGCCAGGAGCGCGCCGTTGTACTCGGGGATCAGGTCGATCGAGCCGTCCTTGAGCGCGCCGAGGTAGACCTCGCGCTTGCCGATGCCGGACACCCGGGTGACCTGGATGCCCTTGGCCTTGAGGGCCGCGGCGTAAAGCTCGGCGAGCAGCTCGCTCTCGGGGAAGTCGGCCGAGCCGATGATGACCGCCGACGTCGCGCCACCGCTGGTCCCGGACGAGCCGGAGCCTGGGGTGAGCGGGTCGCCGCCCCCGCCGCAGGCGCTGAGGGCGAGGGCGGTCGCGGCGGCGATGGCCAAGGTGAGGCGTCGGGACATGCTGGTCTCCTTCAGGTGGGGTCACACCGCCGGGGTCGGCAGCTTCGCACGGGTGTCGGTCAGGGGAGTGGTCGGAGTCGGTCGGGCGGAGAACGGGCGCCGGCCCGAACCGGTCAGGCCCGGCGAGACGACGAGGCGGGCGAGCCCGGCCAGGGCGAGGTCGACGAGGATGGCCAGGGCGGAGACGACAACCGCTCCCGCGACGACCTGGGGGTAGTCCCCAAGGGCCAGCCCGTCAACGAGGAGCCGACCCAGACCGCCGAGGCCGACATAGGCGGCGATCGTCGCGGTGGAGACCACCTGGAGCGCGGCGCTGCGCAGCCCACCGATGACCAGGGGTGCCGCGATCGGCAGCTCGACCTGGGTGAGGACCTGACGGCCGGTCAGGCCCATGCCGCGCGCGGCGTCGACGGTCGCCCGGTCGACCGCCTGCACCCCGCTGTAGGCGGCGAGGAGCAGCGGCGGCACCGCGAGGGCGACGAGGGCGACCAGGGCGGGGAGCTGGCCGATCCCGATCAGGGTGACGAGCAGCGAGAGCAGCCCGAAGGTCGGCAGTGCCCGCCACGAGTTGCCGACCGTCACTGCGAGGAAGGCACCTCGACCGGTGTGGCCGATGACCAGGCCGACGGGGATCGCCAGGACCGCCGCGACGAGCAGGGCGAGCCCGGAGTAGCCGAGGTGCTCGACGACCCGGGCCGGGATCGACTCCGGGTCACCGAAGGCCCAGTGGGCCGGGTCGAGGAGGTAGTCGAGCAGGTCGCGGGTGAGCATCAGGCCGCCCCGGGTCGGGCCCACGGGGTCAGTCGCCGCTGCACGAGAACGAGGAGTATGTCGGCCAGCAGCGCGAGCAGGACCGACAAGGTGATGCCGAGGAGGATCGGGTCGAGGTAACGCAGCTGGAGCCCGCGGGTGAACAGGGTGCCCAGGCCCCCGACGCCGATGAGCGCCCCGACGCTGACCATCGAGATATTGGCGACGGTGGCCGAGCGGACCCCGGCGACGAGGACGGGCAGGGCGACCGGCAGCTCGACCGCGACGAGCCGATGCACCGACCGGTAGCCCATCGCCGAGGCCGCCTGGACCACGGTCGGGTCGACCGACCGAAGACCGTCGGCGACCGACCGGACGAGCAGGGCCGCGGTGTAGATCGTCAGGGCAACGACGACATTGCGCGGGTCGAGCATTTTCGTATGAAGAACCGACGGTAGGACGACGAAGAGGGCCAAGGAGGGCACCGAGTAGAGCACTCCGGCCAGCCCCATGAGGGTGGGATAGACCCAGCCCCGGCGTGCGGCCAGTGCCCCCAGCGGTATGGCGACGACGAGTGCCAGCGCCACGGGCACCAGGGCGAGCACCAGGTGCTGGCTGAGCGCGGCGAGGACCAGCTCGCGGTTCGCGGTGAAGTAGTCGATCACGGCGTGGCCGTTCCCCGCGCGGAGCCCCGGCGCCGAGCCGCGACGAAGCCGGCCACGTCTGCGTGGCTGACCACGCCGGTCGCGCGTCCGGTGTCGTCCACGTGGACGGCATACCCGGTGGGGCTGGAGATGGCGAGGTCGGCCGCCTGCCGGACCGAGTCGTCGTCCCCGAAGGTCGCGGCGGCGACCTCCCCCGTTGCGGTGGCCCAGGACAGCGGGCGCCCGTCGGCGTCGAGGCGCAGCTCGGCCGGCAGCGGGCGCGGGGTCAGCTCGCCGGCGGGGAGGAAGGAGAGGCTGCGCCACCCACGGTCTCGACCGACGAAGGAGGCGACGAAGTCGTCGGCCGGTGCCGTGAGCAGGTCCTCGGGGGTCCCGACCTGAGCGAGATGGCCGCCCTCGCGGAAGACGGCGACCTGGTCGCCGAGGGTCACCGCCTCGTCGATGTCATGGGTGACCAGGGCGATCGTCGTCCCGAGCTCACGCTGGAGCCGGAGGAACTCCTGCTGGAGGGCGCCCCGGACGACCGGGTCGACGGCGCTGAACGGCTCGTCCATGAGCATGACCGGCGGATCGGCGGCCAGGGCCCGGGCGACCCCGACCCGCTGCTGCTGACCGCCGGACAACGAGGCGGGGTACCGGCCGGCCAGTGCGGCGGGCAGGCCGACCCGCTCGATGAGCTCCCGGGCCCGGCGCCGTGCCTCGACGCGGCTGACCCCGAGGAGGCGCGGGACGGTGGCGATATTGTCCAGGACGGTGCGGTGCGGGAAGAGCCCGGCGTGCTGGATGACGTACCCGATATGGCGCCGCAGGGTCGTCTCGTCCTGGGTGGCCACGTCTCGCCCGTCGAGAAGCACCCGGCCGCTTGTCGGGGTGACCAGCCGGTTGACCATCCGCAGCGAGGTCGTCTTGCCGCAGCCGGAGGGGCCGACGAGCACCGAGATCCGGCCGGCGGGCAGCTCGAGGTCGAGGTCGGCGACGGCGACTGTTCCATCACCGAAGACCTTGTTGACCCCCTCGAACCGGATCACGAGCAGCGGCCTCCCGTCGTCGTGGCCGGCGGGTGCCGACCGGCGCGCGTGACGCGCGCCTCTGGCGCGTCAACCCCTGGGGAGCGGCAGCGTATTCCCTCCCGGCCTCAGCCGCGGGTGCCGAGGGTGACCCGCAGGTCGAGGCGCTGGCCGTCGCGCAGGACCGTCAAGGTCGTCGAGGACCCGGACTGCATCGCCCGGATCGACGCCACGAGGGACAGCGAGGAGTCCACCCGGGTCCCGTCCACAGCGATGACCGCGTCGCCCGACGTGACGCCGGCCTTCTCGGCCGCACTGCCGACGACGACCTTGGTCACCAGGGCCGCATTGCGCCGGTCGGAGCCGTCGGTGGCGACGGTGTCGCGGGTCGAGACCCCGAGGTAGGCGTGACTGACCCGGCCCTTGGCGATGAGCTGCTCGGCGATCGCCTTCGCCTCGTTCGACGGTATGGCGAACCCGATGCCGATATTGCCGCTGCCCGACTGGCTGGAGCCCAGCGTGGCGATGGAGGAGTTGATGCCGATGAGCTTGCCGGCAGCGTCGACGAGCGCCCCACCGGAGTTGCCGGGGTTGATCGCGGCAGAGGTCTGAATGGCCGAGGTGACGACCGGCTCGGACACGGTGGTTCCGAAGGGGTCGCTCTCGCCCTGGGTGGTCACCGGGCGGTTGAGGGCGCTGACGATTCCCGTGGTCACTGTGCTGGCCAGCCCGAGCGGGTTACCGACGGCCATGACCGGGTCGCCGACGGAGACCGCGGCGGAGTCGGCGATCGCGATGGGGGCGAGGTTCGTGGGCGGGTTCTTGAGGGTAAGGACCGCGAGGTCGGTGGAGGGGTCCGTGCCGGCGATCGTCGCGTCATACGTGCGACCGTCGGACAAGGTGACGGTGATCGACCCGCCGGACCCACCGGCGGTGGCGACGTGGTTGTTCGTGAGGATGTGACCGGCACTGTCGATGACGACACCGGACCCCTCGCCGCCGCTCTGCCCTGCCCGGACGGTGATCGAGACGACGCTGGGGGTGACGGCCTTGGCGGTGGCGGCCCAGTCCGGTGCGGTCGCCGAGCCGACGATGACGGGGGCCTGGGTGGCTCCAACCGGGGTCGTCGTGGCCGTACTCGACGCACCCGCGGTGGGGGAGCTGCTCGACGCCGCCGGGGCAACGCCCGCGCCCGACTGGGTCAAGGCGTACGTGCCGCCACTGGCGAGGGCGGCGGCGAGGACAGCGACAACGCCGAGCTCGGCGACGCGCGCGCCGCGGCGGCGTGGAGCGGGGGGCTCAGGGTCGGCGGGCAACCCGAAGGCCGAACCCGGGTGCGGGGTGGGGCCGGTGGTGACCGGCGGCGGGTATGAGGCCACCGGGGGGAACACCATCGTCGACGCACCGCCGGACGTTGAGAGCGCGGTCGTCTCGGCGGCCGCGGGGGTCGGGAGGACCGGAGCAGCGGTGGCGGCGGCGGGGTCCGCGTCTCCGGTCATGCCCTCGGCAGCACTGACGGACGCGGGCTCGACGCTGGCGAACCACTCCGGGGTGGGGGTCGTGTCGTCGCGGCCGGGCTCTGGGCTGGGGGTTGTCTCACTCATGGCCTCATCACAACACCATGTGCTCCATGATCACTGGACGATGTCTGTGAGCCGGCTATGGGGAGCTCGACGTGGAAGGTGGCTCCGCCCCCAGGTGTCGGGGAGACGCCCGCGCGGCCACCGTGCGCGGTGACGATGGCCGCGACGATCGCCAGGCCCAGTCCCGAGCCACCCCCGGCTGCTCGAGACCGAGCCGGGTCGGCGCGGAAGAAGCGCTCGAAGACCTTCGCCCCGGTGCTCGGGTCGAGGCCGGGTCCGTGGTCGCAGACCCGCAGCTGGGCGGTGGTGGCGTCGGCCTGCCCGACGGCGACCTCGATCGGGGTGCCGTCCGGGGTGTGGGTCAGCGCGTTGGCGACGATATTGGCGAAGACCTGACGCAGCCGGGCCTCGTCACCGATGACGACGGTGGGGCGGACGGGCCCGCTCAGCCCGGTGAGCCGAACCGAGCGCTGCGGCGCCCGGGCGGCGGCGTCCTGCACCGCGTCCGCAGCGAGGACTGCGAGGTCCACCTCCCGGCGTTCCAGCGGTCGCTCCCCGTCGAGCCGGGCCAGGAGCAGCAGGTCCTCGACGAGCCCGGCCATCCGCGCCGCCTCGGACTCGATGCGTCCCATCGCCCCGGCGACCGCGTCCGGCTCGGTCACCGCTCCCTGGCGGTACAGCTCGGCATACCCGCGAACCGTGGCTAGCGGGGTGCGCAGCTCGTGGGAGGCGTCCGCGACGAACTGGCGCATCCGGACCTCGGAGGCCTCGCGGACCGCGAAGGAGCGCTCGATCTGGGCGAGCATCGCGTTGAGCGAGCGGGCCAGCGAGGCGATCTCGTCGTCGGAGGCACGCTCGGGCACCCGTCGGGTCAGGTCCCCACCGGCGATCGTCGCCGCGGTGTCCTCGATCTGGCGCAGCGGCCGGAACGCCCGGCGGACGGCATACCAGCCGAGGAGCGCGCAGGCGAGGAGGACGACGATGCTCGCCGCGGCGGCGACCGAGGTGAACTTCGCGATCGTCCCCGCGATGCCGGTGAGCGGCTTGGCGACGGCGAAGACGGCGTCGCCATTGGCGTTGAGCCCGGCGACCACCCGCCAGGTTGTCGACCCGCCGCCGCGGGAGCCGACGCTGAACGGCTCGCCGCCCTGCACCCGCGGGTCGGTGTCGGTCAGCGCCGGGATCAGCGGGCTGGCTGGCTCCGACGCCGCTCGGACGAGCTCGATCGGGGTCCGATCCGGCTCACTGAGCGGAACGACGACGACGGCATAGTCGGGCGGGAGCAGGGACAGGGCCGAGCCGCTGCGGGCCTGGGCGGCCGCGACGAGGGCGGCGACATCGGCATACGCGCGCAGCTCCTGGTCGACGCGGTCGGTGAGGTACTTGCGGATGAGCAGGCCACTGGCGACCCCGGAGACCGAGAGTGCGGTGACGAGCAGGGCCAGGACGATCGCGACGAGCCTCAGCCGCAGCGGGACCGCACTCAGCCGCTTCGCGAACGGTTCGAGGACCGGGCTCACGAGGGCGGCAGTCGCAGGACGTATCCGACGCCACGCTTGGTGTGGATGAGGGGAGGCGCGACGGAGTCGATCTTGCGGCGCAGGTAGGAGATATACGACTCGACGATCCCCGCCTCGCCGCGGAAGTCGTAGGCCCAGACGTGGTCGAGGATCTGGGGCTTCGGCAGCACCCGGTTGGGGGTGAGCATGAGATAGCGCAGCAGCTTGAACCCGGTGGGGGGGACGTCGGTGGCGACCCCCCCG
>RRZU011525101.1_pt1 | contig 11220 bp, 9 predicted proteins | sample 2165561 | NCBI WGS metagenome assembly RRZU01 (sample SAMN10456909, study PRJNA506462) | wastewater metagenome | isolation source: wastewater sludge | place: USA: Moscow, Idaho | reverse complement strand
GCCGACAAGGCGCCGTACGACGTGCTCGTCGTCGGGGGCGGTCCGGCCGGTGCCGCAGCGGCCGTCTACGCGGCCCGCAAGGGGGTGCGCACCGGGGTCGTCGCCGAACGATTCGGCGGCCAGGTGCTCGACACGCTGGCTATCGAAAACTTCATTTCCGTGCCGGCGACCGAAGGCCCCAAACTTGCCGGCGCACTCGAACGGCACGTCCTCGACTATGACGTCGACCTGATGCAGCGCCAACGCGCCACTGCCCTGGCACCCAGCATAGATGGCCTGACCGAGATTCATCTCGAGAACGGCGCGGTGCTGCGCAGCAAAACGGTGATCCTGAGCACCGGCGCGCGCTGGCGCGACCTCGGCATACCCGGTGAACGCGAGTACCGCGGCCGCGGCGTAGCGTATTGCCCGCACTGCGACGGGCCGCTGTTCAAGGGTAAACGCGTCGCCGTCGTCGGTGGCGGCAACTCGGGCGTCGAAGCGGCCATCGACCTGGCCGGCGTCGTCGGCCACGTCACCCTGCTCACCCGCAACGCCTTGCGCGCCGACGCCGTGCTGCAGAAGCGGCTGCGTAGCCTGTCTAACGTCAGCATCATTGAGCATGCCGTCCCGGCGGTGATCGAAGGGCTGGACGGCAAGGTCGGTGGCCTCGCCTACACGGACCGGAGCAGCGGCGCAACCCGGCGCCTCGACCTCGAAGGCGTGTTCATCCAGATCGGGCTCTTGCCCAACACCGACTGGCTCAAGGAAACGCTCGCGCTCAGCGCACGCGGTGAAATCGAGGTCGACGCGCACGGCCGCACCTCGCTGCCCGGCGTCTTCGCCGCCGGGGACTGCACCACCGTGCCGTTCAAGCAGATCGTCATCGCCATGGGCGAAGGCGCCAAGGCTTCGCTCGCTGCTTTCGAGCACCTGCTGCGCCAACCCCTCCCCGCCTGACTCATCCTGAGCAATCAATCGACGAATCGACCGTGCAACCACCGATTAACCCAGTATCGGTGGTGCATAGAGTCGATATCGGTTCTTACCTTGCACCTTGGCCTCGTACATGGCTTGGTCGGCCTGACGAAGCAACGGCTCATCGTCCTCCTGTCCGAGGCCTGCAAACAGGGATAGACCGATGCTCGCACTGACCTCCACTTCGCCGCCGGGTAAAACGATGGTTCGGCGGATCGATTCGATCAGGCGCTCGGCCACCTGCGTGGCTTCATTTGCGGAATCGACAGGATCGAGCAACACCACGAACTCATCGCCGCCGAGACGGGCCGCCGTATCGTGGTCACGAATGCTCTGTCGGATTCGCCCGGCAACCTGACGCAGCGTTTCATCACCAGCCGCGTGACCATACTGGTCGTTAACTGTCTTAAATCCGTCGAGGTCGATGAACAACACCGCCAGCCGTGTATTCTGGCGGCGGGCACGCGCCACCCCCAGGGCCAGGCGATCGTCAAAGAGCCCCCGATTGGCGAGACCGGTCAACGCATCGAAGTGAGCCAGCCGCCGGACAGCCGCTTCGGCGGCCCGCCGCTGGGCTACCTCGCGCTGCATTTCCTTATTGCGGCGCGCAACATAGAACAACATGAGCACCGGTAGCGACAAGATCAGTGCAACGAACTCGTCAAGCTGGAGGTGCTCCAGTTCGCGCGTCTTTTCGTAGATCGTTTCGAACACGTCGAAATGATCGAAGAACTGCCACGAAATCAGGCACCACAACCCGATCGCCAACTGGTCACGCCGGGCTGCGGTCCCGAACAGCGACTGTTTCACAGTGCCCACAAACGGCATACTCGGCTCCATACGACCAAGGCCTCCGCTGACTGATTTGCTCACGTCACACTGGCCGGATGCAGAAAACACCACCCAACCAGCCACACGTCGATGTTACGCGGCCTGGCGCCGACGAGCATAGGCCTGCAATTGAGAAAAAGCCAACGCGAGATGAGGCGTCGGCACACCCAGAGTCTGCGCCCGTTGCACGAGATCGCCGAGGATATGATCGGCCTCGGTCGGCCCACCGCGCTCGACGTCGCGCAGCATCGAAGCCATGAGGCCAGAGGCCGGATCGGTGAGCGTCGCGAGATACGCCGCTTGCTGGGCGTCGCTCAGCGCCTGGCCACTCGCCGCAGCAATCGCCGCGCACTCGGCAAACAGGGCACGAACGAACGATTCGCCGGCCAGGGTATGCACAATGTCGCCGACGCTGGCGCGCATCAGGCAGGTCGCACCGGCCAGCGTGGCGAGAAAAACGACCTTGTCCCACATGGCCTGGCCAACGTTGCCGGACAGGGTGAAATCGACGCCACAGCGTGCGAGCAACTCGGCGAGGGACGCAAGATGTCGATTTTCCTGACTCACCCGGCTGCCGATCACGATCTTGTGCAATTTATTGAGATGTTGCACGGTGCCATCGGCCCCTAGCGCAACCGAAATGAGGGCAACACCGCCGAGAACGCGCTCAGGACCAAAGCGATCGACCAGCACATCAATATGGCGGATGCCGTTCAACAGCGGAATGATCGCCGTCTCGGGCCCCACGGCCGGCACGATGGCCTCGATGGCCGATTCAAGGTCGTAGGCCTTGCAGGAAACGAACACGACGTCATAGGCCGAACTGATTTCCGCCTGAGTGAGCACTTGCGCAGGCAAGACCAGATTGCCGAACGCACTGTCGACATGCAGCCCATCTTGTTTCAGCTGTGCGGCCCGACCTGGCCGGACGAGAAACGTCACATCCCCGCCCGCCGCCTGCATCCGGGCTCCATAGTAACCGCCGATTCCGCCAGCGCCGAGAATCAGGATACGCATTGTTGTGCTCCCTTGTTGTGAGTGGCACACACGAGTGTAGCCGATTCACATCAAGCCCGAGACTGTACACAAAAAAACCGGCGCCGGATGCTCCGGCGCCGCTGTTTCAAGCGCAACAACACCCTCGCTTACTTCTTGCCGTAAGTCAGCACCTGCAAGGTATCGGGAAAATAGGTGTTGGGGTAGAAAGGACCGACACCGGTGTTGATCTTCTTACCGAAGTCTGCCGAGCCTTCCGCCGCGATACTGTAGATTTTCTGCGTCTTCTCGTCGTAGGCGATGGTGCGCACGCCCGGACGGGTGCCCAGCGCTTCAACCGGCTTGTAGGTGTCCGGACCGAATTGCTGGAAGATGACCAGGAAAGCGTCATAGCCATTGGCGGTGAAGATGCGCTTGCTCGCCGCGTCGTACACCACCGCGCCGTTCTGGCGACCGATCTCGTGCGTGTAGACCGTCTTGCCCGACTGGGTGTCGAGCACGGCAAGCACTGGCTTGACCTCGCCCTTGCCGCGGCAGCCGACGAACAGACGCTGGTTGGCGGGATCGATATCCATGCCGCTTGGCACTTCGCAGTTATCGATTTTCCATTCGGCAGTGACTTGCAGGCTCTTCATGTCCACGCGGAAAACAGCGTTTTTGTCGCGCGCATCGACGAACAGGTTACCCTTGCCATCGACCGCCGAGCCGTCCGGACGCTTGGCAGGCACCTTGATCGTGCCGACCTTCTTGAGCGATGGCACTTCAAGCACCTCAAACTCGGTGGCATCGCCCTTGGCACCCATCTTCACGACCAGACGCTTGGTCGCCGGATCGTAGATGCTGTCCTCGAGTTCGCCGCCCATCGGGATGGCTGCAGCGGCCTTGCCAGTCGACAGCTTGAAGGGAGTAATCGAACCCGGGGCGTTATTGGAGATGCCCAGATCAAAGTCGGGAATCAGGGTCACGCCGCTGGTGCCCTCAGTATTGGCAATCGTCTTGATGACCTTCTTCTTTTTCAGATCGAAGACCTGCAGACCTTCCTTGCGCAAACCGAGGTAAAGCTGCCCGCGCCCGGCATCGAGGCTCACGCCGTCCCAGCCGCCCCCCTTGTTCTTGAGCGTGGTCGCCGAGTCCAGGCGATAACCGTCAAAAGCCTGTGCAGAAAATGAAACAGCAGCGCACAAAGCCAACGTAGCTGCGGATAAAGCAAACTTCATGAAGTTCTCCTTCCCTGTTCTAGTGATGACGAACTGAAGCCAGTCCTGCTTTATTGTTATCGGTGACGACCGGACACCACCCACACCGACGTTCAGACGCCCTCCTTGTACAGAACATCCAAAACGTCCACCGGCCTGCGCGCATGGTAGGCCTGTATTGCTGAATGCATAATCATTGTTCGCGATCGTTATCATTGATATCAACATGGGTATTTGCCCCGGCAAGGCACTCCGGCAGCCGACAGCCTTCCGGCGTATACTCTTGGGCTTCCCGATTACTCACCTGCTCCCGCCATGTCCAGCGTTGCCGAAAACCTCTCCTCCCCGGATTACGACCGGGTAGCACTCGGCCAGATATTCACCCCGCCGGCCATCGTCGATTGCATGCGCCAACTGGTGCGTAATCGCGGAAGAACGCTCGAACCCGCTTGCGGCGACGGCGCGTTCCTCAAGCACTTCCCCGACGCGCTGGGCATCGAAATCGACCCGCGCCACGCCCCGCCCGGGGCCGAGGTGATGAATTTCTTCGAACTCGGCGAGGACGAGGGTTTCACCACCATCATCGGCAACCCGCCTTACGTCCGCTACCAGGACATCTCGCCGGGAACGCGCCGCCTGATCGGCGAGTCCGTGCTCGACAAGCGGGCCAACCTTTACCTGTTCTTCATCGAAAAATGCCTGCGCCTGCTCGAGCCAGGGGGCGAACTCATTTTCATCACCCCGCGCGATTTCCTCAAGGCAACCTCGGCCGTGCCGCTCAATGCCTTGCTTTTCGAGGCCGGCACAATCACCGATTTCATCGATCTCGGCGACCTGCACCTCTTTGATGACGCCAGCCCCAACTGCGCCATCTGGCGTTTCGTGCGCGGCGATGAAACTCGAGCAACGCGCTACGCCACGCTGGGCCAGAAGGCCGGAGTCGCCGGACTCACCGATCTGAACTGGGAAACACGGCGCTTCATTGAAAGTGGCGGACACCTGCTGTTTTCGGTTCAGGACTACCCGCTCCGCCTTGCCGACATCGCCTTCGTCAAGGTTGGCGCGGTTTCCGGCGCCGACGAACTCTATGCCAGCGCGGCTCACGGCAACCGGGATTTTGTGTGCTCGTCGACCGCCAGTGACGGCCAAACGCGGCGCATGATCTGGTGCGAACCAGGCGACCCACCACCCGATGCCCTGCTACCGCACAAGGATCGCCTGATTGCCAGGCGCATCCGCAGTTTCGATGAGTTCAACTGGTGGCAGTGGGGGCGAGGCTACTACCAGAGCGAACAGGCGCGGATCTACGTTAACGGCAAAACCCGCCGCGCCAGACCTTTTTTTGTGCACGACTGTCCACATTACGACGGGGCAGTGCTCGCCATTTTTCCGCACGACCCAAAGGTGGATGTTCACACCCTCGCGGCCGCACTGAACGACCTTGACTGGGGCGATCTCGGCTTTGTCTGCGACGGCCGTTTCCTGTTTACCCAGCGCAGCCTGGAGCAGAGCCCGCTCCCAGGCAGTTTTCAGCGATTTACCGCACAGACGGATGTAACATGGTGGGACAAGCTAAAACGCATGTTTTGAAGACGATGCCGATGCCGGCGTCACAGGAGATTCCATGGTTCCTCATTTGATGGCCCCCTTGAGCGGCCCGGTTCTCGAACTCGAGGCCAAGATCATCGCCGCTACCCCAGAAATCGAACGCTGGTTCCGCAGCCAATGGCAGGAACACACGCCGCCGTTCTATGGCTCCGTGGATCTGCGCAACGCCGGATTCAAGCTGGCACCGGTGGACATGAACCTCTTTCCTGGCGGTTTCAACAACCTGCACGAATCCTGCCTGCCGCTCTGTGTGCAGGCGGCGATGAGCGCGGTCGAAAAAATCTGCCCGAACGCGCGCAGTCTGCTGCTCATTCCAGAAAACCACACGCGCAACCAGTTCTATCTGCAGAACGTGGCCCGTCTGGTCGACATCCTCCGGCTCACCGGCCTCAACGTACGGATCGGCAGCCTGCTGCCCGAAGTCACCGCACCGACCCGCGTCGAACTGTCCAACGGTGCTTCGCTACTACTCGAGCCGCTGCGCCGCAGCAAATACCGCCTCGGTCTCGACGATTTCGACCCCTGTGCCGTCCTGCTCAACAACGACCTCTCGGCGGGCGTTCCGGAAATTCTGCGCAACCTCAACGAGCAGTTCATCCTGCCACCGCTACACGGTGGCTGGGCCACCCGCCGCAAATCCAATCACTTTGCTGCCTACGACGAAGTTGCCAATGATTTCGCCCAGCTCGTGGGCATCGACCCGTGGCGCATCAATCCGTATTTCTCGGTCTGCGACAGCATCAACTTCCACGACCGGCAAGGCGAAGACTGTCTGGCTGCCAACGTTGACGCGGTTCTCACCCTGATTCGCGAGAAATACGCCGAATATGGGATTCAGGAAACGCCCTACGTCGTGGTCAAGGCCGACGCCGGCACCTACGGAATGGGCGTGATGACGGTCAAGGATGCGTCCGAGATCGTCGGACTCAACCGTCGCCAGCGCAACAAGATGTCGGTAATCAAGGAGGGGCTCGAGGTCTCGCAGGTCATCATCCAGGAAGGCGTGCATACCCACGAATGGGTCGGCGAAGGCGATCAGGCCGGTGCGGCCGAGCCGGTGGTGTACATGATCGACCGCTATGTCGTCGGCGGTTTCTACCGGGTGAACAACGGACGCGGCATCGACGAGAACCTCAATGCGCCCGGCATGCACTTCGAACCCCTGGCCTTCGAAACCAGTTGCTCCCTGCCCGACTGTGGTCAGAAGCCCGATGCGCCGACCAACCGTTTCTACGTTTATGGGGTGATCGCTCGCCTCGAGCAACTGGCCGGAGCAATCGAACTCGAACGGACAGAGCCGGCTGACGCACTCGCCCCGGCGCCGGTGACCGCCAACTGAACACCCCTGTCGCTTTTGCGAGGAATCCCATGCGCATCGCCTTCATCGTTGACCCGCTCGAGACCCTCAAACCCGCCAAGGATTCGAGCATCGCCATGATGCGTGCCGCGCAGGCTGCCGGGCACGCGGTGTGGACCATTCAGGCCCCGCGGCTGTTCTGGGATGCGCTGCACGGCGTCTGCGCCGACGCCGTGCATCTAGAGCTACTGCCCGACGACGGCGAGTGGTACGCCGAACTCATCCGCCACACCGTGCCGCTGCGCGAATTTGCCGCGGTGGTGATGCGCAAGGACCCGCCTTTCGACCTCGAATACATTACCGCGACCTGGCTGCTTGAACGCGCCGAGGCCGAAGGTGCGCGCGTCGTCAACCGGCCGCGCGCCCTGCGCGACCATTCGGAAAAGCTCGCCATCCTCGAATTCGCCCACCTCGCCGCACCGACGCTGGTCGCACGTGATGCGGCACGGATCCAGGCGTTCATCGACCGCGAAGGCGACACCATACTCAAACCGCTCGATGGCATGGGGGGTAGCCAGATCTTCCGCGTCCGTGCCGACGATCCGAACCGCAACGTCATCCTCGAAACGCTGACCCACGAAGGCCAACGTACAATCATGGCCCAGCAGTACTTGCCGGCGATCAGTGAAGGCGACAAGCGCATTCTGCTCATCGGCAGCGAAGTCGTCCCCTATTGCCTGGCACGCATTCCCAAGGCCGGGGAGACTCGCGGCAACCTCGCCGCTGGCGGCCGCGGCGAAGCCCGTCCGCTGTCGGCCAGTGATCGGGCCATCGCCGAGGAGCTGGCCCCGACGCTTGCGGCGCGCGGCCTGCTTCTGGTCGGCCTCGACGTGATCGGCGACAAGCTCACCGAGATCAACGTCACCAGCCCCACCTGTATGGTTGAAATCGCCGCGCAGACTGGGTTCGATGCCGCCGCGATGTTCATTGGCGCGCTGGAGAAGGCGTGCCGGGGTTGATTCATCGTTTTTTCCCCCCCCGGGTGGTAGCCGTTGCTCACTGGTTTCTCCTGCTTGCGGCGCTCGCCCTGATCGCTGGATGCGAGCGACCGACACTGCTCCAGCAGGAAGCCTTCGTCTTCGGTACCCGCGTTGAAGTGATCGTCGCCGGGCAGCCGGAAGCACAGGCGCATGCGGCAACCGGTGCCGTGTTGCGCGAATTCGACCGGCTGCACCGCCGCTACCATGCCTGGCAACCGTCGGAACTCAGTACGCTCAACGCGGCGCTGGCCGCCGGCCAAACCGTCGAAACCAGTCCGGAACTCGCAGCCTGGCTGCAAGAGGCAAAAGCCATTTCCGCCGCCGGGGACGGTCTTTTTGACCCGGGTCTTGGCCGACTGATCGCCCTCTGGGGCTTTCACAACGACGAATACAAGCCCGCACTGCCCGACCCGGCAGCGCTCGCTGCGTGGCGGGCAACGCCTGGCAGCATTGCCGACCTGCGTATCGACGGCACGCGCATCAGCAGCCGCTCTCCCAGCGTCGCCATCGATCTCGGCGGCTACCTCAAGGGCGTCGCCCTCGATCGCGCCGCGGACATCCTGCGCGCCCACGGCGTACACAACGCCCTCATCAACATCGGCGGCAATGTCATGGCCCTGGGCCGGAAAAACGGCGAGCCCTGGCGCGTCGGCATCCGGCATCCACGCCAGGCCGGGGCGCTGGCCACGGTCGAACTCGCCGATGGGGAAGCGCTCGGCACCTCGGGAGACTACCAGCGATTTTTCGAGGTCGATGGTCTGCGTTACTCGCACCTGATCGACCCGCGCAGTGCCGAACCGGTCCGGCATACGCGGGCTGTGACCATCCTCGTCCCCGGCGGCGCACAATCCGGTATGCGCTCCGACGCCCTCTCCAAGCCGCTGTTCATTGCCGGCGACAAGTGGCCGGAACTGGCTGGCCGGCTGGGCGTGACGCATGTGCTGCGGGTCGATGCGGACGGTCAAATCGAGATTTCCGCGGCGCTCAAGAGCCGAATCAAGTGGATTGCCACCCCGCCCGAACCACCACGCATCGTGCCCTGAGCCTCGCCAAAGACCACCACCAGCCAATTCGTATGACAAGAAGCGTACCGATCCGCCCAGAATCGCCTTAGAATGCAAGGCGTCTCCGGAAAAACCACGATGATCGGCATCCTTCTCATCTGTCACGGCACCTTCGGTGAGAGCCTGGTTCAGAACGCCTGCCACGTCCTGAACAAGCGCCCACCGCAACTCGCTCAGCTCGGCCTCGCCGCGCAGGACGACCCGCTCGACCTGCTACTCATGGCCCGGCGTCTGGTCGCGGAAGTCGATTCGGGCGAGGGCGTTCTCATCCTCACCGACATCCTCGGGGCATCCCCGGCCAACCTCGCCGCCAAACTGCTCGACGCGGGCCGCATCGAAGGCATCGCCGGCGTCAACCTGCCGATGTTCCTGCGTGTCCTCACCTACCGGACGCACGACATGGCCACCCTGCTGCAAAAAGGGATCAGCGGTGGCCACGATGGCGTCGTTAATATGCTGCACAGCCATTGATACTCTCCCAATAACGGATCGACTGGACTCTACCCATGCCTCGCGCCGAAATCGAAATCACCAATAAACTGGGGCTGCATGCCCGCGCCTCGGCCAAGCTGACTCAGCTGGCCGGCGGTTTCCAAAGCGAAGTTTGGATGGAAAAAGGCAGTCGCCGGATCAACGCCAAGAGCATCATGGGCGTGATGATGCTGGCCGCCGGCAAGGGTGCCACGGTGGTGGTCGAAACGACAGGCGCCGACGAAGAACTGGCCCTCGACGCACTGTGCCGATTGATTGCTGACAAATTCGGCGAAGGAGAATAATCCGGCATGAGTTTTACCCTGCACGGCCTGCCGATTTCCGGCGGCATCGCCATCGGTCAGGCCCACCTCATTTCGCAGGCCACGCTGGAAGTCTCGCACCTGCAGATTTCGCCGCGCCTCGTCGAAAAGGAAGTCGCCCGCTTCGAAGCCGCCCTGCACAGCGTCCGTAAAGAATTCACGGCGATGAAGACCAACCTCGATAACGCGCCAGCCGACATCGGCGCCTTCATCGATCTGCACCAGATGATCCTAGCCGATCCGGAACTCTCGGAAACGCCCAAGGAACTCATCCGAGAACGGCGCTGCAATGCCGAGTGGGCCATCGTGCAGCAAATGGAACTGCTGGTCGAACAGTTCGAAAAAATCGATGACCTTTACTTGCGTGAGCGCAGCTACGACGTGCGTCAGGTCGTCGAGCGCGTGGTACGCGAACTGTCCGGCCACGACGCCCCCCACCTCTCGGCACGCACCCGCGGGGTCAAGGGTCAGACCCAGATCCTCGTCGCGCACGACCTGTCGCCGGCCGACATCATGGCCTTCAAGGACCAGGCCTTCGCCTCCTTCGTCACCGACGTCGGCGGTGCCACCTCGCACACCGCCATTCTGGCTCGTGGCATGGGCATCCCGGCGGTGCTTGGCCTGCATAATGCCCGCCAACTGATCCGCGACAAGGAAACAGTGATCGTCGACGGCACGCGCGGCGTGCTGATTGTCGACCCGGATGCACGAGTCCTTGAAGAATATGAACTGCGCAAAAGCCAGTACGAGCTCGAACGCTCCAAGCTCAAACTGCTAAAGACCGCGCGCGCCACGACCCTCGACCGGGTCAAGGTCGACATGCTGGCCAATATCGAAGTGCCCGAAGACATCCACGCTGCGCTGGAAAACGGCGCCGAGGGGATCGGCCTGTTCCGCACGGAATTCATTTTCCTCGGCCGCGGCGACATGCCCAGCGAGGAAGAGCAGTTCGAAGCCTATCGCAAGGTGGTCAAGGGCATGGACGGGCGGCCGGTCACCATCCGCACCTTCGACCTCGGCAACGACAAGAACCTCGAATCGGAGGAAGCCGTCGACGAACGCCAGCGCAGCAATCCCGCGCTCGGCCTGCGCTCGATCCGCCTTTCTCTCACCGAGCCGCGCTCGCTGCTCGCCCAGTTGCGCGCCATCCTACGGGCCTCGCGTTACGGCAAGACCAAGATCCTGATTCCCATGCTTTCCCACGCGCACCAGGTCGACCAGACCCTGGCTCTGCTTGAGCAGGCCAAGGCCAGCCTGCGCCGAGAGAAAGCCACCTTCGACGAACACATCGAAATCGGCGCAATGATCGAAGTGCCTGCCGCCGCGCTGGCCATCAACCTGTTCCTGCGCAAGCTCGACTTCGTTTCGATCGGCACCAACGACCTGATCCAGTACACACTGGCCATCGACCGTTCGGACGAACAGGTGGCCCATCTC
>RRZU011284742.1_pt1 | contig 11220 bp, 7 predicted proteins | sample 2165561 | NCBI WGS metagenome assembly RRZU01 (sample SAMN10456909, study PRJNA506462) | wastewater metagenome | isolation source: wastewater sludge | place: USA: Moscow, Idaho | reverse complement strand
GACAACACCGCGCTGCGCGTCACCATCAGCGTCGGGGTGGCCGAAGCGGGCGCGGCCTGTGCTGACATCACCACCCTGCTGGCCCAGGCCGATGCGGCCATGTACCACGCCAAGGCCAACGGCCGCAACCGGGTGCATGGCCGTACCCCTTGAGCCGCTGAAACCCAGCGGACTACCGTTCACTCACCCAGTCATCGCCCCACTTTTCATAACGCAGCGGCAAGCTGTTGAGCTCCTGCCGGTAGTGCTGCCACTTGGGCAAAAACCTATCCATCGCCGCCACAAAGCGCTCGCCGTGGCTGGCTTCGATCAGGTGGGCCAGCTCATGCACGATCACGTACTCCAGGTGCTCGGGCGGCTTCTTGGCCAAGTCGGTATTCAAACGAATCAAGCCGGTTTGGGGGTTGCAGCTGCCCCACTTGGTTTTCATGCGCTGCACCAGCAGCTTGCCCGCCTGCACACCCATGATGGCCTGCCATTTGCGCAGCAGCGGCTGTGCGGCCTCACGCACTTGGGTGCGATACCACCCATCCAGCAGCGCCTGGCGTTTGTCTGCGGGTGTGCTGGGGCGCACGGTCATCAGCATATTTTTGCCACTTAACGCAATACTGGCGCGCGATGAAAGCTCTTGAATTTGTAGCAAATAGCGCCGACCCCACACATAATGGCTCTCACGGTCAATGTATTCGCGCTCGGGCTCGCGCGGCTGGGCCTGCATCTTGCGCTGCTGCTGTTTGATCCATGCCAGCTTGGAAATGGCAAACACCCGAATCGTGTCCAGCGCTACATCTTCCGGCGCTGAAATTCTCACGGCCCCCTCGGGGGGGAACACACCCAGGTGCATGTGCTTGATGCGCTTGCGCAGCACCTGCGCCTGCACGCTGCCCAGGTTCACTGTCTCAACCATCAATATTCCTGCTGCTGGCAAACGGTAGGAAACAGTCGCTCTACTTCATCCATGTTGTGCAACACCCCAAGCATCGCCCCTTTCACCGTATTTTCTTTCGCTGTATTACAGCGCCAGCTGTCGGGGCGGTTATTCACAATCACCCCATGCAGCTGAACGGCCAGCGCTACCGCCGCATCGGTCTCATTGTCTGGCTCGCCATAAGGCGCTGCAGGCTCAGCCACTTTGGCCGCACTGAGCAGCGGTGAATCCTTCAGGTTGTGGTACAGCGCCAGCTTGGCGGGGGTGTTGAGCTTGGCATGTACCCCACCACCAGCGCCACCGGGCTGCACCACCTTTTTGGCCAACTCCGCAATGCGCGCCAGATACTCCTCGTACTCAATGGCGCGCTTTTTGCGCAGCTGGATGATTTCATCGAGCAGCGCCGACATCTTGGCAAAGTAGGCCGGGTCGGTCAGGTTTTTCTCGACGATCTTGCTGCGCACATTGTTTTCAATCGTCTCGGCCACTGCCTCCTGGTTGCCCTTCATATGGGCCAGCTTTTCGGCCACGGCATCGGCAATGCCGGTTTTCACAATCAAGTCCAGCAGGCCGATGTTGCCGAACGGCGAAATCTTGCGCGGCTCTTTCGCCTCGATATAGGTGTCGATGAGGTGGCGCATATCCGCCTCATAGGGCTTCAAATCCAGCGTCTCGCCACTGGCATTGCGGATGACTTCGCGCAGCTTCACGTAGTGATCCATCTTGTGTTGGATGGATGCAATCTCTGCTTCGCTATAGCCTGCGGCTGCCAAGTCATCGGCCACATTGCCATAGGCGCGCAGCAGCGCCACCACGGCTTTGTAGAAGGCTACGCGCTGCGGCTCGGTTCTTTTCAGGTCATCGGCAATCTCGGTGTTGCCGCAGAAGTAGTGCATGTAATCCAAGTCGGCCTTGGGCGGCTGCACCGGCTCACACAGCAAGAACAGCGCCTCCAGCGCCGCATCCAGGCGTTCGCGCCCAATTTCCAGCCGGTCTTTCACCAGCACATCGGGGTCAGCACCGCCTGCGCTCTGGTCAATTTCCGAGGTATAGACCGCAATCGCCTTTTCCACCTTTTTGAACAAGTCCTTGTAATCAACGATGTAGCCAAAGTCCTTGTCGTCGCCATCCAGCCGGTTAGTGCGGCAAATGGCCTGGAACAAGCCATGGTCTTGCATGGACTTGTCGATGTAGAGGTAGGTACACGCAGGCGCATCAAAGCCGGTCAGCAGCTTGTCCACCACAATCAGCAGCCGCATATTGGCGGGCTCTTTGATAAACAACGTCTTGGCCTGGTCTTCGTAGGTTTCGGTCTTGGTCTTGCCCGCCTTGGCCACCACCGGCTGCAGCAGCTCGGTGTAGGTGTTGTAGATGAACTGCTTGTCGGTTTCGGTGTTGGCGCCGATCTCTTCCAGCGTCACATCCTTGGCCTGCGGGTTGTACGAGGTAATGACCGCGCACCGGCCTTTGAACAGGGTCTTCTGGAACAGCGTGAAGTATTTGCACGCCTCGTAGATGCTGGACGCCACCAAGATGGCATTACCCCGTTCGCTGGACAGGCGGGGTTTGACGCTGAAGTCAAAAATAATGTCTGCCACCACCCGGTCCATACGGGCCTTGGAGCTGAGCACGTTTTGCATCGTGCCCCATTGCTTTTTCAGCTCTTGCTTCTGCCAGTCGTTCAGGGCTTTGGTTTTGGCGTCAAACCACTGGTCGATCTTGTCTTGCGAGCCCAGCTTTTGGTCAATGTCGCGCGCCTCGTACACCAAGTCCAGCACCACCCCGTCTTCCACCGCCTCGCTGAATTTGTAGGTGTGGATATAGCCGCCAAACACTTCGAGGCTGGTGGCCTTGTCTTTCTTGAGCAGGGGCGTGCCGGTGAAACCGATGAACACCGCATTGGGCATCAACGCCTTCATCACGCGGTTGAGCTTGCCGCCCTGGGTGCGGTGGCACTCATCCACAAATACGAACACCTCGCCCACCGTAGTGCTGGGCTGGGCCTGCAAGTCTTTGATGAAGGCATCAAAGTCTGCATCGGCATTCTTGGCCGTCACGCCAAACTTGTGCACCAGCGAACACAGCAGCCGGGGCGTGGCCTGACTCAGTTGGCTCATCAGGTCCCGCCCGCTGCTGGTGCGGCAAATGGTCTCGCCAGCGTCGGTGAACACCCGTTCGATCTGCTTATCCAGCTCGTCACGGTCGGTAATGATCGCCACCCGCGCCTGTGGGTTGTTCTCCAGAATCCACTTGGCCAGCAGCACCATCAAGATGCTTTTACCCGCCCCCTGTGTGTGCCAGATGATGCCGCCCTTGCGCTGCCTTACATACTCTTGCGCAGCCTTGATGCCGAAATACTGGTGCACGCGGGGCAGCTTTTTGACGCCGCTCTCAAACAGCACAAAGTCGTGCATCAACTCGATGATGCGGGCCTTGTTGCACATCTTCAGCAGGTACTTGTCCAGCTTGAAGCGGCTGTTGTCTGCCTCGTCTTCCTTCCAGGTCAGAAAGAACTTTGCGGGTGTGCCGATGGTGCCGTATTGCATCCCTTCGGAATCGTTGCCCGCCATGATCAACTGCACGGTGCTGAAGAACCATGCGTTGAACTCGGGCTGCTGATTCGACAAGCTTTGCCGAATGCCATCGCCAATGCTGACCCGGCTGTTCTTGAGTTCCAGCACGCCAATGGCGATGCCGTTAACGTACAGCACCAAGTCAGGCCGCCGCTGCTGTTTGCCTTTGAGGGTGACTTCTTCGGCAATAGCAAAGTGGTTGTTGGTGGCCTCTTTCCAGTTGATGAGGTGCACTGTTTCCGTCGCCTTGCCCGCCTCGGTCTTCACTGGGATGCCATAGCGCAGCAAATGGTAGACGGCCTGGTTGTTGCCGTACAGGCTGCGCTCGGGGTGGTTGGCTTCGGTGCGCAGCTTGTGCAGTGCCGTGCTGATCTGCGGTGGGGTGTAGCCCGCGCTGGTCAGGTACTCGGTCAGCAAGCCCACTTCGATATTGCTGTTGTCAGCGCGGTCGGCCCAGTCGCCCAGGTAGCGGTAACCCAACTCGTCGCAGAACAGTTTGACCACGCGGTTTTGCGTGGCACGCTCTGGCTTGCCAATGTCGTTCATATGGATGTTTTCTCCCTCGCCGCAAGCTCACTCACTACACTGGATCACCAGCCACTTGATGTGACCGCCCCCCCAAAATTCCTATCCCTCTCCGCCCCTCACGCCGAGCCCACAAGCAGTGCGCCGTTCGGGGAACAGCGTGCAGGAACTGGAGCGCAGGCGGCAAGGCCGCAGCCAGCAGCGGTCTGTGAATGTCAGGCTGGCGGATTGAGGGACGCGAAGTAAGTTGTCCTGGTTCCGGGGTGTGCCGCCATCAAGCGCGCCAGCATATCCACATCATCGTAAAAGACCGTTGCCCATACGCTCCAGAAGCCCTTGGCTTTCGCGGTGTCGATGATCTGATCTTTCATGTCTTCCTGCGGGCAGCGAGCCAGCCGGTCCTTGGCCCGCACGGCTATGTCCCAAGCCTCCCGGCGGTTGAGCCAACGTCGGTCCGACGCCCTGGCGGTATCGGGGGTCCTGTCCAGTCCCACCAGGGCAATTAGGCGATCCGCCTGGACCTGTGTCGGGCCAGGCACGCTCTGCACCAAGCCGCCTTCGCTGTAACGCAGGCAGTGGTACGTGTCATCGCGATCGGGCCACAGATAGTCGCCCAGGACCACATCCGTATCCCCTTTGATGGAATTGCAGTTGGTGCAGCCCAGTAGAAAATTGCCCCAAGCCAGCTCACGCTCAGGCAGAGCAGCCGCGGCCCCCGGCGGCTTTTTGGGTTGAACGTGCTCGACCGCCAGCGAAGCGTCCAACTGCATTTCGCAATACGAACAACATTCACCCAGGCGCTCGATCAACGCCCGACGCGCCTGCATGTACTCGGTGAAAGCAACATCGTTTCCGTCTGCATCCTGGGGGCAAGCACCTCGCTGCACTGGCCGCATCACGACTCCTCGGCGTGCGTTGATTTACCCATGCCCGCAGCAAGGCGCTCCATTTCCAGAAATGCGTGGTAGCCCACGTTGTCGCTGAACGGTGCCGACAACTCATCCAGCCTAGCCTTCAATTCCTGTCGCGTACCTTCATCTGCCTCCTTGGCCTGCTCAAGCACCTTGTAGTATTCCTTGGCTGTGTCGTACATCCGTTGGTAGCGCTCGCTGCGCTGCGGCAGGGGAACCCCCATCACCCGCTCCACAATGTCTTCAATGGAGCGGTTGCTGAAATCCTGCTTTGGCCCAGGGGTCGCGATTCCATCAGGCACAAGGTCTAGGTTCAGAGTTTTCCGGGGCTGGTCCAGGTCAATCACTTCACCTGGCTCCAGTGACTGCAGGATGAATGGGGAATGGGTGGAGCCCACGAATTGAATTTTGGGGAACGCCCGTTTCAGGTCGCGTACCACTCGCCGCTGCCATTTGGGGTGCAAATGCAGGTCCATTTCGTCCACCAGCACTATGCCCTCCGTTCGCAAGGCCGCATCTGCGCCATGGTGGGGGTTGAGCCGTGAGGCCCGGTGTGCAATGTCCGCCACCATGCCCACCATGTTGCGATAGCCATCGCTCAAACTGTTAAAAGGCACCAGCCCCTCCTTCTCCAAGCGTATGGTGAGCTGGTCCTGATCCGTGTCATGAAAAAAGTCTTGCGCACCCGGTATACAGGCTAGTACCGCACCCTTTACCGCCGCAGTAGCGGGGATGGGCGTGCGCTTTTGAAGCTCGGAGTAGGCAAGCTTCTTGAACCACTTTTCAAAAGACTTTTGATCAGATTTCGGGTCAAGGCAATAACGGTAGGCATCGAGTTGCGAAGAGGGCCTTTCCGTCTCAACATCGTCATGCAGCTTCCACAAACGGCCCGCACCGTAGTACAGCAGCAGCGGGAGATCGGGGTCAAGCCCCTCCTTGATCTGGCTTCTGCCCCTGGCCCCCAGGCGAACCAGTTCCTTGGCTTTGCCACCCCGGTCGCCAATGTCGCGCCGCCACGTCACATCCACACCGTGCAGATGGGCTAGTGCTTCGAGATACACCTCATCCTGGCGCTCCCGGAACACCTGTCCTTCTTTATGGGTAAGGATGAAGCGGGCATCTTCGGGTTTGATAGTGCCGCCTCCGGTGGGCAGGCCCGCTCCTTGGAAGTAGGTATTGAGCATCATCGCTAGGGCGTCCAGAACCGTTGTCTTACCCGCACCGTTGTTGCCGATCAGCACGGTGAATTGGGGATGGAACTGGAACTGTGCCGATTCGTACCGGCGAAAATTGTGCAGTATTAGGTGCTTCAGCATAAAAAGCCCATTTTCAGTTTCTTGTAGTCACGCCTTGCACGCCCGGAATCCCTGGTGCCCCTAGCCACCGCTATGGGTTTGGCGATGATATGAATCACCCGCAGCGTGCCATCTGAGAAAGTCTCCAGCAACTGGCTCCTGCGGGCCTGTACCAACACCCTGTTGGTAGCAAGCGCCCGACGGTGCGCGCGCTGCAGGGCCATTTGCGCCAGCGCAGGAAGGAGCGCCTCCATGCTATCCGTGTACTCCTCGCTCATATGGTGCTGGATTGTCACGCGGGCATCCATGAATCGTTGCTGTTCATATCAGCCGAATCCGCCCGGTCAGCAACTCCTGCATCATGCCCTGCTTGATCTGGCGGGCCTTGGTGAGCCGGGACTCCAGCACAGCGAGTTCGGTGTCCATTTCGTTGAAGATCGAAGCAATTGCTTCTTGTTCTTCCCTAACTGGGATTGAAAACTGTAACTTGTTGAGTGCAGCAAGGTTGACCACTTGTTGGGCAGAGCCTGCACTTGGTGCTAGAACCATTCTTCTGCCATCAGGTGAGTTGAGCATGCAAACCAGATAGTCGGGGCTAACCCTATCGTTCAATCTTAAAAGACCTACTGCGCGAGAAATATTGCTTCCGATTAGTTCATCCGGGATTTTTGCCGATGCACCGGGATAACCAACCAAGGCTATGACAACATCATTCTTGGTTAATACAGTTCTGCTGTACTCGGCAGATTTTTCAAGTGAGACCATGGGCAATTCATTGTTAATTGATCCATCAAAAATATCTCCACCTCTCAGCATCTTTACGCCGTTTTGAATAAATGCGCCAGCTGTAACAATGCCGTAGGTTGCCGGCATTGTTAGTACGTCTCTCATAGTAATTGTTGACCACTCCCTACCAAACCCCGGCAGCCGTCGCTTGCCGGTGAGCAATTCCTGCATGGCGCCTTGTTTGATCTGGCGCTTTTTGCCGATGAGTTGATCTAGGGATTCGATGAGGACATCGGCATCACTCAACGCTTCTGCGATAGCACGTTGTTCTGATGTAGTTGGAGGTATTACAGCGGCAACTTTTTGAATGTCTCTCAGGTTGATGACCTGCTGAGCCGAGCCGATGGCCTCTTTCAGCAATTGACGTTTGCCAAGATCAGATTGAAGGAATTTGCATATGTAATCAGGAAATATCTGCAACTGATTACTCAATCGTACCAATGCAACTTGCCGAGCAATGTTGGCTCCCCGAAGATAAGGTGGAACAATGGCAGCTTCACCTGGGTAGCCGACCAAGCTAACTAAAATTTCCCCCCCTTCCAAAAGTGTCCTCTTGTATTTTTCGGACACAGCTTTGGGTATCTTCCTGAGCTGCCTTTGTTCTATTTTTCCAGCAAAAATATCTCCACCGCGAATGAAGAGCACACCGTCAAGGTCATTACTCCCGGGTTTAACAACACCGTAAGTAATTGGCGACCCTCTTTCAACCAGCGCCGACAACCTCGCAGTACTCCAATCTTCGGGAATTACCCCCACCTCGGTCTGCTTGTACCCCGGCATCAGTTCCATGCAAACCCCATCTTCTCCAGATGTTGGTTCACCTTGGCCTCCAACTCCGCCGCGCGGCTGATCATTTGCGGCATGGGCGTGTCATAGCGGTCGGCCAGCTCCTTTACCCGCTGCGTCAGCGCCTGGCTGATGCGGTCCATTTCGCCGTGGATGGCGGTGCTCAAAGCCGTTAACCACTTGTCATCCACCACCAGCGCCTTGGTGTCGGCTTCACTCAATTGGGAATAGTGTGCATAGGCCTTGGCGTCGAGTGCGGCCTCGGTATCTTTCAAGCGCTTCTTCAAATCCGCCTCTTCCTTAGCCAGCTTGAGCCAGCGGTTCAGCACTTCCGCTTCTTCCTTGGCGTCCGCGTCGCCGTTGATTTCGCGCAGCCGGTCGGTCACGCTGGCCTTGTTGATCTTGTCAAAGCCTGAGAACGCCGCATCGTCGCCGCTGTGCTCTTCTTCCAATTCGGTGAGTTGGGCTGTGATGCTGTCGAGGCTGGCCGTCAACTCATCAATGGCGGCTTGGTCTTTCGCGAAGTAACGCGCCACGATCAGCGCCTTGGGCACCAGGTCGCAGGCCCAGCCTTTGTTCACCGTTTTGGTGACTTTGCCGTCTTTGTTCTTCTTCACCTCGATTACGCGGTAGGTTTCCGCCTTCCAGCCATCGGCGGCAATCAGGTAAGCATCGTCCTGCAGGGTGGTGGCCCAGTAGTCCATGAGGTGCTGGTACACGGCGTATTCGTCAATCAGCGGCTGGCCGGTGTAGTGGGCGAGCAGGTTTTCGGACAGTTCGACAATCAGGTGCTTGGGGTGGAAACCGGGCTGCAGAGCTTTGAGTTTGGGGGCTGTTTGTTGCTGCCAACCATCAAACAGGGCGTTCATGCGGCCAATGAAGGCGGCGAACTCGGGGTGTTCGTAAATGGTGCTTTTGATGGCGGTCTTGTCCACGGTCAGCGACAAGTAGCCAGGGCGCAGTGTGGTGAACAACGATTGGCGCAAGCCTGGGCACACCGCCCAATAGGGTTGCAAGGCGCTCACATCAGACTCTGGAATGCCGCCTTGCAGATGGCCCGCAATGTCTTGCAGGTCTTCGGCCACGCTGCTGTCAATGTAACGCGGCAGGTTCAGGTTGAATTCGTTTTTCTCGATCTCTTCCAAGCCCACCATGCGGGCGAGCTTGGGTACGTCGATCTGCTTGGTGAACACGTCCACGATCTTGTGAATGTCTTGCTCACGCAGCCGGTTCTTGGGGCCGTCTTTCATGTAGCCGCTGCTGGCGTCCATCATGAAGATGCCTTTGCGTGCATGCGCGTCTTCTTTGTCGATGACGATGATGCAGGCCGGGATGCCGGTGCCATAGAACAAATTGGCAGGCAGGCCGATGATGCCTTTGATGTAACCGTGGCGGATCAGGTTCTTGCGAATGTCGGCCTCGGCATTGCCACGGAACAGCACACCGTGCGGCAAGATGCACGCGGCTTTGCCGGTGCTTTTGAGCGAGCGGATGATGTGCAGCAGGTAGGCAAAGTCACCCTGCTTGGCGGGCGACACGCCGAACGTTTCAAACCGGCCATAGGGGTCGTTCAGCGGGTCGATGCCGGTGCTCCAGCGCTTGTCAGAGAACGGCGGGTTGGCCACCACGTAGTCAAAGGTCTTGAGCACGTCTTGGCCGTTCAGGTCAGCTTTGAATTTGGGGTCTGCCAACGTGTTGCCCTGGCGGATTTCTGCCGTCGGGTTGTCGTGCAAGATCATGTTCATGCGCGCCAAGCCGCTGGTGGCAGAGTCTTTTTCTTGGCCGTAGAGCGTGACCTTGGCCGATGCTTCGTCGCCCACTTTCAAAAGCAGCGAGCCTGACCCGCAGGTTGGGTCGTACACCGTGGTGGCATTGGTGGTGTGCGCGCCGCCAATGCCGATGATCTTGGCCATGATGCGGCTGACTTCGGCCGGGGTGTAGAACTGTCCCTTGCTCTTGCCACTTTCGGTGGCGAAGTGGCGCATCAGGTACTCATACGCATCGCCAAGAATGTCGTCGCCATCGGCACGGTTCTTGGAGAAGTCGAGCGCTGGGTTTTCAAACGTGGCGATGAGGTTGGTGAGCCGGTCCACCATCTCTTTGCCGGTGCCGAGCTTGGTCGCGTCGTTGAAGTCTGGCATGTCGGCCAGCTTGTTGGCTGCAGCCAGCGGGCCGACGATCTTTTTGTTGATCTGGTCGCCAATGTCCGTGGTGCCCTTGAGCGCCACCATGTCGGCAAAGCTGGCACCTGCCGGAATGGTGATGGGCGCGAAGGGCTGACCGGCGTACTTGTCGCTGACGTATTTGATGAACAACAGCACCAGCACATAGTCTTTGTACTGGCTGGCATCCATGCCGCCGCGCAGCTCGTCACACGATGACCAGAGAGAAGAGTAAAGCTCGGATTTCTTGATTGCCATGGGGCGTCACAGATTTTTTACGTAACCGACGATTGTGGACGACGGCGGCAGTGGTTGAGACTGACACGCGGCAAGTTCGTCCAGATCGGAGAATTGCACAAAATTTAAGCAAAAAGAGTGCGATTTTTTGATGCAGCCGATGGTGTAGAAGGCACTGACTGGGCACGAAACTCGGGTTTTCAGGGCTGTTTTATGATCAATTTGGTTGATTTTGCACTGATTTTGCTCAAATTTTGAACAATTATATTCAATTTGATATATAATTGCAAAGAATTCGCTTATTCTTGAATAAAGAGAATTTGAGCGCAGTTGCCGTGCTTTTAAGCCAGTTTATGGCTTGTATTGCCGTGATTTTGTCGCCTCGCCATGCTGCGTTCGCAGCCCCGGCTGAATGTTCTGTTCGGCCTTATTCCAAGCAATTTTTCCACGCCGTCGTAGCCCCTTGTTGACCCGCTGGTCTAGGCGGTCGGCGTACATACGTCCGGAGGGAATCATGACCCACGAAGCCACCTGCAATGCGGCCTTCCGTCGTCACCACATGGGCCGTTTGCTGCATCGAATAGGGACGCTACTTCCCCAATGGCTGAACGGCCCGGACTTGGCGAGGGGATGCCGTGATCTGGAGCAACTGTGCTGGCGTGAGCTTGGGTCCGCAAGGCAGCCTGTGTTTGACGGTGATCTGCCGCCGTTTTTGATGGTGGATGCTGATGGTTATTCCGCCAATCTGTCGATGCCAACGGCCCCGGCAGAACTAGCTGCCCGGATGGCTGCATTGGAGCTATCGCCGCTGCCTCCATCTTCACTCGTTGGCACGAACCTCAGTGCGCTGGCTCGCCTGCTGAACCTCACACAGTTCGAGTTGCAATGGCTACTGTGGTCCTACTGCATCCGACGCTTCGGCGGTGCGATCTTGCCAGTCATCCCAGTGCGTGACGAGCGGGATGGTTGTGAAGTGCTGGCACTGTTGTGCGAAATGCCGCTGGACGCCGTTCGTAG
>RRZU012712817.1_pt1 | contig 11224 bp, 9 predicted proteins | sample 2165561 | NCBI WGS metagenome assembly RRZU01 (sample SAMN10456909, study PRJNA506462) | wastewater metagenome | isolation source: wastewater sludge | place: USA: Moscow, Idaho | reverse complement strand
TGCCCATGCCCGGCGCGCGACCTACTGTACGGCGGGCTTCCCGCCGCGTGAGGAGAGCACATGCTCGATTCGGACGCACCCTCCGGTGCCACCCCTGAATCCACCGAAACGACCCCTGCACCGCGCCGCCGTCGCCGTGCCGCCACCCGGCCGGCCGGCCCGCCGGCCCCGGTGACACCGCCAGAGCCCGCGGCCGAGGCGCCGGTTGAACCGGCCGCCGTCGCGTTGCCTGCTGCTGAGGAGCCTGTCGCCGTGCAGCCCCTCGACGAGGAACCCATCGCGGAGGAACTCGTGACCGAGGTCGCCGCCGAGGAGGGTGAGACCGCCGAGGAACTGGCGGCCGCCGCCGAACCGCAGGAGGGGCTGTTCCCCGAGGCTCCCGACACCCTGCCCGCAGTGCAGCCGGAACTCGAGGCCGACGTGCCGCTCGAACTGGTCGCCGAGACGCCCGCAGGGGAGCCGTCCACCGACGAGGTCGTGCCTGAGGCGAAGACCCGCAAGCGCGCCGCCGCCCGCGGAACGCGGAGCCGCCGTAGCCGCAAGAGGGCCGAGCCCGACGCCGACGCCGCGGAGGCGACGGAGGCAGGCACCGCGGCCGACGTGGGTGCCAGCCTGGCTGAGCTGACCGCCGCGCTCGAACAGCAGGAGCACGCGGAGGAGGTGCGCGACGACGCCGAGGTGAGTGCTGCCCTCGACGATCTGGCCGCAGCCATCGGCGGAGAACCTCCGGAGGCAGATGAGGACGCCGCCGCGGAGAGCGAGGTCGACGACGACGCGGACGAGGACGATGCCGCGCCGCGTCGCCGCCGCCGTCGTCGCGGTGGCCGCCGCCGTCGTCGCGGCGCCGACCACGAGGACTCCGATGAGGACGATGCCGAGTCGGGCGAGTCGGAGGAAGGCTCCGATGCCGAGCCCGGCGAGGATGCCGCGGGCACCGCACAGGGGGATTCCCCCGACACTGATGACTCCGACGATGCGGGCGAGTCTCCCTCGACCTCCTCGCGTCGTCGCCGGCGTCGCCGCCGCCGCGGCGAGGACACGGGTGCCGCGGAGGAGGACGGCGTCGACGTCGTCATCAAGGTCCGCGAACCGCGTCGCTCGAAGTCCGCCAACGACGAGATCACCGGCATCGAAGGCTCCACCCGGATGGAGGCCAAGCGTCAGCGTCGGCGCGAGGGCCGGGCTGCGGGGCGTCGTCGTTCCCCGATCCTGTCCGAGGCCGAGTTCCTGGCCCGGCGCGAGGCACTCGACCGGCAGATGCTCATCCGGCAGGCGGAGGACTACACGCAGATCGCCGTCCTCGAAGACGGGATCCTCGTGGAGCACTACGTCGATCGGGACAGTTCCGCGTCGCTGATCGGGAACATCTACCTGGGCCGCGTCCAGAACGTGCTGCCCAGCATGGAGGCCGCCTTCGTCGACATCGGCCGCGGCCGCAACGCCGTCATCTACGCCGGCGAGGTGGACTGGGACGCCTACGGGGTCACCGGCGAGGATCGCCGGATCGAGAAGGTGCTCAAGTCGGGGCAGACGATCCTGGTGCAGGTCACCAAGGATCCGATCGGCGCCAAGGGCGCCCGCCTCACCGGGCACATCTCCATCCCCGGCCGTTACGTCGTCTACTGCCCGGGCGGTCAGCTGTCGGGCATCTCCCGCAAGCTCCCCGAGTCGGAGCGGAACCGCCTCAAGGGCATCCTCGATGCGGCCGTCGGCGAGAAGGCGTCCGTCATCGTCAGGACGGCCGCCGAGGGGGCCAGCCAGGAGGAACTCGAGCGTGACGTCCACCGGCTGCAGGCGCAGTGGGACATCATCGAGAAGAAGGTCAAGGCCGGGTCGGCTCCTCAGCAGCTCTACGCGGAGCCCGACCTGACGGTGCGGATCGTCCGGGACCTGTTCACCGAGGACTTCTCCGCGCTCGTCGTGGAGGGCAACGGTCAGGGTGAGGACGCCTGGGACACCGTCGAGGGCTACGTGACGCACGTCGCGCCGCACCTGGGTGAGCGACTGCGCCGCTGGGACCGGGCCACCGAGGGCGACCTGTTCGACAAGTTCCGGGTCAATGAGCAGGTGGCCAAGGCGCTGGAGCGGAAGGTCCACCTCCCCTCGGGCGGCTCGCTGATCATCGACCGCACCGAAGCCATGACGGTCATCGACGTCAACACCGGCAAGTTCACCGGCACCCAGGGCAACCTGGAGGCCACCGTGACCTCCAACAACCTTGAGGCCGCCGAGGAGATCGTCCGCCAGCTCCGGCTGCGCGACATCGGCGGCATCATCGTCATCGACTTCATCGACATGGTGCTGCCCGCCAACCGCGAACTGCTACTGCGTCGACTGGTCGAATCCCTGGGCCGCGATCGCACCCGCCACCAGGTCGCCGAGGTGACCTCGCTGGGGCTGGTGCAGATGACCCGCAAGCGGATCGGCACCGGCCTGGCGGAGGCGTTCACGGTGCAGTGCGAGACCTGCAAGGGACGCGGCTATCACGTGCATGACGCCCCCGTCGCCTCCCAGGCACCCTCCGACGGTGGCGACCGCGACCACGGCCGCCGTGGCGGGCGTGCGCGGTCGGGACGCTCGCGCAAGGGCGAGGCGAAGAGCCAGGAGTCACACGACCAGGGAGCCTCGACCGAGCACGCCGGAGGCGAGTCCGCCTCCGCCGAGGCCGCATCCGCCTGAGCCGATGACCACGCCGTCCCCGTCCCGCGCCACCGCCTGGGCGGGGACGGTCGTCTCAGCGGTGCGGCAGCGCTACCCCTGGGCCGCCCAGCACACGGTCACCGGCCCCGGCGATGTCGACGTCACACCCACCCGGTTGCACCCTGCCTTTCACGGCAGCTTCGACTGGCACAGTTGCGTCCACATGCACTGGTCCGGGTTAACGCTGCTCGACCTGCCCGGGGCCCCGGTCGAATCCCAGGCCGCCGAGGCACTGACCGCGCTCCTGGACGAACGCCTCACTGCCGCGCACATCGCGGTGGAAGCAGAACTCCTGAGGCGACGTCCCAGCTTCGAACGCCCCTACGGATGGGCCTGGGGACTGCAACTGGCGGCGGCCGCCCACACGTCCCCGCGGGCCCGCGCCCGCGGGTGGGCTGAGGCGCTGACGCCGATGCGGGAGGTGCTCGTTGCCCGGTTCCGGGCGTGGCTGTCCGGTATGCCGCTGCCCGTGCGAGCCGGCGTGCACAGCAACACCGCCTTCGCCCTCACCCTCGCTCGCGACGCCGCCTGCGCGCTCGGCGAGGACGAGCTGCTGTCGCTGATCGACGGACGCGCGCTCGCCTGGTTCGCCGACGACCGGGACTACCCGATCGCCTGGGAGCCGGATGGCCATGACTTCCTGTCCGCAGCCTTGAGCGAAGCCGTGCTGATGCGGCGTGTGCTGGGCCACGACGCCGCCCGAGCCTGGCTCGCCGGGTTCCTGCCGGGGCTCGCGCGCGAAGACGACCCCCTCTTCGAGGTGCCGGCCACCGACGCCGACCCCACCGACGGCCAACTCGCGCACCTGCTCGGGTTGGCGCTGTCGCGTGCCTGGCACCTCCGGGAGTTAGCCCACCTGCTCGACGAGGAGGCCCGCGTCCGGGTCCGGGACCGCACCCGGCTCCAGATCGAACGGGTCGCAGGAGCGATCACCACCGGCGACTTCATGGCGACGCACTGGCTGGTGAGCTTCGCGCTCAAGGCCGACCTCGCCGCATGAAGAGGAGGACGACCATGAAGGCACTGCAGTACGCGTCCTTCGGTGGCGCGATCGAGATCGTCGAACGTGGGCTGCCGCGTCCCGGCCCAGGCGAGGCTGTCGTGGCCGTCGCCGCGTCCGGGCTGTGTCGCAGCGACTGGCACGCGTGGGCGGGCCACGACGCCGGCGTCCACCTGCCTCAGGTGCCCGGGCACGAATGCGCGGGCGTCGTCGCCGAGGTGGGTGCCGGGGTGGCGCGATGGCAGCCGGGTGACCGGGTCACCGCGCCGTTCGTCAACGGCTGCGGGGTCTGCCCGTGGTGCCGCTCGGGGCAGGCACAGGTCTGCCCCGATCAGACACAGCCCGGGTTCACCGACCCCGGGACGCACGCCGAGTTCGTTACCGTGCGCGCCGCCGACACCAACCTGGTCGGGCTGCCGGATGGCCTGAGCTTCGACGCCGCCGCGAGCCTGGGCTGCCGGTTCGCGACCGCGCATCGTGCCCTGACGCGGCGGGCCGCGGTGGCCCCGGGGGAGTGGGTCGTGATCGTCGGGGCCGGCGGGGTGGGGCTGAGCGCCGTCATGATCGCCGCCGCACTGGGTGCCCGTCCCATCGCCGTCGACCGGAACCCGGCCGCCCTCGAACTGGCGACCCGGGTGGGGGCGGAGGCCGTGGTGACTGCCGGGCCCGCCGCGCTGACTCAGCTCATTGAGCTGACCGGCGGGGCTCACGTCTCCCTCGATGCCGTCGGATCCGCCGCGACCGCCGACCTGGCCGTGCGGAGCCTGCGCCGCCAGGGCCGTCACGTCCAGGTCGGTCTCGTGGCCGAGGACCCCGTGGTGCCGCTGTCGCGCGTGATCGGCTGGGAGCTGTCCCTCCTGGGAAGCCACGGGATGCCCGCCGTCGACTACCCGGCGCTGTTCCGGCTCATCGAGCACGGTCTGGATCCTGCGATGCTGGTCTCCCGGACCGTGGGCCTCGCCGAAGCCGCCACGTTGATGCGGCAGCCGTCGGGGGAGGGCGAGGCGGGCATCATCGTCCTGCACCCGAATCGGGCGTGACGGCTCACTGCAGGAGCTGGGTGAGCGCGTGGATGACGAGGCCCACCAAGGCACCCACGACGGTGCCGTTGATGCGGATGAACTGCAGGTCGCGTCCGACGTACAACTCGATCCGGTTGGCGGCGTCCCGGCCGTCCCACTGCCGGATGGTGTGGCTGATGACCGAACTCAACTCGCGTCCATAGGTGGCGACCAGGTACCCGGCCGCGTCCGCGGCCAGTGCGTCGACGCGTGCCTGCTGGGCCTGGTCCTCGGTCAATGAGGCACCGAGCGACTCCACGGCGCTGACCACCCGAAGGCGCAGCGTCGAGTCGGGATCATCCAGGGAGTCGCTGAGGCTGACCCGCAGGTTCCGCCACAACGTCAGCACCGTCTCACCGGCCTGGGGATGGGTGAGGAGCTTGACCTTCAGCCCCTCGGCCCGGGCCTGCACGGCCTCGTCGGTGGTCAGGTCGGTCGCAATGCGCAGCAGCAACGCATCCAGGGCCTGCCGCGTCGGATGGTCGGGGTCGTCGCGGACGGCCGCCACCCAGTCCAGCGCCTGCCAGTAGAGCGCCGAGACGACGCGCTGATTGACGAAGTGGGGGGACCAGCGAGGGGCGCGGTCGTGCAGGACGGCCGTGAAGTAGGTCGGGTTCTTACCCAGCCAGGCGTGGAGTTCGCGCATGATGAGGTCGACCAGCCCGGTGTGGGCGTGGTCCTCGACGATCGCCTCCAGGAGCGCTCCGGTCATGGGCGCAGCCCGTTCCTGGGCCAGTCTCGGCAGGAGGACGTCGGTGGCCACCGCCAGCACGTCCTCGTCGTCGACCTTGTTCAGGGCCGTCTTGAGCAGCCGCACTGCCTCGACGACCAACCGCCGGGCGTGTGCCTCGTCTTGCAGCCACACTCCCAGTCGTCGGGCCAGGTGAGCGCTGGCCAGCCGTTCGCGCACCACCTTCTCGGTGAGGAAGTTGTCCGCGAAAAAGGATTGCAGCGAACCGGCCAGCTCGTCCTTCTTGCGCGGGATGATCGCGGTGTGGGGGATCGGGACGCCGAGCGGATGCCGGAACAGGGCCGTGACCGCGAACCAGTCGGCCATCGCCCCGACCATGGCGGCCTCGGCGGCGGTGTTCACGTAGCCCCACACCCCCGTGTGATCCAGGCGCAGCGTGAGCAGATAGACGACGGCCGCCAGGCCAAGGAGCGACAAGGCGACAGTCTTCATCCTGCGCAGCCGACTCAGGCGTTGGGCGTCCCCCGGTGACATCGACGTGTTCCCCACCGTCGTAGTTTTCCATGGTGGTGTCGGGCTCCCAAGTGGGGGCCACCCCCGGCGCGTCCCCGGTCCCGGTCCGGGCGGTCGGCCTCGTCGACGGCTGGCGGCGTTATAGTTCGCTGGTCCGCCGACCGAAAGTAGGAGACATGACCGACGGCGACCGCCCCCCGGCCAGCAACGCCCCCGATTCCTCCGGGTACTCCAACCCCCTGATCTCCAGCGAGCCCCCGTTCCCGCACGTGCCCGGTCCCTACGAGGAGCAGTTGCTGTCGAACGCCTCGCAGTTGCCTTCCTACGAGGAGCCCTATCCCGCAACGGGAGGACAGCTCCCGCCCTATGACCAGCCGACGACGCCCGGCGAGCAGTCTCCCTACGGACAGCAGTCGTCCTATGGGCAGCAGTCGTCCTTCGGCCAGCAGTCGTCCTTCGGGCAGCCGGGCCCGGCATCGGGGCCCTATGGGGCGCCCGCGAATGGCGCCTACGCCTACCAGCCGCCGGGATATGGCCTGCCCGGCCAGGGGATGGCGCTGTCGGCTCCGTTCGGCGTCGACCCGGTCAGCGGGCTGCCGTACTCGGACAAGAGCAAGCTCGCCGCCGGGCTGCTCGGGATCTTCCTCGGCTCGCTGGGGGTGGGCCGGTTCTACATGGGCAACATCGGGATGGGCATCGCCCAGATCGTCGTGACGTTCGTCACCTTCGGGATCGGGGCCCTGTGGGGCTTCATCGACGGGATCCTCATCCTGGCGGGGAACCCGCGCGACAGCCAGGGACGTCCCCTGCGTCCCTGACCGCCTGGGGCCCGCGTTCCACGACAGCGCGGGCCGTTTGGGACGGCGCGAAGGTGATGGCACAGTTGCGGGCGTGTCAACGCTCGTGTTCGTGCATGCCCATCCCGACGATGAGGCCAGCCAGACGTCCGGAACCATCGCTCGCGCCGTCGCGCGAGGCGATCGCGTGGTGATCGTCTACGCCACCGACGGCAACCAGGGAACCCTGCCAGAGGGGGAGGCTGGGTCGCTGGCCGACCTGCGCCACCGGGAGGCGGAGGCGTCCGCGGCGATCACGGGCGCTCAGCGGCTGGTGTGGCTGCCCTACCACGACTCGGGCATGCGGGGCTGGGAGTGCAACACCGCCGAGGGCGCCTTCATGCAGGCCGACGTCGACGCGGTCGCACGGCAGATCGCCGACGTCCTCGACGCCGAGGAGGCCGACGCCGTCTTCGGTTACGACTGGCACGGCGGTTACGGGCACCCCGACCACGTTCAGGTCCACCGGGTCACCCGGCGGGCGGCCGATCTCGCGGCGCGTCCCCTGCGCTACCTCGAAACCACCATGAACCGTGACCGGATGCGGGCCTTCGCCGCGACGGCCGCGGCCGCCGGGTACGAGGAATGGGACGTGGACGCCCCCATGGACGACGGCAACCCGATCGGGACGCCCCAGGCTCACCTGCACTGGGCCGTCGACATCACCGACGAACTGCCCGTCAAGCGGGCCGCGCTGGCCGCCCATGCGAGCCAGCCCGATGCGGCTGGCATGTTGCAGATGCCGCCGGAGGCCTTCTCCGCGATGCTGGGCGTCGAGCACTACCGTGAGCCCGCCCGAGCGCCGGGCATGGTCGAGGGCTGGCCGTTCGCCTGAGCGGTCCGCCTGTGCTCAGGCGCTCAGCAGCCCCCGCCGGACGAGGTCCTCGCGCAGCCCCGCCGCCTGCGTGAAGTGATGCGTGGCGAAACCGACGCCGGCCGCCGCGTCCACGTTGGGGCGCGAGTCGTCCACGAACAGGGTCCGTTCCGGCGTGACGCCGAAGCGCGTGGCGGCCAGGCGGAAGATCGCCGGGTCGGGTTTGGCCAGGCCGACCTCCCCGGACACGATCACGTCGCGCAGCCTCCCGATCACCGGTGCCACGGCGCGGGGCACCGTGAAGTTCTCCGCCCACCAGTTCGACAATCCGTAGACGGGCACGCCGGCCGCGATCAGCTCGTCGATCACCTCGGTGGTGCCGGCCATCGGCGCGGGAACGCAGCGCGGAAAGTGGGTCACGTACGCGGCGAACGCGTCGCGGATCTCCGGCATGTCGGCGTCGATCCGGACGCTCATCTCGGCGATGCCCAGCCCGGCGTCGGCCTCCGCGTTGAGCGCCCAGAACCCGGCATGGGCCAGGAAGGCCTCGATAGCGTCCTCGCTGATCTCACCGACCAGCGGGAGCCGGGGATCCCACTCCACGATCACCTGGGCGACGTCGAAGACGACGGCCTCCACCACACCGGTCACGGGACGTTCCTTTCCAATTCGTCGAGCCATAGCCGGGCCGAGGTGTCCGACGGCATCCGCCAATCCCCGCGCGGGGACAGCGACCCGCCGCGCACCACCTTGGGGCCGTTGGGCAGGGCGGAGCGCTTGAACTGCGCGAACCCGAAGAACCGCGAACAGAACACGGCCAGCCATTTCTTGATGGTGGCCAGGTCGTAGGCCACCTGCTCCTCCTGCGGGAAGCCGGCGGGCCAGGCGCCCGCGGCGGCGTCGGACCACGCGTGGTGCGCGAGGAAGGCGATCGTCGAGGGCCTCATGCCGTGGCGCAGCACGTAGTAGAGCGTGAAGTCCTGCAGGTTGTAGGGCCCGATCGAGTCCTGGGTCGACTGCGGCTTGGCCCCCGCCACGGTCGGCACCAGCTCGGGGGTGATCTCGGTGTTGAGGATCGAGGTCAGCACGGCGTCGGCGCGATCGCCGAACAGGTCCGAGGCGATCACCCAGCGGATCAGATGCTGCATGAGGGTCTTGGGGACGCCTCCGTTGACGTTGTAGTGGCTCATCTGGTCGCCCACCCCGTAGGTGCACCACCCCAGCGCCAGCTCGGACAGGTCCCCGGTCCCCAGCACGATGCCGCCGCGCTGATTGGCGATCCGGAACAGGAAGTCGGTGCGCATGCCCGCTTGGACGTTCTCGAACGTGACGTCGTAGACGGGCTCCCCCTCGGCGAAGGGGTGCCCGATCTCCTGCAGCAAGGCGCGGCAGGCGCCGGTGATGTCGAGGGTCTCGAAGCTGACCCCGAGGGCCTCAGCGAGCTCGGTGGCGTTGTTGCGGGTGTGGTCGGTGGTGGCGAACCCAGGCATCGTGAACGCGAGCACATCGGTGCGGGGGCGCCCGAGCCGGTCCATGGCCTGGGCGGCCACCAGCAAGGCGTGGGTGGAATCCAGCCCGCCCGAGACGCCGATGACGACCTTGGGCTGCCCGATGGCCTTCAGCCGTTGCTCCAGCCCGGCCACCTGGATGCTGTACGCCTCGTAGCAGTCCTGGGCCAGCCGGTCGGGGTCGGCCGGCACGAACGGGAACCGCGCCACCGGACGCCGCAGCCCCAGGTCGCCTGCGGGGGGCAGCAGCGCGAACTCGACGGTGCGGTAGGCCGCGGTGCGTTCACCGTGGACGCGCCGGTTGTCGTCAAAGGTGCCCTGGCGCAGCCGCTCCTGGACGAGGGTGCCCAGGTCGACATCGGTGACCGAGGCGCGCGCGCCGCTGGGGAACCGCTCCGAGGAGGCGAGCAGCGTCCCGTTCTCGTACACCATCGTCTGGCCGTCCCACGCCAGGTCGGTGCTGGATTCGCCCTCCCCGCCCGCGGAGTACAGGTAGGCCGCCAGGTAGCGGGCCGAGCTGGAGGCGCACAGCAGATGCCGGTCGACCGACTTGGCCACGGTGATAGGAGAGCCGGAGATGTTCGCGATCACCGTCGCGCCGGCGAGGGCGGCCTCGGCGGCGGGCGGCACGGGAACCCACATGTCCTCGCAGATCTCCACGGCCAGGACGAAGCCGGGCAGGTCGAGGGCGGAGAACAGTAGGTCGGCGCCGAACGGGGCGTCCTGCCCGGCGACCGCGATCTCCCCGGTCACGTCGTCGCCGGAGGCCAGGGTCCGGGCCTCGTAGAACTCGCGGTAGGTGGGCAGGTACACCTTGGGGACCACGCCGAGCACCTGGCCCCGGTGGATGACCACCGCGCAGTTGTAGATCCGGTTGAGGCTGCGCAACGGGGCGCCGACGACCAGCACCGGCCCGAGATCGACCGACGCCGCCACGAGGTCGGCCAGCGCCGACTGCACGCCGTCCAGCACGGTGTCTTGGAGCACGAGATCGTCGATCGAGTAGCCGACCATGCACATCTCCGGGAACACGACCAGGCGCGCGCCCTCCTCGTCCAGCCTCGTGGCCTCGGCGAGCACCGCCGCGGCGTTGGCGGCCGGCTCCACGAGCGTCAGGGGGAACGTCGCCGCGGCGACGCGCACGAAGCCGTGATCGTAGAGGTTGTGGAAGTCCATGGGTTCAGCATGGCATGGTGCCTGAGAGTGCCCGAACCGGGCCCGCCACCGGGAGAGGACGTCCGCATGCAGACCTGTGAGGTGCCGACCGATCAGGGCCTGGGACGGCTGAGCTGGGACGGACCGCAGCGGCCGGTCGGCGTCCTCCTCCTGGGCGGGGGAGCCTCCGGGCAGATCCACGCCACCGATCTGGACGCGCTGGGCGCCGGTCTCCCCGGCCACGGCTGGGCGGTCGCCCGGTTCGAGTTCGCGTGGCGCCTGGCCGGGCGCAGCATCGGCCCGCGGCCCCCGGCGTCGGATGCCGCGTGGCTGGCCGCCACCGCCGTGGTGCGGGAACGCTGGCCGGGGGTGCCGCTGGTCACGGGGGGCCGCAGCGCAGGCGCCCGGATCGCCTGCCGTACCGCGGATGCCGACCTGGCCGGGGTGCTGGCTCTCAGCTTCCCGCTGCACCCACCGGGCAAGCCCGCGACGTCGCGGGTGGGTGAACTCGCCGGGGTGCCGGTGCCGGTGGCGCTCATCAGCGGAGCGCGCGACCCGTTCGGCACCCCGGATGAACTCTGGGAGGCGCTCACGACACCTCAGCGAGGCGCACGGACGCTGACCGTGGTGCCCGGCGCCACGCATTCCTTTCCTGCGCGGACCGCAGTCGCCGTCCTCGCCGCGACGCTGGCCTTCCTCGGGGACGTCGTCGGCCCGCGGCAGCCGTAGCGTCCGCGGGCCGAATCGAGGACGCCGGATCAGTCGTTGCGGCGGACCTGCTGGCGCACCGCGCGTCGCCGCAACGGACGCGTGGCCTCGGCGGCGGGCAGGGTCAACACCGCCGCCGCGACGGCCGTCGCCAGCAGGATCACGCCGCTGGAACCTCCCCACGTGAACAGGTCGGGCTTGGTGGTCAGGGCGGGCAATCCGACCAGGACCCCGAGCC
>RRZU010054233.1_pt1 | contig 11224 bp, 11 predicted proteins | sample 2165561 | NCBI WGS metagenome assembly RRZU01 (sample SAMN10456909, study PRJNA506462) | wastewater metagenome | isolation source: wastewater sludge | place: USA: Moscow, Idaho | reverse complement strand
CTATATATTATGTGACATATTAATGTTATATATACTTAATTGTAACTTTATGAAAATGAAAAAATATGCTAGAAGCATTATAAATACTAGCATATTTTTTTCAGTTTGCACCTGGTGACGCCGATGCTGGTATTACCCCTACTAAAAAAGAACTCTTCAAATAAACCCATTATTCCTCCTAGTATAGTTAATTCGCAATTTACCTGGATGATTTTTTTAGATAAAACCCACTATTAATGCTTGTACAAGAATATATCTTTATTAAAAAATATCTACAAAGTACTGATTTTATTAATTTTATTCTTAACCGGGGTTTTTTTGATAATGTGGGCAAGACCCCATATTGAAAATATAGGTTCTTTTAAAAATCAAATTTCTCTTTCCAATTAGTAATTATTTTTTTGTTAAGTTTCGCAATTTCACAAAAATATTCATTTACAACTAGTGGATCTCCCATAGGATCTTCATTTGCATTTCTAACCATACACATAGTACAATACTCTTTTTCAAGACATTGAATGCATTTTGGAAAATCCCGTTTTTTTATTCCTCTTAAATATTTGACTTTTTCTGAATTTTCCCAAATATTTTTGAGAGATGTTTCTTTTACATCACCTACAATATTATCCTGCCAACCAGCACAAGGATACACATTTCCACTTTCTGTTATACAAATAGAAGAATTGCAAATACTACAAACATAATCATCATATGGCGAATTCTTCTTTCTCTCAACTTCTTCTTCTATTTTTTCTACATATTTTATATCAGTATTAATAATATTATTAATTAATTCTTCCGCTTCATTAATTGATAGACGATTACTTAGGTTTTGTGTTGTATGGTCATATTTAGCTATTATAGTATAATCATCTCCAACATGAATATTATGTTTCTTCGCCCACTCTTTTACATCATTATAATTATTTTTATTTTGCTTCATTATTGGACAACTTATTTGCATAGGAATATTATTTTCAATTAATTTTAAAATAGCATTTTTTGTTTTCTCAAAACTCCCCTTCATCTGAGTTATTTCATCGTGGATATCTGGATTCATTGAATACAATGAAACTTGAACACCTAAAAGAGGATTCCTTTTCATTTCTAAAACGATGTCATCATTCAATAAAGTTAAATTAGTAAGAATATTTATTGAAAGATCATACTCCCTACATTTTTTTAAAAAATCACAGAAATTTGGATGTAGCATTGGTTCTCCGCCACTTAACGTTAAGTGTAATAATTTCATATCATTACATTGTTCTAGAATCTTGTAAAACAGACTAGGTTCTATGTCATTTACTTTATTATCATTTGGAATATAACAGTGTACACATCTTTCATTACACCTACTTGTAATTTCTATATGTAAATTAGTCAACTGAGGTTCTCCCTTAAAATATTCTTCAAAAAAATCTTGTGAGGATCTTTTTAAAGATATAATATTTGAAGATATTAATTCAGACTCCAATAATTTATATGAAAATCCAATATCTTTCGCTTCACATTCCTGAAAAGTTGTACCTGATACGATAAATCCATCCTGCTCAAGCATTTCATAAAATTCTCTTGCATCTTTTTCTATCGTTTTAATGTGAATATCTGTAAATTGTTTATGTATTTTTTTTACTAAACTATTGAAACTTTGTACTTTTTTTCCTAAGACAGCTACAAATATTGCTCCACTTTCTGATAGAATTTTATCCCCAACATTACTTTCATGATTATATCCAAAGTTCCTATTATCTGTTATATATCCAAAAGATTTGTAATTTCTAAACATAATATTAGACTTTTTCTTGAAAAACACTAAAAATCCTCCTTAAATAAAAAGGCAAGAAATAAATTCATTGCCCGATTAAATTCGCTAATTAACGTCCTCCTGGCTTCGGTGGATTGCAAGGTCTTCCACTTGGTTTATTATTTGGTCTACATTGTGCCATTTGTTTAACATCTTGTGCCAAAACTTCAGGTTTCTTATAAGTCATATTTTTCACCTCTTTCATTGGTAAGCTATTATACAGTAAAATCATATCATAAAATTAAAGAAAAGTGAAGCTGTCATTGATCAAATAGCTTTTTAATTTTCTAATCCCATAGCTTTTCCTAAAAAAATAAGAAAAGATGGAAAAGCAAAAGAAGAATTGAAAAAGTCAAAATTAAGAATGATCATCTAACGTATACAGAAAAGACTTATACCTTATACTGTGGCGGAATTAGCAAAGGAATTAGGAGTATCAAGTGCTAAAGTAAATCAGGAATATTGTATGAATGGAACTTAGATACTTTATTTTACTTATACTGATAGGATATTTTGTGCCATCATGGAATTTTTAGTAATTTTAATTAGAATTAATTTAGACAAAATTCCTGAGATTAATTTTGAGATGTTTTTTGTCCTAAGCCAACCCTTATATAGTCTTTTATGAAAAAACTTCTCTAAAACCCCTTCAGAGCTCTTAAAAGGAATTTAAAAATAAGAATCCAGAATTAATTTCCAGATTATTTATCTGAAGCTGATCAGGATGGGGGTATGTTCCCTTTTGCATACCCCATATTTTTGAAAGTGCCATTTAAGTCAAAACATCATTTAAATCTATTTGCTTATATCCCATGGCTTTAAGTTCTTTTGCAACCTGAAAATGCCAACTATTGTTACTATCAATATCTATGTACAGTATTCCATCTAAATCACTTATATCACTTACACCTTTTTCTTTTAATATTATTAATCTATTTCTTCCTAACTTTCCTAGAAACATCCCAGCTTCAAAAACAACATTCTGTCTAGCACGGTTTTTTAATTCTTCTTCTTTTTTAGATTTTCCCATATCATCAGCAGTAAACAAAGCTATTGCTCCCTCTACTTCAGAATATTTTTCTAATTTTTCAATAATAGTAAGTCCTCCACTTATTTGTTCATGTAATATTATAGGGTCTAATTTTATTTTTCTTAAAAAATTGGACAAACTATCTTTGGCTTCATTGTTATGACCATGCACAATAAAAACTCTATTATCAAAGACTTTATTATTAGTTTTCTTATTCTTTTTGACAATTTTAAGTTTTTCTTTTTCAAATTCTTTTTTATAATCCGCTAAATTATTCATTGTTACTTCGTATGCATTTATGAAGCTTTCTCTGTCATAGCTTGAATAATCTACTCCTCCAACTATAATACCTGGAGAGTAATAAAATTTTAAATCTGAAAAAGTTTTATATTCAAAAGAGTTTTCACCAAAAATTTTTGATAATCCTCTTTTGACTTTATGTCCCCATGTTTTAAATTCAGAAGAACTTGAATCCTGTGTTTTTAGATTCTTTGAATCTTCTAAAAGATTATTTAAAATTTCAATTTTTTCATCATTCTGCATATTTATTTATCACCACTTTCTTTATTTAAAATTTAATTATATCATTTTAATTTATTTCATAAAAGATAAAATACTTAATTCTTATTTCAAGATCCCCATCTTCATAGATCTTCTTGATTTTATATTATTCTTTTCTTCCACAAATATAGTTAATATTTTTTTTAAATGCATCATCCCTTTAACACCCCCACCTGATTTGTAAACTGCCATTTAAGCTGAAGATTTATTATAAAGAAATAACCAGACACTTCGCCTATTATAAATAGACTATAATTTTAGTATTTGAAAAATTTTTTTACCTTAGAAATAAAGGAATTGATCTCTTTTTATATTAAGGCGAGACTAATACATAATAAACTTTCCTATCTATTTTGGTGTTCTTACTAAATACCTGCTATATTTAAAAAGTTTTCCTTTATTACACAACTATATTTTGAACAATATTGAGTTTTACCTGTATCGTTATAACTACTAATATTTATAATTTTAGATAATATCCTCTTAAGTGCACCACCCCTCATTTATTTCCAAATCAAAAACCAATCTTTTTTATCAAATTCTATATGTATTTATTTCGTATTCAATAATTAAAAATATGGTAAAATTTAATATTATTTATAATATAGAAAAATTGACATTATGATCACTTAGAATCTTTATTTTACAGTATATTGAATATAAAAAAGGTCTTAGGTTTCAGTATTTATAGACCTCTAAAACTTTATTTTTATTTTTAGCTATATTAACTCTTCTCGCAGTTAATAATTTATAAAATTCTGCTTTCTTTTCTATATGAGATTTCCATTTTACTTTTATATTTAAATCTTTCTCTATATCTTGAATTAAAATACCATAATTTTTTCCTTTCAGTTCGTTGTTATCTAATTTCTTATCAAGCCACTCAATAAACTTTTTAATATTTTCTTTTCCATTTGAATTGAGATATTTATCATTATTGTATTTTTCAAAAATTTTAATTTTTCCTTTCACAATCTTGCAGCCCCAAAATCTTACACCTATTAAGTCTTTAAAATTTTGAGTTTCTTTATTATCATGTAAAAAAATGTAAATATTAACATCTTCAGTGCTAGAAAATTCTCTAATGTTAGTTCTGAATACTTCCTGTTCAAAATTAACTATCATATCAAATTCTTTATATACCTGTATTCCAAAATTATCAAATTTTCCTCTAGTGATTTCTAGAAAAGAGTGTATTTCATTTGGATTATTTTTCAAACTTATTAATTTTTCCCTTTTATCAGAATTTAAAGAAAGATATTTTGCAATATATGAGCCAGAATCAAATATATTCCATCCAATTTGAACCATATTATTACATTTATTCCATAAATTTTTCCCTTTGGTATTTCCAAAATAAGCAATTTTATTGTTATCTAGAACAATATTATTGTTATTTTTAAGTCTTTTTGTTAATTCTTGATTTACTTTGTATCCAAGAGCTTCCCGATAACTAATAACATAAGTATTTGTATGAAAATCTGAATTTATCCAATCACAAATGACTGTTAATTTTTTAGGATCTTCTTTTATTCTAGATTTACTAATACTTTCATTAATAACATGAAAAGTAAGATTATTAAAATCCTTATAATCATCCATTTTAATAGTTACGAAATCTCTACTCCTATATTCAAGAGTCATACTGGCAGTGCCATCAAAAATAAAAGTTTTAATATCCCCGGTATTAAATGTAGTATCCTGTACTAGATAAAAATTATTTTTGTACTTATTCCATACGATACCAGTTTGGAACATTTGTTCAATGTTATCTGTTTCCTTATAATATTTATTTCCAAATACTTTTTTCCAGTCAGTTATAAAATCTATATTTTCTGGTAAAATAAAAAAATTATCATATTCATTATAATCATTAATATATGAGATTAATAATTTTTCTATCGAATCAAGTTTATTTAGAATATCTAATTTCTTTTTGCTGTATAAAGAAGATTTATTTCTATTTGGTGGATATTCTAATAATATTTTTTTAAGATAATGTATATCGTTGAGGGAAATAGAATTATTTCTTAAAATGATTGGTTTTTCATCTATAATAATAAATTCTCTCTTTTTTGTGCCATTATGAAAGTATTTATATCTATCTATAACACTTTCCCTTGACATTCTGCTAAATCTTTCTGTAGTAACAGCTAAAATTGGAGAATATTCTACTTCTATATACTGCTTTACTAAGGGACATTCTTTATATTCACAGCTTTGATTACATCTATTTTGACTATCTTTATAATTTAATACAGGATTTTCTTTGTCGCAACATACTATATTTTCGTTCCAGCTTTGTAAGACAGTTATATAAGGAATATTATTGTATTTACCATATTTTTTTTCAATGTCTTTTTTTAATTTGTCTAAGTCTGATACTTTATTAGCAACAACAATCATTTGTATATATTTATGATCAATTTTATCTTTATGAAAAATGAGAGTTTCTATCAAAGTTTTAATATATGTTGATTTTCCAAAACCACATTTAGCGGGAATTATAATAGGGTTCTCGGTATTAAGTTCACTTAAAATTAGTTTAGTACAGTCAGAGTAGAATTTTGTTTGTTTATCTGAAATCTGAGTAGTTTTATCACTCTCAAGGAATTTTTTTATTTTATTACTGATCTCTTCAGCAATTTTTTCTATATTTTCGTTAGAATTAGCTATTAGATCTTCTATCTGGAAATCATTTCTTTCTATTTTTAATCCCCCTCTCTTTCACACTGTTATTGATAGTGTTTTATATTATAATATTACTATTAGTATATCATATTTTATTATTAATAATTATTATAACTATTAATAGTAACTCACTTCCTATTGATTTTTCTGGTGTTGAGATAAGTTTTTTTGTTTCAAGTAACATACAAAATCATATGTTCAATGAGGTTAATATTTTTTTTACAGAATAGATTTTTTATATATGTATACTGACGTTATTCCATATGTTCAACTAAGTTATTTTTTATGTGTATTGACGTTATTTTTTATGTTCAATGAAGTTAGAAAAAAACTATCAATCCTTTTATTTTCAAGATTTTCAAATACTCTATTAATAATAAGCAATAAATAATAACTTTGTATATCTCTAAAGCTAGTAAAAAATGTAGTTGACAAAAATGTCGCTACAGGTTATTATAAACTTAAAATAACTTACACCGACATAATGGAGGTAAAAGTGAAAACAGAACTTATAAAACCCGAAGGGCAAATAAAAATTGAAGAAGAAAACTACGAAATAGAAAAACTTCTCAATATGGAGGAAGCTAAAAATATAATAAGAATAGAAATGAATACTATCGAATATCCATTATTTACTAAAAATAAAAAAATTGATGTAAATACAGGAATCAAATATATATTCAACGAAGAAAAAAACCAATTTATTGAAGTAATACCAGCTTTAAATACAAAAATTCCACATGAATTCGATGAAAGAATTTTCCATGGTTTAATGTCATTGCTTAGAGATCAAAAATATAACAGAAAAGTATATTTTTATTACAAACTACTTATGGAAAAATCTGGAATAATATACAATGGAAGAACTTTAAAGGCAGTAAAAGAAAGTTTAAATAGACTATCAACAACTAGCTATACTTTCAACAATTGTTTTTACTATAATCCAAATTCAAATATCTTAAATAGAGAGATTAAAACTAAAATATTATCTATAGATACAGTAACTTTTGAAGAAGCAGTGAAAGTTAGTAATGAATTATCTGAATATTTCTATCATCACAAAATAAAAGAACTAATTGAAGTAACATTTGATGAAAAAATATTTGACAATATAATAAGTAAGGGATTCTTATATTTTAATGCAACAGATTTACAATTAATTGAATACGATGTGGCGAGATCTTTATTTACTATGATCACAAAATGGCGGAATAAAGCCTTATATATAAAACGTTATTCTTCGTTTATTGCTTCTAGAATTCCATTATCTTGGAAGAAAGAAAATATAAATAAGAGTGTTAAAAGCATTATTAAAGCTTTTGATGAACTTAAAGAAAAAAAACTCATTTCCGGCTACAATTTTGAGAAGAATAAAAAATACGAAAATTCCTATTTTGAAATATTTTTTGAAAAAACACATAATAAAAATTTATTCTCGATACACAAAACAGGGCAAGAACAACTTCAAATTACAGGAATGAAAAATTTAAGTAAATCAAAATTAAAATATACCGCTGAAATAGCAATAGATAAAAAGAAAGTCACATTAGAGGAATTCAATAATTTAGTTTTAAAGCAAATGGAAAAAACTAATAATATGAATTTTAAAGTTAAACCAAATAAAGAACAAACAGAAAACTACTTACTACAAGAATATGAAATAATTTAGGAGGATTGTATGAGAAAGATAGCGATTGCAAATAATAAAGGAGGCGTTGCTAAAACAACAACTGCTTATAATTTAGCTTCATATTATGCAAGAGAAGGATTTAAAGTTTTAGTTGTAGATATGGATCCACAAGGAAATTTAACAGATTCTTTAGGTATAAACCCTGTTACTTTAGATCATACTATTTACGATGTTTTAACGACTAAAAAATCAAAAGAATTTCTTATAAAACTTCCGCAATACAATAATTTCTATTTGTTACCTTCAAATTTAGAAAGTGAGGCTGCTAATTTAAATTTAGCCAGCCAATTAAGCAGAGAGACTCTTTTAAAAAAATCATTGAAAGATGTAGAGGACGATTTTGATATATGTATAATTGATACATCTCCCTCATTATCAGTTTTAACCTTTAACGCTCTTGCAGCTGCAGATAGTGTATACATAACTTTAAGAGCTGGTTATTTTGAACTTCGTGGTGCAGGAATGCTTATTGAAACAATTGAACAGCTTAAAGATGAGCTAAATAGCAATTTAAAGATTAACGGAATCATTCTTACTCAATATGATGGAAGATCTAACCTGTCTTCAGATACTCAAAATGAACTTGAAAACTACTTTGCTTCTTCATTAATGGCAACTAAAATTCGACAAAATGTTGATCTTGGTAAGGCTCCAGCTTTGGCTCAAGATATTTTCACCTTTGCTCCTCATAGTAATGGTGCAAAAGATTATGAATTTTTAGCACTTGAAATTCTAGAAAGAGAGGGAATGAAAATAAATGGCTAAAAAAAGTATATTTACTGCAAGAAATCCTCTTGAAAATATAAATACTGGTAAAGCAAAAGATTTAATGAAAAAATTAGATAATGATGATATTATAAAACAGGAAGTTATGAAACTTGATGGTGCAAAATTAACAAAAATTAATAAAGGAATATTATTAAAAATTGATTTTTCAGACAGAGAGTTTATTAATAGGGAAATTCTTTTTGATGATTTACTTAAGGATGATAAATTACATGAATTGTCAAAATCTATTGGAGCTATAGGACTTATAAATCCTATATACTTAATTGAGAAAGAGAATGGATATAAAATTTTAAGTGGTTTTAGAAGAAGTACTGCAGTATTTTGGGGATTTGAGAATATTGAAGATTATAATGTTGTTGGGGGGAATAATTTAGTTATTATACCTAGTGATGCTCCTTATGAATTATTAGACACTATATCTTTACATGAAAACACTTTACGTGAGGATTTAACTACTTTAGAATTGTCTTTAAAAATATGGAAAGAAAGTAGACATAAAAATAAAAAAATTGAAAATATAGCAGAAGATTATGGTATTTCTAAGAGGTCTGTTAATAGATATTTGAGGGTTGAAAAATATCCAAAAGAGTTACTAGAGGTAATGGATAAAATAAATATAAGAAAAGCTGATACTATATATAACTTATTAAATAAAAATAAAACTTCTGATTTTTCTAAAATTATAGATGAAGTTTTACCCTTAGAAATTGGAGAAATTGAAAAAATAATAAAAACGCCCAGCGGGCGCTCTGACAAGATTTCAATAAAACCTAAAAAAAAATCTATAATTATTGAAATAAATAGTCTTTTGAGAAATGAAGATATCGAAAAAATAAAAAAATTTATAAATGAATTTTTATAAATTTTAGCAATTTGTAGTCCAATATACTTAACATATGATAATGCTGAAAAATTTATAAATGAAGCTGTTGACAAATAAAAAAACAAACTAAATATATTTAAAGAACAAAATAAAATGAAATAAAACCTTAAATATTCTTCTAAAAAACGAGTAGATTCCGCTACTCTTTTTTTGTGCACTTACTAAGAAAAATTATGATGATAAAATTCTTGAAAAATATTCAAATTAACTATTTTCGACTTTTATAATTTTATTTTTAAAAATTGTAATAAAAATTATTCAATAATTTTAGAATTAAATATTTCATAACATACACCTATAAGAGATAAATTAATTTTTGAAGATAAAATAATCGGTAATATAGAAGGATTATGAGAAATTAATATAATAGAAGTATCGTTTATATAATATTTTCTTACAATAATAGTACCATTTAAATAAAAAATTCCTATTTGTCCATTTGAAATTGAATCAGCATTTTTATATAAAATAAGACTATTTTCTTCAATTAATGGAACCATACTCTTATCTGGCATAAAAAATGCACATGGATCAGTTATTGTAGTAGGAATTTGAATAAAACCAGATACTGAATCTAAGATCCCATTCTCAAAAGTATAAACTGGAATTATGGGATATTTTTGCTTTAATTCATTGATTTTAGTTGTAAATTCTTCATTAATTTTTTGATCTATAATAAAATGTTCAATACTTCTGTTATCAATATAATCTATTATTCGATATAAATCGATAATATTAATTTCGTAAATTTTAGCAAGTTGAACAAGATGATATGGATTGATTCTCATTCTTTTGCCATTTTCTAAATCGTTTATATCCGTTGAGCTGACTCCAGAAAGCTTACTAACGTCTTGAGTGCTAAATTGTAATTTTTCTCTAGTTATTTTTAATAGAAGCCCTAATTCGATAGCTTTCTCATTATTGACAGAAAATTTTAACATTTTTACCTCCTAACAGATTATAAAATATTTTATATCCGAGTTCTTAAATTTAAATTTTTTTATATTTGACATCTTGAAAAAATTAGATTATACTAAAAATATAGAAAAATTTAAGGAGGAGAAATGGAAAAGTTTTTAGAAGGATTGTCATTGTTAATAATGATATTTGGGGTATTAACTGGGATAGGTTACATCTTAGCTGGAATGAACTCTTACGAAGAATATTTAGGAACAGGGTTTAGCATTTTACTTGGAAGTTTAATTACATTTGGTATATTAAATGGTATCAGAGAAATTATATTTTTACTGGAAGAAATTAATAAAAAACTAAGTGATAAGGGGTGATGAGTGTGAAAAAGTTAATTATATTATTGTGCAGTTTTTGCATAATATTTAGCCAATCGTTATCATGTTATGCAATGTCAAATAAGAGTGCAATAGATGATATAAAATATGAATACTATAATGTTATTAAGAAAAATCTTTCAAGGTATCATTTAGAAACAAAAACTACTAATAATTCTGGAACAAAGGAAGTTTCGAAAATATATTCTAATAATGGTTATATTAAACTGATAACAAGAAATAAAACCAATAATTACGGTAAATTTTTAGAGGAATTGTATATGACAGATAATGGTAATAAATTTCTTTATACTGAAGAACAAAACAAATCAAAAACTATACAAAAGAGATATTATTATAATAATTGTGGAAATCTCATAAGATATATTGATGAAAATGGAAGACAATTTGATTATTAAATAGGAGGGTTTGATGAAGAAAGTACTGATTTTAATATTTTTCTCTATTTTAATATTTTCAGAACCTTATG
>RRZU012457692.1_pt1 | contig 11225 bp, 10 predicted proteins | sample 2165561 | NCBI WGS metagenome assembly RRZU01 (sample SAMN10456909, study PRJNA506462) | wastewater metagenome | isolation source: wastewater sludge | place: USA: Moscow, Idaho | reverse complement strand
AGTTGTAGAAAATGCACCCAGAGGGGTTGAAGCAGCCGTCGCTGCCGGTATTTTTACGATAGCTGTCAATACAGGCCCCATGCCTGATAAGGTTTTAGCTGATGCCGGTGCTAATATCGTTTTACCTTCAATGAAAGCATTGCTTGACAATTGGGATGAATATAGGAAATCGCTGATTTAAGATGATCAAAGAACAGAATACCATCAATGATTCTTTCTTACCACCTCCTCTGTTGAGAAAGCAGAATTTCAAATTGGCGATAGCAATATCCGTTACTTTGATAATACTTGCCATATTGGGAGTCATAGTTATGTATGCAGTAAATGACCCTATTGGCAGTGCTATTGTATTTGAAAGCACAATTTTAGTCTGTTTTCCTCTTATTATTACTCAAATGTTGTATTTGCATAAATACCTCGGCAATTTCAAAAACGGAGAGAAAGCCCAATATTTTATGAAATATCTGATTGCCGCTACACTCGTACTGTTTATAGTTTCATTTATAGCAACGTTGACCGGCTTAGTCCCCGAATTTTATACAATTATAATTTGCTTCATCCCCCAATTTCTGGTAGGTTGGCAACTAGTTAAAATAAACACGAACGGCAATGACTTTGTCGGCGGATTATCGTTTTTAGGTCCTGTGATGTGTACTTCAGCTATCTTATTTCCTCTTATTATCCTGATTCCTGTTTTGGTCGGCTATGTATTTATTAAAGCCAATAAGTACTCCGTACTGCATGGCTTTAGTAATAGCATTCCTTCTTTATAAGCGGCTCTTTCTTACGCTTTTTTAATCCTCCAATATGTATATAGAGTCGGATGTGTACGTATTATCAGGAGAGTATATGATCCAATCAGTTAATAGATCCAACGGATATGTATTTATATCCCCTTCATTGAGTGCCGAAATCCAATAAGGCTGATTTAATAATTTTCCTTTTATTTGGTTGTTCTCTATCGATAGCACATCAAACCACAGGTGTTCCTTTTCACTACCCGATTTATCATCATCAACAGTTAGCCCCAATTTTACGAGAAATGTCCATTCTGGCTCTTCTTTTTTCGAACTCATTATTTTTTTGAAGAACGATTTCTTTTCCGGCTCATGATGCTCTCTTCTGAAAACTTTCTCGAAGGACGAAAAGCGTTCTTTAGCTAAGCGACTCATTCTGTTGGTTTCTTCCGTCGTAATGTAATAGATTGGATTTTCGGACAGCGTAGAAACATATATTTCGGGCGATATCATATTCCCGTCTTCCACAGCGAACAAAATGCCGGATGGTTCAGAGTGAGGACTATCTACTTCTTCACGATCCTGAAATCCTCCAAGTATATTTTGAGGTAAAAGCTTTAAAGCTTCTTCCCATCTTAGCCAACAAAGATCAATGCCCATCCCGTCATATCCAATAGTGAACCGTTCTCTTTCTTTGGTCGGATCCGATAGGAATTTCTTCGCTGTCATATTTATCAAGGTATTCATTTGGTCTGTACCCTGATGGAAGTTCAATATTTCTAATTCTACCGAACCGCAACGATGCAGACCATGTGTATGAAACCAATAGTCGGGTTTCCCGTCTTCTGTATTGTCATCATACACTCCATGTATTGTATAAAGATAGTCAGGAGAAGGGGGCACTGATGATTTTGCAGTCATCCGCAACCACTTTGCCGACAGCAACCTGTAAGACGAAAAGTCCACAACCAGACTAGCGTCAGGCACAATGGCGTCCATGATTTTCAGTTGCAAATGGAACGAATCGAGGGGGTTTATCTCGAAGTACATGGATGTCTCTAAATAATATTTTTGCTTTGTTGCTGCATCCAGCGATAGTTCATCTATGGAATTAGCAAAGTTGTATTCTTTTAAATTTATATTGTCCGTATTGCTTATGTATAGGTCTATCCCAAATTCAACATCCCTGTATTCTATCTGCGCATGAAATGCCAAAGTTATGCATTCGTTCTCCGTTTCTATTTCTGTATCTGAGAAGGATTTCAAAATAAAATGTGAGTTAGTTGCCAAGGCCTTTTGTATTTCGCCGGCAGAAAATTCAAAGTTTGTGCTTCTCGGGTATATGCCCATCACAGAGGCTAATCCGGTTCTTTCTTCAGCAAGTAATGCGTATTTTTCGTCGTTATTCATAGTTATAGTTATATAATAATTTGTGAAATCCAAATTTAGCAAAAAATAGTTTATAGCAAGTTTATACAAACGAAAAAAGTGCGCCTGAATATCAGACACACTTTCCTCATTTTTTCTTTTTATTATCCTACCTGTACTATCAGGAATTTAGAAATACTCCAGAATCTCTTATAGTCAGTTATTTTTATAATAACATTGCCTTTGGCATCTTTATCCAGCGTATAGCTGTCGCTAGGATGATCAGATAGTAGTTTCGCTTTTTTATCGTACAAAGGAATACTTTGCGTGTCGCGAATGTCTACTTTGATAAATTTGCTTTTCTCGATGCTTTCTTTCAATATTTTAGGAGATGCAAGGAATCCGCCGGAAACAACTTTTGCTTCTTTTAGTTCTTTGCTGGTACCAAACATGTAATAAGCTGTATTCAGCTCTTTATCCTGTTCTTTGATCTTAGCTGCTTGTTCAGCAGTTTGCGAAGACAATGTTTCTACATTTTCAGACAGAGATATAACATCTGTTTGTAATGCTGCGATTTGTTCATCGCGAGTAGCTAAAGATGCTTGTAATTCGGAAATAGTATTGGCTCTTTCTACAAGTTCTGTATTCAGACGCTCGATAGTAGCTTTCAACCCTGCATTTTGACCTGAACTTGATTTTAATTTCTGATTCAATTTATCAATGTCGGCTTTGTTCTTTTTCAGAATTTCATTGATCATTTCAAAATTGTCTTTAACACGAGTCTTGGTATCATTCGACATCTCACCTTTGTTTTTCGATTCGATGGCAAGGAATTTCTCAGCTTCTCTGATTTGCTTGAAATTTTCTTCAATGTCGTTTATGAGAGTATTCATCTCGGCCAATTCTGTGCCGCTTTGACCAACTATCTGCATCAAAGAGTCGTTCTGAGCCTTCAACGCCTTATATTCATCCGAATTTTTTACATTACACGATGCCAATGCAGCTAAGCAAAAGCATCCAACGATTAACTTTTTCATATACAAATATTTAATTGTTAGATTATACTCTGTCCCAGTTATTCATTTTTTCCGGAGACTATTATAACAAACTCACCCCTTGGTTCGTTCTTTTGAAAATGTGATATCAATTCTTTTAGCGTTCCTCTGCTTGTTTCCTCATACATCTTAGATATTTCGCGGCATGTGGCGGCATATCTTTCTTCGCCCATATATTCAGCCAGTTGAGTCAGTGTTTTCAGCACCCTGTGAGGCGATTCGTACAATACGATTGTCCGTGATTCCTCGGCCAATATTTTCAACCGGGTCATCCTGCCTTTTTTCTGGGGAAGGAAACCTTCGAAACAAAACCTATCGTTTGGTATCCCTGACGAGACCAATGCCGGAACAAAAGCTGTAGCCCCGGGTAAACATTCTACTTCGACTCCTTCTTTAACGCATTCTCTGACTACCAAAAAGCCCGGATCTGATATTCCGGGAGTACCGGCATCCGATACCAAAGCGATGTTTTCGCCTGCTTTCAAGCGATCGATTATATGCGATACTGCCTTATGCTCATTGAATTTATGATAAGACTGCATTTTATTTTGTATATCAAAATGCTTGAGAAGTATTCCGGTCGTGCGCGTGTCCTCTGCCAGAATGAAAGATACTTCTTTAAGAATCCTTAAGGCTCTTAATGTAATATCTTCCAAATTACCTACAGGTGTAGGCACAACATATAATTTTCCCATTTTCCTATCACTGCATGTTAAGCGCAAACAGCTCACAAATATAATAAAAAAATAATCTGCTAAATATAAAACGGTAATATTGTCATATTGTTGTAGATGTTGTTAATAAAATAGAAAGCTTTTAGTATCCTTTGTTTTGCAAAAAATATTACATTTGATTCGTGGTCGAATCCCTGTGCTTTATAAACAACAGGACTTTGTTCAAAGTCTTTATCTAGAGGATAAACACACTGATATACAACCGGTTATACATAAACTTAATTATCTAACATAATACTAATAAATAAAGCCATGAAACAAATATTGTGGAAAATAGGTGCTATTCTGTTTTTATGTCTGTTCTTATTTTCATTCAGAGGTGTATCTTCTATTTATGATGGACAGGTATACGATGATACTATTACGGCAAAAACCTATTTTAAAAAGGGATCTGAATATATCGATATGGATAGTTTCCGGTTAGCGGTAACCGAATTAAACAAGGCTCTCGAAATAGACTCTGTTTATGCTGCCGCATACTATAACAGAGGTATTGCCTATTACTATAGTGACGAATGGGAATTGGCGATGAACGATTTTAACAAGGCACTGACTATCAATCCGGCCGACACGTTTTCTTACTATTACAGAGGTGTAGTCCATTACAGTACAGGCGATTATGAAAATGCTATAAAAGAGTTTTCTCTTGCTCTGTCTCTCGATTCTACCCTGACCAATATATATATCAGCAGGGGACAGATTTATGAAGAAATTGAGAATTATGAAGCTGCATTGTACGATTATAATAAGGCTATAAGCCTCGATTCTGCATATGCCAACGCATTTTACCGTAGAGGGGGGTTGCGACACAATACCTCGGAGTATGACCTGGCTATAGCTGACTATACAACAGCTATCAGCCTGGATTCAACATTGATATTTGCATACTATAACAGAGGAAATATCTATAAAGAAAATAAGATGTACGATGAAGCCATCACCGATTACACTTCCGTCTTAGATATAGATTCCACCTATTCGGATGTGTATATGAATAGGGGGATCACATATTTTGCAAAGGAGGAATATGATAAGGCATTAGCAGATTATGATAAATCGATATCATTAAATACAGAAAATTCCACAGCATATTACAATCGGGGCTATTGTTATTATACGACAAACGAATATAACAAGGCAATAGCCGATTATACAAAAGTCTTTGATCTGGCGGAAGGCAGAGGTACTGTAGATTTAAATATCGATATGGGAAATGCCTATTATGCACTGAAGGAATACAATAGTGCTCTGAACTACTACGATAAGGCTCTCGAAGTTGATTCTGTGTCTGAGATAGGATATTACAATCGTGCAGTGGTATATACCGATCTTCAGGAATATGACAAAGCCATTGCGAACTATGATAAAATGGTAGAGTTAAACCCATCAGTGCCAAATCTGATTAAGCGAGCTGCTTTTTTTCTGAATACAAAACAATATGAGAAATCAGTGGAAGCTTACAGCCATATTCTGGAAGTTGATTCCTTAAATGATGCAGCTTATTATGACCGGGCATTATCTTATCTGAATTTAGGTGAAAAATCTAAAGCTCTTACTGACTTCAGTAAATCCTTGCAACTTGATCCGACGTATGTACGTGGTTACGCATATCGAGCCGATTTGTATCTTGGAATGCAAGAATACGAATTGGCTTTAGCCGATTACAAAAAAATAATTGAATTGGGTACTGAAAGTGCCGCGTTGTATGAGCAAATAGGCAATATATATAAAGCATTGGGGCAAAACGATAAAGTTTTGGCAAGTTACGATGAAGCAATTCGTTTGGACCCCAAATATGTTGACGCATATTTCAACAAAGCTATTTATTATGACGAAATTGGCGATTATGAGAAGGAAATAGATTGTTATAATAAGGTTATAGAAATAGATAGTACGTATACGAATGCATATCTTAACAGAGGAAATATTTATTTAAACCTTCGAAATTATCAACTGGCGATAGCTGACGAAAACAAAGCAATAGAACTGGATCCTTCTTCAGTGTTAGCTCATTACAATCGAGGGCTTATTTATTATCAGATGAGAGATGTGGAAAGGGCTATGAACGATCTAAACAAGGCAATAGCTATTGATTCGACATTTGACAGGGCACTGTATAACAGAGGGGTGGTAAATTACGAAGCATTGAAGGACTTCGATGCAGCTATCAAGGATTTTACCAGAACCATAGAGGTTAATCCTAAGTTTGAATATGCATATATTATGAGAGGTGTATTGAAACGCAAAACCGATCAACACCAGGCGTTAGCGGATTTTGACAAAGCGATAGAAATAAATCCTGCAAGTGTAAAAGCTTATCTGAATAAAGGAATTGTATACATGGACATGAAAGATGACGCAAATGCTTTTATCAACCTGAACAAGGCCATAGAATGCGATTCACTTGCTTCCAATGCTTACTATTACCGAGCTATTTACTATGAGAGAAGAATTGTATACGGTTATGCCATCAGAGACTATACAAAAGCAATAGAGCTTAACCCTCTATATGTAAACGCTTACATCGATAGAGGTGCACTAAATGTGACACTTAAAAAATATGAAGATGCATTGGCTGATTTTGATAAGGCTATAGAATTAAATCCTGAATATACGATTGGCTATTTTAATCGTGGGTTTGTTTATCAGACTATAGGTAAGAATAGTCTCGCCGTGAATGACTATAATCAGGTAATAAAATCCGATCCGGATAATAAATATGGGCAAACCGAAAAGGCAAAGCAACAGTTACTGACTATAGTGAAAGGCGAATGACCTTTTATTCTGTATTTTTTGTAACTTTGTCCTCTTATAAAAGATGAAGTAATGCCAGTAAATATACCGAATAATCTTCCGGCGATTGAGATTCTCAAGAAAGAGAATATATTTGTAATGAGCCAGTTACGTGCAAACGAGCAGGATATACGCCCTTTGCGTGTACTCATTCTCAATCTGATGCCGATAAAGATAATGACAGAAACCGATCTGATAAGGTTACTGTCTAACAATCCGTTACAAGTAGAGGTGGAGTTTTTGAAATTGAAAACGCACGTATCCAAGAATACATCAGAGGAACATCTGTCGATGTTCTATAAAGAGTTTGACGAAATAAAAGATGATTTCTACGATGGAATGATCATTACAGGTGCACCGGTGGAGTTGCTCGATTTCGAGGAGGTCTATTACTGGGACGAGATATCTTCTATTTTCGACTGGGCCCGTACACATGTCACATCCACCTTATATATCTGTTGGGCAGCACAGGCTGCCATGTATCATTTTTACGGAGTGAAAAAGGAACTTCTGTCGGAAAAAATGTTCGGTGTATTCAAGCATATTGTTCACGATAAACGCTTCCCTCTGTTTCGCGGATTCGACGATGAATTCTATATCCCTCACAGCCGTCACACCACCGTTATGCGTGACGATATATTGAAGCATGACGGGCTGACGATACTGTCGGAGTCCGATGAGTCGGGTGTAGGTATCGTGGCTTCACGAGGAGGCCGGGAATTTTATTTGACAGGGCATTCCGAATATGCACCATATACTCTTCACAATGAGTATGCAAGGGATGTGGAAAAAGGGATGGACATTAAAAAACCCTATAATTATTATAAAAATAATAATCCGGACAACCCTCCTCTCGTTCTTTGGTCCGGGCATGGAAACCTACTGTTTAACAACTGGTTGAATTATTTTGTATATCAGGAAACCCCATACGACAAAACGAAGATTAAAGATCTGGGTAAACTGAACCCGATGAGCGACATAACAAGAAAGGCAGATCAATAAAGATCTGCCTTTTATCTTATATAAACTTCTGATCAGACATCCTTAAATTCTATCGAACAATTAACCCATTCAGGATCAAACTTAGCTTTGTACTTGCTGTAAAAATCAAGAGCAGGCTGATTCCAGTCCAAAGCCTGCCACATCATACCACTATAATTTCCACTTTCTCCTTCGTGCATTACCGCATCAAAGAGCATCGCGCCTATTCCTTTGCCCCGCATTTCCGGTTCCACATATAAATCCTCCAGATATATACGCTGCCCTTTCCATGTACTGTATCTGATATAATACAAAGAAAACCCGCAGATTATTCCATTTACCTCTGCCACAAATGCCCACCAAACAGGATTCTGTCCAAATCCACTTTCTTCGAAATGAGAAAGAGAAACCGTTACTTCCTGAGGAGCTTTTTCAAATTCAGCTAAACCCCTTACCAATTCTAACAAACGGGGACAATCTTCCCGAAGAGCCTTTCTAATAATAATATCCATTAAATAATATTTTATCTCACGAAAATAATATTTTTAAAACAAAAATCATGTTCCAAGACATAGTTTCTCCATTTTATTCGCTTCAATAGTTTTTTTTTATAATTTTGATGCTTCAATATTTCTATCATATGTCATTCAATAAATTCTATAATAATTTTCTAATTTGGAAAACCCAAAACTTAAAGGAAAAGCAGGTTGTATTATGTGTTAGCTTTCTCATTGGAATATTTACAGCTTTGGCTGCCTTCATATTAAAAACCCTCATCCATTTCATCCAACACATCCTTACATCGAACTTCCTGACTCAAGGGGCAAATTATATGTACCTCGTATTTCCAGTTGTGGGTATACTCATAGCCGGAGCATACGTAAAATATATTGTAAAAGATGATATCGGGCATGGCGTTACAAGAATACTGTATGCCATATCGCAAAAAAAGAGCTTTATCAAGCTTCATAATGTATATACCTCTATCGTAGCCAGCTCTATAACTATCGGATTCGGGGGATCGGTCGGAGCCGAAGCACCTATTGTACTTACCGGGTCGGCCATAGGATCTAATTTGGGGCGATTTTTTAAAGTAGAACAAAGATACCTGATGCTTCTGATAGGATGTGGTGCCGCAGGTGCTATTGCAGGAATCTTCAAAGCCCCTATTGCAGGTCTGGTGTTTGTAGTCGAGGTACTCATGCTCGACCTTACAACATTCACAGTACTGCCTTTACTTGTAACTTCTGTCACGGCCGCTACATTATCATACCTGATGATGGGTACCAAATACATGTTTAGCTATGCGCACACCGATCCATTTTTGTTCGAGCGCATACCATTTGTGATTCTCCTCGGTATTTTTTGCGGTTTGGTATCCTTGTATTTCACAAGGATGATGAACTGGACAGAAAATATTTTCCGCAAATTATCTTACTGGAAAAAATTTATATTGGGAGCCAGCATATTAAGCATCCTTATATTTCTTCTGCCGCCTCTCTATGGAGAAGGTTACGATACAATAAACGCACTGATAAGCGGAACAAAGAACTACAACGGATTACTTGACAACAGTATATTTTTTCAATTCAAAGATTATCGCTGGACCATTATATTATTCCTCGGAGGTGTCTTACTAATGAAAGTGTTCGCTTCTAGTTCTACAAACGGCGCAGGGGGTACAGGAGGGATATTTGCTCCGTCTCTTTTCCTTGGCTGTATAGCCGGTTTCATCTTTGCATTTGTAATAAACCACACTCAATTAGGTGGATACCTACCTTTTTTACCCGAAGAAAATTTTGCGTTAATGGGTATGGCAGGTGTTATGGCAGGTGTTATGCATGCCCCGCTTACGGGAACATTCCTGATAGCCGAACTAACTGGAGGCTACGAATTGTTGCTGCCTCTTATGATTGTTTCAGCATGTTCCTTTGTCGTGATAAAGTTATTTGAACCCCACAGTATCTATTCGATGCGTCTAGCTAAAAAGGGAGAACTTATTACACATCAAAAAGACAAAGCTGTACTGACACTGATGGGTATAGAAAAGCTTATCGAGTTCAACTTTCAGAAAATACGACCAGAGATGACATTGGGCGATTTGGTAAAGGTTATATCCCGTTCGTCACGGAATGTATTCCCCGTTGTCGACAGCCAGGATCGTTTTTTAGGAATTGTGCTAATAGACAACATACGAAATATTATGTTTCGCCCCGAACTGTACAACCGCTTCAAAGTGTCCCGAGTAATGACTTCACCTCCTGCCATCATAAAAGTGGGGATGACCATGGAATCGATTATGAAAAACTTTGACGACACCAAAGCGTGGAATCTGCCGGTTGTAGACGAAAACGACAAATATCTGGGTTTTATATCCAAGTCGAATATCTTAGATGTATACAGAGGAGTTCTTGCTGAAAATTTTGTAGATGAATAAAATTATCTATCGCGAAGATCTATATATCAGACATCAGCAATATATAACACAAAAATATCCTATTATTTTTTGTCAATCCACTTAAAAATTGTAATTTTGCGAGCCGATTATTACGAAATAAAGCGTAAAAAATTGATTTGCAAATCATTATCGCTTATCATATCTTAGCTCGATAAGCGGATAGTTATTGTGTGAATCAAAAAAAGTAATTAACCAAATTAATTTTTTAGTAAGTGGATACTTTAAGCTATAAGACCATTTCAGCGAATAAAGCAACTGTAAACAAAGAATGGGTTGTGATTGACGCATCGGGACAAACTTTAGGCCGTATGGCTTCTAAAGTTGCAAAACTTCTGAGAGGGAAGTACAAACCAAGTTACACTCCGCATGTAGACTGTGGTGACAATGTAATCATCATCAACGCTGATAAAGTTGTTATGACAGGAAACAAATGGAACGACCGCGTATATTTGAGATATACAGGATATCCGGGAGGCCAGAGAGAAACAACTCCGGCTACACTATTGGAAAAAGGAGCTGACCGCTTGGTACTGAAGGTAGTAAAAGGTATGTTGCCTAAAAACCGTTTAGGTGCTGCCCTTCTGAAAAACCTTCATGTATATGCAGGTAATGAGCACAATCATGAAGCTCAACAACCAAAAACATTAGATATTAACTCTCTTAAATAATCATTAATGGAAGTAGTAAATGCAATAGGAAGACGTAAAGCTGCTGTAGCTCGCGTATTCGTAAGCGAAGGAACCGGAAAAATAGTGATCAACAAACGTGAACTAGACAATTACTTCCCTTCAACTATTCTTCAATATGTTGTAAAGCAACCTCTAAGCAAATTAGATGTTTCTGAAAAATACGACATCAAGATCAACCTTAACGGAGGTGGATATAAAGGACAGGCAGAAGCTGCCCGCCTTGGTATCGCTCGTGCTTTGGTTAAGATCAATCCAGAAGATAAGCCTGCTCTAAGAGCTGAAGGATTTATGACTCGCGACCCACGCGTTGTAGAACGTAAAAAACCGGGACAACCAAAAGCAAGAAAAAGATTTCAATTCTCAAAACGTTAATTTGGATATTATTTTACCCAATCGCGCTTTGTCGGCTT
>RRZU011283316.1_pt1 | contig 11225 bp, 10 predicted proteins | sample 2165561 | NCBI WGS metagenome assembly RRZU01 (sample SAMN10456909, study PRJNA506462) | wastewater metagenome | isolation source: wastewater sludge | place: USA: Moscow, Idaho | reverse complement strand
ATCTGGTATCTCAATCCCTACGTCAACAGCACAAACCCGGAATACGTTTCGCAGGGAAACCCCAATCTGAAAACGGAAGTCAGCAACTCATTTGACCTGAATTACGGCTTTGTCTCGCCTAAATTCAACGTGAATATCAGCGTATATTCTTCATTTACAAACAATTCCATTGAGAATGTGACTGAATTGCGCGACAGCATTGTATATTCCACATATAAAAATATCGGGATAAGTCAGAATTCGGGACTATCTACCTACTTCAGCTGGCAGGCAAACAGTAAACTCTCGTTTTACAGCAATGCGAGTTTAGGTTATTCGCGCATGTCAGACCGCACCGGCGAGACCGGACTTCAAAGCAGCGGCATCAATTACAATGTATATCTGGGTGGAAATTACAAATTACCTAAAGAATTTCGCATAAGCTGGAATGGTAGTTACAATTCGCCCTATATATCGCTGCAGGGAAAAGGATCGCCTTTCTATTATTACGGATTAAACCTGACAAAAAGTATGCTGAAACGTAAGCTCAACATATCGCTCAACGCAAACAGCTTTATTGAAAAAAACAGGACACGAAAGTCATACACCGAGACAGCAACTTTCCGAAACGAGAATACTTACATATACCTGGCACGCCGGATAGGATTATCGGTCAGTTACACCTTTGGGCAGATGAAGGAACAAATCAAAAAAGCACAACGCAGCATCAGCAATAATGATGTAAAAGCCGGAGGAGAATAAAAAAAATAAAGCAGGGAAACTGACAGATGTCAATTTCCCTGCTTTATTTTATCAATTTAGTATCTTACCGGGTTTGTTATGACTTTTCTTTATTAAAACTATACTGTCGCTCCGACGGAGCTCATGAATGATTATATAATTCATTTTCCACCATAATGTCGCACCGCTGGTGCTGAAAAACGAAGCCTCGTAAAGGCGATATTATGGTAGAATTTTTATAGTATTCCAATTTTAGCCTCGTAGAGGCGGCATTATGGTAGAATTATTTTTATTCATGTAAGATAAATTCCGAAGTATCGATATAATAAAAAGTCAATTCAGTATCTTATCTTTTAAATGCCCTGTCCATTTCCCGTTTATCATCCTTTTCCTTCAACGTCTGACGTTTGTCGTACGTTTTCTTCCCACGAGCCAGACCAATTTCTATTTTAGCCCTTCCCTGGTCATTGATAAAAAGTTTGATGGGAACAATGGTATTGCCGGTTTCTTTGGTTGCCCGCATGAGCTTATTCAGTTCCTTGCGGTTGAGCAGAAGTTTGCGGTCGCGGCGGGGTTCGTGGTTGTTGTATGTTCCGAAAAAATAGGTGGAAATATTCATGTTCCTCACCCAAAGTTCATCGCCTATAAAAGTACAGTACGTATCGGTCAGCCCGGCTTTACCATCCCGGATGGATTTTATTTCCGTTCCGAAAAGCTGAATGCCGGCCACATACCTGTCCAGAATTTCATAATCGAACAGCGCCCGCTTATTTTTGATTACAATATTTGATTTATTAATCATTGTTGCGTCATTTAGATTATTGGCAGCATCCACTGAAGCAGATACCTCACTATCAGGGGTATAAAAATAATCATACCTGTAACCAGTAACACGAAGTTACTGCGTTCATCTTCATTCATCCCCATCACACCGCGGCATCCATCCCATACCAGATACGCTGTGAAAATATTTAACACCTTCAGGAAAAATAATTCCGGGAAGATGGATGTAATAATCCGGAGTAAATACATCACACAGAAGGAATAAAATACCAACCGGGCGATATTTTTCTTAACTCCAAAATTCGGTTGAAAATGATCTAACGCTCTGACTCCGATCCAATAAGTAAGCAGATTGGCCACAAGAAACGATAAAGCGACACTCAGTCCTTTGAGAAATCCGACAGTTACCCGGTTATCATCGGCATAAAAATAGCCAGAAAAGGAACTGAATAAAAAGCAAATAAAAATTAACGGTAAAGTATAGTGTAGAAAAACACTTCCCGGAGTGCTTTTCTCAACTGCTATCTCGTCCCAGGTAGCCGGTGTATCGGCTATCAGCTTCCATGAGCGGGTAAACAGCTGTATTATCAGGTCTGTTGTCTTCATCTTTGAAAGTGCAAAATTACATATATTTTCCCGATTTGTGAGCTATTTTTTATTTATCAACGAATAATTCATTTCCACATTCGTATTTTCTCAACAAAATCAAATTTTCACCAAAAATTAGTTATATTTGCTGTTCGAATAAAAAAAAGCTATCAATTACAATCAAGGGATGAATGACAAACGAAATAAGACTACACATCAGCGGAATGGTCTATAATCAGGCACTCGGGGGAACTTATTCATTGGTTTTAACCGAAGATTCGGGACAAAAACGACGCTTCTCGGTACTGATTGGCGAATCGGAAGCACAATCCATAGCACTCAAGCTGAATAATGCCAAATCGCCCCGCCCGCTATCACACGATCTGATGAACTCTATCATTAACATGCTGGAAGCTAAACTTCTGAAGGTGGTGATTTACGACATGGTTAATGATATTTTTTATTCGGAACTCTATCTTTTGCATGCCGGAAAATCCATAGTGGTAGATGCCCGCACCTCCGACGCCGTAGCACTTGCCGTACGCAGCAATGCCCCCATTTATATCAATTCCGACATCCTGGATATTGTCGGCACGGTGATTGAACCGGAAGCAGATATGGATGATAAGTCAGAAATGCCCGCATCTGTGAGCCTCGACAACCTCACCAACGACATACTCACCCGACTGCCCGAAGCCAAACTGCAGGAATTGCTGGATCAGGCAATAAAGGAAGAGCGGTACGAAATGGCAGCCATGATTCGCGATGAAATGGAGTACCGAAAACATCATTAACACGTTAGAAATAATAAAATAATACACTTAAAAACACAAACGCATGAATTTGAAATTTCGATTGACAATAATGAATTTTCTCCAGTTCTTCGTGTGGGGAGCCTGGATGATGACCCTTGGGCATTATGGATTTGTAGAAAAACAATGGAACGGAGCCGAATTTGGCCTGGTGTTCTCTACCATGGGTTTTGCTTCGCTGGTAATGCCTACCCTTTTTGGAATTATCGCCGACAAATGGAAAGCCAACTATGTATATGCCATACTGCATTTGCTGTTTGGCACAACCATGTGTTTTCTTCCGCTGATTGACGCACCGGTGCCATTTTTCTGGTTACTGCTGGTGGCCATGTGTTTCTACATGCCTACCATCGGGCTGAACAATTCCATTGGTTTCAGTGTGTTGAAAAAGGAAGGTAAAGACCCCACCACCTATTTCCCACCCATCCGCGTATGGGGAACTGTCGGATTTATTGCCGCCATGTGGATTACCAATGTGTTTACCAAAGAATGGGGCTTCGGACAAAGCATAAAAGTTTCGTTCATCATTTCGGCTATTTTCGCATTCGTGCTGTCGCTGTTTTCATTTATTTTTCTACCTGTAATCAAAACAAAAGATGAAAATCAGACCGCAAGCAAAAAAACATTTGCCCAAAAACTGGGTCTTGAGGCATTTATCCTGTTCAAACAAAAGAAAATGGCGCTTTTCTTTATTTTCAGTTTATTACTGGGAGCTGCCCTCCAGTTGACCAATGCTTACGGCGACAGTTTTTTGCAGGATGCCACCGTGTTTCCCAAAGGCGAACTGATCAATAATTTCTCCACCATTATACTTTCCATATCCCAAATTTCGGAAACCCTGTTTATTCTTGCCATACCTTTCTTTATGAAAAAATTCGGCATCAAGAAGGTGATGCTTTTTAGCATGATTGCCTGGGTGTTGCGTTTTGGCCTGTTTGGGATAGCACAAAATACCATACCCGGATTTATTTTAATCATCTCTTCGTGCATCATTTATGGCATGGCATTCGACTTTTTCAACATTTCGGGTGCTTTATTTGTCGAAAAAAATACAGATGCAAAAATTCAATCATCGGCGCAGGGACTTTTTATGCTGATGACAAATGGAGTTGGTGCCGTAATCGGGAATATAGTGGCCGGACTGGTGATTGCCAAATGGTTTGAACACCCGGCGGTCATTGAGGGTAAAGAGATGTTGGTAAAAGACTGGCCGGGTATCTGGCTTACTTTTGCCGCTTATGCATTGGTTGTTGCTATTCTTTTTGTAATCCTATTCAAATACAAGCACAATCCCGAAGATATTGGTAAAATCAGCCATTGATTTTTAGCATATAAATTAAAACAGCCTTCAGTCAAATGACTAAAGGCTGCTTTTTTTTAACTGTTATTCTTAAAATGGAACTTCGTTGTTATTGTTGCTTCCTCCAATGGGAGCCGGTTTAAGATAATCGGGATTGCTTCTCATTTCCGGTTGAGCGTAAAAATCAGGGGCAGCTTCATCGCCATTCAGTTTGGATTTGAAGGTGGCATAGCCCTGAGAAGCAAAGGGGTCGATATCGACAGTCAGATTGAGGAATTTGGCATACACATTTTTGAATTTCAGGCGCACATCGCCCACTGCCCCGTTTCGGTGTTTGGCTATGATAATTTCGGCAATTCCTTCGGTTGAATTTCCGTCCTTATCGGTCTTCATGCCGTAATATTCCGGACGGTGAATAAAGCAAACCATATCGGCATCCTGCTCAATGGCACCGGACTCACGCAGGTCCGACAACTGAGGTCGTTTACCGTCCGATTTATCTGTGGTGGCACGACTTTCCAACCCGCGGTTGAGCTGCGACAGTGCAATGATGGGCATATCCAGCTCTTTGGCAAGCCCCTTGAGCGAGCGTGAAATGATACTCACCTCCTGCTCGCGACTCCCAAAGGACATTCCGCTGGCATTCATCAACTGCAGGTAGTCAATAATGATGCACTGCACGTTATGTTCCTTGACCAGTCGGCGGGCTTTACTCCGAAGTTCAAAAATGGACAAACTGGGCGTGTCGTCCACATAAATAGGGGCATCGTAAAGCGTAGTTACATCCCTGTCAAATTTTGTCCATTCATCCTTGGTAAGTTCACCATTTTTGATTTTTTCACCTTCCAGATTGCACACATTCATCAGCAAGCGATTGACAAGCTGCACGTTGGACATTTCAAGCGAAAACAACGCCACAGGCATATTGAAATCCACCGCCATATTTTTGGTCATCGAAAGCACAAATGCCGTTTTACCCATGGCCGGACGGGCGGCTATAATGATAAGGTCGGATTTTTGCCAGCCCGAAGTGATTTTGTCCAGTTCGGTAAAGCCTGAAGGTATTCCGCTCGCTCCATCACGGTTGGCAGCTTCCTTCATTCGTTTGCGGGCTTCCTCTATGACCGGATTGATCTGCACCACATCCTTTTTGAGGTTTTGCTGGGTGATTTCAAAAAGTTTGGCTTCCGTTTCCTGCATCAGATCATCCACATCCATTTTTTCGTCAAAGGCTTTGGTCTGTACATCGCTGGCCATACGGATCAGTTCACGGGCGAGGTACTTCTGAACAATAATCTGAGAGTGATAAATGAGGTGTGCAGCCGATGAAACCCTTGAAGTAAGCAGTGTGATGTAATACGGACCTCCCACTTCATCCAGCGTTCCTTTCTTACGGAGCATTTCGGTAACCGTATGCATATCAATGGGATTTTGATGCAGGGCCAGGTCAACCACAGCTTCGTAGATTTTCTGATGTGCCGTTTTGTAGAAAAAATCCGGTTTCAGTATATCGGCTATGGAGGCGTAAGCATCCTTTTCGAGCATGATTGCTCCCAGCACATCTTCTTCGAGTTCGGGGGCCTGCGGCGGTAATTTTCCGAACTCATTAGGTGCAACCGGTGCAGGGGAAACCGGCTTTTTATTGTAATTTCTTTTTTCTGCCATGAATTGTATTTTGGAACTTCAAAAGTACGAAAGAATATTCGCTGCAGCAAATAAACCTTTCAACAAGAAATCAACAATCGTGCAGTTATCGCTCCGATAAACAGTTTCGGTTTCTTTTATTACTCCCAATGAGAATTCCTGCCAAAATTGTATCTTTGGACTTTAAAACCCATAAATTTCAAAATCATGATAGTTTATCCCAATGCAAAAATAAATATCGGTCTGAATGTGGTCGAAAAGCGTCCGGACGGTTATCACAACATCGAAACCATTTTTTATCCCATCGGGTTGCAGGATGTGCTGAGTGTAGAAGCTTCCGAAACGTGCAGCGATTACAGCTTTGCGGCTTCGGGCATTCCCGTGGGAGGCGATGCTGAGGATAACCTGATAGTGAAAGCCTATCATCTGTTACGATCCGGCTATCAGTTTCCGGCAGTGGATATCAGTCTGTTGAAACAAATTCCCTTCGGTGCGGGGCTGGGTGGCGGTTCGGCCGATGCTGCCTTTATGCTCAAAGCATTGAACCAGGAATTTCAGCTGAAAATCACTCCGAAAAAGCTGGAGCAATTAGCCGCTAAACTGGGTGCCGACTGTCCGTTCTTTATCCGCAACAAACCTGTGTATGCCACCGGAACCGGCAATATTTTCACCCCTGTAAATCTCTCGTTGAAAGGTTATTGGTTGTTGCTGGTTAAGCCCGACATTCACGTATCGACGGCAGAAGCATATTCAGCCCTCACTCCCACTCCATCAGAAGTACCGCTCACCGAACTAATCCAAAAACCGATTGTCGAATGGAAAGAGTTTATTAAAAATGATTTTGAGAAAACGGTGTTCGAAAAACAGCCGGAAATTGAAGCTATAAAAAAAGAAATGTACCGGTTGGGAGCTTTGTATGCTTCCATGTCGGGTTCAGGCTCTTCGGTGTATGGCATATTCGGTGAAATGCCCCTGTATGAGGGTCGTTTTGAGGATTGTTTTGTGGTTTGTGGTGAACTTTAAAAGAAGAAAAAAGAACCAATAAAAGTAACCATATTTGGAAACTTTATATATCTTTGCACAATAGAAAAACAAATCAAATCAATGAGATATTTTGAAACAAGATTTTTAGATGAAGTTGATGTGTTTTTGACTAAACTTGACCCTAAGACTGTTAGAAAAATCATTTATAACATTGATCTTGCAGAACAAACAAATGACCCAAAACTTTTTAAGAAACTTCAGTACGACATTTGGGAATTCAGGACAATATATGCTGGAATTCAAATAAGACTTCTTGCATTTTGGGACAAAACAGACAACAAAGAAACATTGGTAATTGCAACACATGGTTACGTAAAGAAAGTGGACAACGTGCCAGGTAACGAAATTAAACGAGCCGTAAGAATTAAAAACAAGTATTTCAACAACAAATTAGCAAAGAAATAACCATGGCAGCCAAAGAGATAAAGACGAAAAGTCTTTCGGAAATGAAAGATAAATATATCGGAAAACCAGGAACGCAAGAAAGAGATGAATACGAATATGAACTAAGAATGGACGTTTTAGGTAAAATGATTAAAACTGCACGACAAGAACGCCATATGACACAAGAGGAATTAGGAAAATTAATTGGCGTACAAAAAGCTCAAATATCAAAACTTGAAAACAGTGCTAACAGCGCAACTATTGACACAATAATCAAAGTTTTCAAAGCCCTTAAGGCTGAAATAAATTTCAAAGTTAAACTTGAAAATAAATTTGTTGAGCTCGCTTGACGAATAAGCTTACCCCCATTACACTCTAAGCCTTACCGAATATTTAGTATATTGAAATTCGGGATTGATTACCGTACTTTTTTTTATCACAAAAAAATGCCGGGATTATTCCGGAAAGATATATGTGCGCATAACAGTACGAAGTAAAGAGAAAAAACGGCATTTGATATAGATTTCCGAGACTCTTTCCCGGGAATTATAAACTTTTTATCATATCATGCGTTGATTGAAGTAAACAACAACAAAAAACAGATTTATGATTAACAAAGACAATGCGTGTTGCAGCACCAAAAGCTGCTGTTTTTCGCTACAAGATTACGGATTACTATTATTTCGCCTTATTCTGGGTGTATTTATGCTCACACACGGCTGGGCAAAACTTTCTAATTTCAGTGAAATGAGTCAGGGATTTCCGGGTATGCTGGGCATGAGCTCATCACTTAGTTTGTCACTGATTATTTTTGCAGAATTTTTCTGTTCCATTGCTCTTATTTTAGGGTTACTTACCCGCCTGGCTGTTATTCCGCTGATTATCGGGCTGGGTGTTGCTGCTTTTGTGGCTCATGCCGGAGCTCCGTTCGGCGGACGGGAACTTCCGCTGCTCTATTTTGCCATGTACGTGGTATTATTGCTTACCGGACCCGGTAAAATTGCATTGGACACGTTGATTTACAATAAGTTTTGTCCGCATGGAAAGAAAAATACCGAAGGTTAAAAAGGAAAAGAAGTTATAACCGAACAGAGAAGAATACGATGCAAATTGTATTCTTTTTTGTTTTAAAATAGCTTGTGTATTTAACAAAAAAGTAGTAATTTAGTGCAAATTTTCAGGGCCGAAACGACGGCTTCTTTTTTTTCTTTTAATTACACATTAATCAACATATAACATCCTGAATTTCAGCGTATTTAATTATTATATTTTATTTGTGTTGATGAAATTTACAACCGTATTAATTAATAAAATCAGATGACAGATCAAGAAGACAGAATTATTAAAGTGAACATTGATGACGAGATGAAATCTTCATATATCGACTACTCCATGTCGGTAATTGTATCACGCGCTTTACCCGATGTTCGCGACGGATTGAAACCCGTACACCGCCGTGTTTTGTTCGGTATGAACGAACTTGGCAACAACTCAGACAAACCCTATAAAAAATCAGCCAGAATTGTGGGTGAAGTAATGGGTAAGTTTCACCCGCACGGTGACTCATCCATTTACGGCACACTGGTACGTCTGGCACAACCCTGGGCAATACGTTACACCCTCGTCGACGGTCAGGGTAACTTCGGATCGGTGGATGGTGACGGCGCAGCTGCCATGCGATACACCGAAGCGAGGTTGCAGAAAATAGCAGAAGAAATGCTGGCTGATATCGACAAAGAAACTGTTGATTTTCAGTCCAACTTCGATAATACGCTCAAAGAACCAACCGTTCTCCCCTCCCGTATCCCCAACCTCATTGTGAACGGATCGTCGGGCATTGCCGTGGGTATGGCTACCAATATGGCCACACACAATCTTTCAGAAACAATTGATGCCTGTATCGCCTATATTGAAAATAATGAAATCGAGATTTCGGAGCTGATGAAATACATCAAAGCACCCGATTTCCCCACCGGTGGTATTATTTACGGTTATTCGGGAGTGAAAGATGCTTTTGAAACCGGACGGGGCAGAATTGTTATCCGCTCAAAAGCCGAAATTGAAGTCGGCGCCAACGGACACGATAAAATTATAGTAAATGAAATTCCTTATAATGTCAACAAATCGGAACTGATTAAGGCTATTGCCAATTTGGTGACCGAAAAGAAAATTGAAGGCATTTCGAACATCAACGATGAGACTAATCGTGAAGGAATGCGTATTGTTATTGACGTCAAGCGGGATGCGAATGCCAGTGTAATACTGAATAAGTTATTCAAAATGACTGCCCTACAGTCATCATTCAGTGTAAACAATATCGCGCTGGTAAATGGCCGTCCGCGCATGCTCAACATCAAGCAGCTCATCAAATACTTTATTGACCACCGACACGAAGTGGTTACCCGCCGCACCCAATATGAACTTGGCGAAGCTGAAAAACGGGCACACCTGCTGCTTGGATTTATGATTATTCTGGATAATCTGGATGAAGCTATCCAGATAATCCGCAGCTCACGAACTCCCGACGAAGCCCGTGCGGCATTGATGGAACGTTTTGAACTTAGCGAAATCCAGTCGCGTGCTGTGGTTGAAATGCGTCTGCGTCAGCTCACCGGTATGGAACAGGATAAATTGAGAGCCGAATACGAAGATTTGCTGAAACTGATTGACCACCTGAAAGAAATCCTGGCCAACATAGAGTTGCGTATGCAAATCATCAAAACTGAATTGGAAGAGATAAAATCCAAATACGGAGACAAACGCCGGAGTGAAATTGTTTATTCATCGGAAGAATTCAATCCCGAAGATTTCTATGCCGATGATGAAATGATCATCACCACATCCAACCTGGGTTATATCAAGCGTACCGCATTGAGCGAATTCAGAGCCCAGGGTCGTGGCGGTGTAGGTTCAAAGGGCAGCGACTCGCGCGAGGAAGATTTCATCGTCAACATCTATCCCGCTTCCATGCACAATACCATGTTGTTTTTCACCAAAAAAGGAAAATGCTACTGGCTGAAAGTGTATGAAATTCCCGAAGGAACAAAAAATTCGAAAGGAAGAGCCATTCAAAATCTGCTTAACATTGATGCAGACGATGCGGTAAATGCCTTCATTCGGGTAAAAGGACTGGATGATGCTGAATATATAAATTCACACTATATAATTTTTGGCACGAAAAATGGTATTGTAAAGAAAACATTACTGGAAGAGTATTCCCGGCCTCGACAAAATGGGGTGAAAGCTATTACCATCCGTGAGGATGACGATGTGATAGAAGTACGCCTGACAGATGGAAACAACGAAATAATCCTGGCCAACCGTAATGGGCGCGCTATCCGCTTCAACGAATCGAAAGTGAGAACCATGGGTCGTACTGCTACCGGAGTAAAAGGTATGACACTGGACAATGACGGCATGGATGAAGTAATTGGCATGATTTGTGTTCATGCTGATGAACCGGAGAATATTCTGGTGGTATCGGAACAGGGATACGGTAAACGATCGCTGCTCGAAGACTACAGAGTAACCAACCGGGGCGGCAAGGGCGTGAAAACCATCAATGTGACCGAAAAAACCGGTAAACTGGTATCTATCAAGAGCGTTACCGATGAGAACGACCTGATGATAATCAACAAATCGGGGATTACAATTCGCATCAAGGTTGCCGATCTGCGCGTAATGGGACGAGCCACACAGGGTGTGCGAATTATAAACCTTGAAAAACGCAATGATCAGATAGCATCGGTTTGCAAGGTCAATTCCGAAGAAGAAGAGGAAGAACTCCTCAACGAAAACGGGATAGTATCCGAAATCGCTGAAACCGATATGGATATCAATAATGAAGTGCAGAACGAAGAGAATAACGAATCAAATCAATAAATTAATAAACCAATATGCATCTTTGATTATTTCAAAAAGGCATGATTAAACTTAACAAAAAAACAATT
>RRZU010883425.1_pt1 | contig 11227 bp, 9 predicted proteins | sample 2165561 | NCBI WGS metagenome assembly RRZU01 (sample SAMN10456909, study PRJNA506462) | wastewater metagenome | isolation source: wastewater sludge | place: USA: Moscow, Idaho | reverse complement strand
TACCCGTACTTCCACGACGGCGAGGCCGCCACCCTGGAACAGGCCGTCGATACGATGGGCCGCCTGCAGCTCGGCAGGCAGTTCACGGCCGACGAGAACGCCAAAATCGTGGCCTTCCTGAAGACCCTGACCGGCGATCAGCCCAGCTTCCGGATGCCCATCCTGCCGCCCTCGACCAACGCCACGCCGCGCCCGAAGCCCTTCGAGTAAGCCACCCCGGCGGAGTGGTCCGGCCCGGACCGCTCCGCCTGCGTGGACGTGCGGCGTCCCGAGTCGATAAGCTCCGGATCACCCCTCCCGCGAGGGAGACAGAATGCGAACAGCACGGACGCCCGACGGAGACCCCACCATGGCAGACATGAGCATCAGGCAGGCCACCGAGCTGCTGCGCGAGGCCGGCATACCGGTCACCCTGCAGCGTGTCGAGATCGCCCGCAGCATGTTGTCCGCGCCCGTCCACCTGTCGGCCGACCAGGTTTTCAGCCGCGTGCGCGAGAGCGTGCCGGCCACCTCCCGGGCCACGGTGTACAACACCCTTAAACTGTTCAGAGAGAAGAACTTGGTACGAGAGCTCATCGTGGACCCGGAGCGGGTTGTGTATGACTCCAACACCGCACCCCATTACCACCTCTACGACACGGCAAGCGGCCGGCTGGTCGATGTCTCCGCCGACGAGCTGAAGGTGGTCGGCATGCCCGCCCTCCCGCCCGGGATGGAGCTCGAGGAGGTGGATGTGATCATCCGCGTGCGGAGTCGCCCGTAAGCCGCCCTGCCTGCCCGGGGCGGGCGCAGGGGATGGGCCCGCTTACATTTTGAGAATTATTCTCGTTTACAAAACAGATCCACGGGATTAAATTGAGAACCGTTCTCATCAATCCCGATCGGGTGATTCCATGGATCCTGTCAGCGGACTGCCTGCCGCCCTTGTCCCTGTTCCGGCCAGCCTGTGGGCCGGGGCGCTCAGCGAACTCCTCAATCACGGTGAAACCGGTTGCCGCCAGTCGGCGCGCCGGGCCGTCGACCTCCTGACCCGCCTGGCCGACAGCCCCGCCGTCGATCGTGAGGTGCGCGACCTGTGCGAACGGGCCTGCGAGCGGCTGGCCCACCCCGAACAGGAACGTCGCCATGTGCCTGGCCTCTGACCCCAAAGGCGGCGATCTGCAGTCCCTGCTGCGCGCCGAATACGCCAGTGCCCTGGTGGCCATCGACCTGCCCAGACCGGGTGCCCTGCCGGCAGTCCGGCGCGCCCGCCTGTGGGATCTGGACGACAAGCTGCACTGCCCCATCATCGGCACCTGCATTTCCATCGATGAACTGCAGCGCCTTGCGCGACGCTTCCAGTTTTCCGGCCTGACGGACGACGACTTCACGGTGCACGTGGAAGCCGTCGGCCTGGCCCGCCATCGCAACCCGGTGTCCGAAGCCCTGCAGCGCCACCTGGAGAAGAAATTCCATCTGGCGGTGGAGCGCTTCGGCAAGCTGAAGAGTGATGCCGACGTCCGCCAGCAGTGGATCGAGTGCTGCAACCGGGGCGACGTGGCCGGCCCCCTGTGGGCCGTGTGCACCCATCGCGCCGTCTCCGCCGAAACCCGCCAGCGCGCCTATACCGACATCCACATGCTGTCCCACCAGGTGGGGGCCGGCCAGGCCGCCGACGCCCGGCGCCTGGCTCACCTGGAGGCGGAAAACGCCGGGCTCAAGACCAGCCACACCCGCGAGGTGGCCGCCCTGCGCCGGCAGCTCGCCGAGGCAACGGCCGGGCTCAGCGAGCGGGATACTGCCATCGAGCAGGCGGCCCTGTTCCAGAAACGCCTGCAACGCTTCGAGTCGGGCCAGGCTTACGTCGAGATGGGGCAGCGCCTGCTGGCCCTGCAGTCCTCCCACGAGGCCCTGCTCGACAGCGCCCGGCAGGTGCAGGAACTGGAGCGCCAGCTCAAGGACAGCCGTGAGGAGTCACGCCGGCTCCTGGCCGAGCGCGACACCGCGGTGGCCGAACGGGCGGCCCTCGAGCATCTGCTCCAGGCCCTGGATAGCCCCGCCGTCTGCGACAAGGCCGGCAGCGACGACTGCGCCGGCTGCAGCCAGGCCCTGACGGCCCGCTGCGTGCTCTACGTGGGTGGGCGGGCGTCCCTGCTGGCCCAGTACCGGCAGCTCGCCGAACGCCTGGGCATCACCCTGATCCACCACGATGGCGGGCAGGAGGAATCCCTGTCACGCCTGCCCGAACTGATCCGTGGCGCCGACGCGGTGGTGTGCCCCACCGACCGCATCAGCCACAACGCCTACTACCACGTGAAAGCCCACTGCAAACGGGTCGGCAAACCCTGCCTGTTCTACCGCGGCGGCGGCGTGTCGGGCTTTGCGGTGGCCATGGCCCGGGTCAGCCGGGGCGAGTTCAGCGTGGCAGGCAGCGAGGCCGGCTGAACGCTTTCAGTGGGGCTTGAAGCGGCCGGCCCGGGCCAGCGGCACAAAGCTCAGGATCTGCGCCCCCAGCAGGATCAGGAAGGCCACCCGCAGGGCATCCACCCCACCCATGCCCCCGGCCCGCAGACCGTCCAGCAACCCGCCCAGGCCCCACTGCACCACGAAGGCGCCGATGAAGGCCATCAGGTTGATGCTGGTGGTCACCCGGCCGGTGAGATGCAGGGGAAACAGGCCGGCCACCACCCCGTACATCTGGGCGCCAGTGGCCGACACGATGCCGAGCACGCACCACAGCACCAGCGTCGACCCGGCCTCGGCGATGATCAGGCCCTCCACCACCATGGTCAGGAACAGCCCCACCTGCATCAGACGCAGCGGCGTGATGCCCCGGGCGGCAAGCCGGGTGGCCCACGTACCGATGGACAGCTGACCGGCCAGCATGCCGACGTTGAGCCAGAACAGGTGGTCGGCCGCCACGCTGCGGCTGTAGCCATTCACCTCCATCAGCCAGGGCACGGCCCACAAGCCCTGCAGGGCCATGAACCCCCCGGTGAAGAAGGCCGACTGCCCCGAAAAGCTCCAGAAACGCCCCGCCGACAGCACCTCGGTGACGCCCCGCAGAGCGCTCTGCAGGTCGACGCCATGGGTCCCCTCATCCTTCTCCGGCATGGCAAGGAAGATCAGGGCGGCAATGCCCGCGGCCAAGGCCGCCACCACCCAGAAAGCCCCCCGCCAGCCGAGGAAAGGCAATGCCGCCTCCAGCGGCGCCGACGCGGTGACGGCCCCCAGGGCACCGCAGGACATGATGTAGCCGGTCATCGACGCCAGCTTCTCCCGCGGAAACCACAGGGTGAAGCCCTTCAGGCCGGCCATCAGGCAGGCCGCCACCCCCAGGCCGATCAGACCCCGGGCGCTGGCCAGGGTGGGCAGGCTGTCGCCGGTGGCAAAGAGCGCCCCGCCGAGGGCCGTGATCAGCAGCAGCGCGGCCTCCACCCGGCGCGGGCCGTAGCGGTCCAGGGCGATGCCCACCGGGATCTGGGCCAGGCCGAAGGCAAAGAAGTAGGTGCTGGTGAGCAGGCCCAGGTCTGCAGCGGTCAGACCCAGTTCGCGGGTCAGATCCGGGGAGATCACGGCATTGACCGTACGCAGCAGGTAGGACAGGTAATAGCCCAGAGCAAAGGGCAGGAAGATCCGGCTGACCAGAAAGAGCGACGAAGGGGCTGGGCGGGCAGGCATGGGACGAGCAGAACGATTGGGCGAGCCCGGAGCTTACCGGGCCCGGTGGCCTTCGTGTCGGAACATCAGGGAAAGCCCCAAGGCCATCCTGCCCGCCTTCCCCAACGGCCCGGAGCGCCTTGACAGGCTTCGCTCCAGGCCCGGAAAGCGGGTCTCGCGCAACGGCGGGTTTCATTGATTTGCTGTGCATAATTTAACTAAAGTTTGCACAATGGCCGTCGTTACCGGCTTACGACATCATCGGAATGTAGCCATGCCCATGCCCGCCACGATTCTGCTCGTTGATGACAGCCGTGCCTCGCGCATGTTGTGCGCTTCGGTCATGCGCAGCGTCCGCCCCGACCTGCAGCTGCTCGAAGCCGGTGACGGCGCGGCAGCCCTGGCCATGCTTGTGGACGTGAGCCCCGATCTGGCGGTGCTCGACATGAACATGCCCGGCATCTCCGGTCTTGAGCTGGCCGAAAAGCTCCGCGCCAGCCACCCGGGCATGAAGCTGGCGCTGCTCACCGCCAACGCCCAGGACGCCATCCAGCGCCGGGCCGCCGACCTCGGCGTGCGCTTCTTCCGCAAACCCATCGGTGAGGCGGTGATTGCCGACATCCTGGCGCTGCTGGAGTAGCGCATGCGGACATTCTCGGAACTCGAGATGGATGCCCTGACCGAGGCCTTCAACCTGTCCCTGGGAGAAGCCGCGAATACCTTTTCGGCCATCGTCCGGGAGGAGATCGAGCTGTCGGTGCCGACCATCGAGATCGTCTCCCGGGAAGAGCTGACCCTCCGCCTGGAGAGCACCCAGCCCGGTGGCGCGACAGAGCGCCTGTGCCGCATCAACCAGCACTTCGATGCCGCCAGCGGCTTTCAGACCGACGCCCTGCTGCTCTTTCCGGAGCACGGCAGCCTCGAGATCGTGCGCCGCATGCTCGGCGACGACACCTCCATCGAACACATCACCGAACTCGAGCAGGACGCCCTGGCCGAGATCGGCAACATCATCATCAACAGCTGCATGAGCAGCCTGGCCAACCTGTTCGGCACCGAGATGAGCGGCTCCCTGCCCCGGGTCCAGTCGCGCACCGCCCGCACCCTGCTCGATGACAAGGCCGCCACCGACGTGATCCTGGTGGCGCGCATCGGCATGACCATGGCCGCCCACAACCTCTCCGGCTTCGTGCTGTTCATCATGGACGTACCGTCCATCGAGCACTTCATGGACCAGGTGAGCCGCCTCTTCCGTCTGCCCCTGCACGGCGAAAGCCGGCCCTCGTGATGGATTGCTGCCACCTCCTCCCCGACAGCGTCGACATGGGGCTCATCCTTGTCAGCGGGGAGGGCCGCATCCTGCTCTGGAATCGCTGGATCGAAGAGCGGGCCGGCCTGACCGCCAGCCAGGTGACCGGCATCACCCTGGCGGAAGCCTTCGGCCCCCACGTGGACCCGCGGGTCGCGCTGGTCGTGCGCGAAGCTCTCGATTTCGGCTGGTCGGCACGCCTGTCCCACGCCCTGCACCCCATGCCCCTGCCCCTCTACCCCCCCGGCGGGGGCCGCAGCGAGCGCATGAAGCAGTCCATCGACGTCACCCCGGTGGCCAGCGAAGGCCGTTATCACTGCCTGTTGCAGGTGCGCGACGTGACCGAGACGGTGCGCCGCGAAGCCCTGCTCAAGCAGCAGTCCCGCCAGCTGCGCCTCGACCTGCAGCGCCTGTCCCGGGCCCAGGAGGAACTACAGCGCAGCGAGATGCGCTTCCGCGAGCTGGCCCGTCAGGCGCCGGCGGGGCTCTTCGAGGCCGACGCCCAGGCCTGCTGCACCTTCCTCAACGAACGCTGCGAGCAGATCCTCGGACACGATCTGGAGCATGTGGCCGGCACGCCCTGGATCAACCTCCTGCCCGTGGGCGAGCAGGCCCGGGTACGCGCCATCTGGTGTCTGGCGGCCGAATCCGCTACCCGTTTTGCCGAGGAGTTCCGCTATACCCGCCCCGACGGCGAGTGCCGCTGGATGCGCGCCGAGGCCGGCCCCCAGCGCGACGAACACGGGCGCATCAGCGGCTTCATCGGCACCATGCTGGACGTCACCGAGTTCCACGAGCGGGCCATCCGCAACGAGTTCCGGGCCAACCACGACGGCCTCACCTCCCTGCTCAACCGGGATCGCTTCGAACGTCACCTGCGCGCCGCCATCTCCGGCGCCCGCGAGGTTGCCGACCGGCTGGCCCTGCTGTTCATCGACCTGGACGACTTCAAGGGCATCAACGACACCCACGGCCACCATGCCGGCGACACCGTGCTCAAGACCATCGCCGGCCGGGTGCGCCGGGTGCTGCGCAGCGAAGACATGGTGGCCCGCTACGGCGGTGACGAATTTGCCGTGCTGCTCACCGGCACTGGCGACAGCGCCACCCTCGACGCCATCATCTTCAAGATCCACCAGGCCGTTGGCCTGCCCATCAATCTGGGCCACTGCCACGTGCGCATCGGCTGCTCCATCGGGGTCTCCCTCTTTCCCGACCATGGCGGCGACCCCCTGAGCCTGCTGACCCACGCCGACAAGGCCATGTACGCGGCCAAGCGCGCCCGCTCCGGCCACAACACCACCCCGGCCTGAGGCCCCCGCCGGGCGGGGCTGCAGCCGCTCCGCTACCGCCGGGGCCGGCCGGGCTCAGCCCAGTGCCGGGCTGGGCGGCAGGGCGCAGGCCGCCCGGTACTCGGCGGCAAGGCGCTCACACAGCTCACGCACGGGGGGGACATCGTGAATGGTGGCGACCCCGTGGCCGGCGCTCCACACATCGCGCCAGGCCTTGGCTTCGTCTGCCAGGGGCTTGAGCTTGCCCTTGCCTACCCCCTGCACTAGTTCCTCGCGCTGATGGCCCAGCTTCTCCAGGCTCGGCCACAGGAAGTTGGCATTGGTGCCTGAAACGGCATCGGTATAGACGATGTCCGCCGCCCCGGAATCCACCAGCATCTGCTTGTAGGCGTCCTGGGCGTTCGATTCGCGGGTGGCGATGAAACGCGTGCCCATGTAGGCCAGATCGGCGCCCAGCACTTCGGCGGCCCGCACGGCGTACCCGTCGGAAATGGCGCCACCGAGGATCAGCGCACCCTCCCAGAACTCGCGGATCTCGCGGATCAGGCTGAAGGCGCTCTGGGTGCCCGCGTGGCCGCCGGCACCACCGGCCACGGCGATGATCCCGTCCACCCCGGCAGCCGCGGCCTTACGGGCGTGGTAGGCGTGGATCACATCCGAGAACACCAGCCCGCCATAGGCATGGACGGCCTTCACCACTTCGCCCGGATGGCCCAGGCTGGTGATCACGAAGGGCACCCGGTGGCGGCAGATCAGCGCCAGATCGGGTTCCACCCGGGTGTTGGAGGCATGCAGGATCAGGTTGATGCCGTAAGGGGCGACGGGCGCCGCGGGATCGGCGGCTTTAGCCGCGGCCAGCCCTCCGTTGATGCTGCCCAGCCAGGCATCGAGCTGCGCCGGGGTGCGGGCGTTGAGGGCCGGAAAGGTGCCGGCAACGCCGGCCTTGCAGGTTTCGGTGACCAGCTCGGGGCCGGACACCAGGAACATGGGCGCGGCGATGGCGGGAAGGCGCATCGCGCCGCGAAATGCGTGCGGAAGGGTCATGCTGCTGTCTCCTGGATTTATCTTTTTGTGGGTGCTGCGGTGACGAATCTAGCACGTCACCGGGGAGACTGCAGTGGCGGCCTTACTCCGCCGGAACCGCTTCGGCCGCTTTCTCGGCCGCCGGGGCCGCCTTCTTGACCACCTTGCTCACCGCCCGGACAACCGGCTTGGGGATCACCTTGGGCAGGTTGCGGGCCGCCGCCTGGCCGGCACCGAGCACCGCCGAGGGCAGGCTGGCGCCCGGCTCCAGATGCCAGTCGGGCCCGCCCAGGGGGCCCTTGACGCGAACCGGCAGCGTCACGCCACGCAGGCTGGCCAGGGGGCCGCTGTCGGGCCCCAGCGGCACAACCACCAGGGTCACCCAGGAAAGGTAGTCGATGTGGCCCCGGTTCAGGTCGATCTCGCCGGCGCCCCCCACCTGCAGCATGCCGCTCTTGGCCTGCAGGTCGGTGCTGCGGGCCACCCCGCCGGCAATCTGGAAGCTCGCCGTGAGCTCGCCCACCGGGGTGGACTCGCGCTCCCGGTGGGGCCGCCTGGCACCCTGGCGGGTGCTGAGCAACACACGCCATTCCTTCATGGCCTGCCCCATGTCGATGCCGGGCACGCTGCCGTTGCGTATCCGCACCCGGGCCAGACCCTGCAACGCATGCACCAAGCCGCTGCGGCTTTCAGCCTTGCTGCTGAGGTCAACAAAGAAGTTGGTCGTCCCGCCGAGCTTCTGCTGCACACCGACATCCTTGAGCAAGGGGCCCAGGTCGGCGTTCTGCAGATAGCCCCGGTAGCTTGCCTTGGCGTCGTCCGCGCTCAGGCTGAAGCTGCCCTCCAGGCTCCCGCCGTAAAGGGAGAACGTATGCCCGGAGGACTGCAGGCGCCCCCCGTGCACGCTGAGCGGCAGCTTGACCTGTTCCAGCTTGAGCCCGGCCACCCGCAGCTGGCCGAAGCGGATCACGCCATCCAGATCCAGCCCGCGCAGGGCCGACAGATCGAAGCGCTCGTCGGCGGTCTTGTCCTTCTCCGATGTCGACGTACGGCCGGGCTTGCCGGCCAGGTAGGCGTCGACATCCAGCTGATTCACGTCCATGTCGAAGCCGAGGGCGGCGCCATCGAGCCGGGGCAGGGTCCAGCTGCCCTTGACCTGGCTCTGGGCCGAGCGCAGCGTGAGGTGGCCGGCGGCAGTGCTGCGCGTCAGGTCGACGCGGGCATCGGCCTCGGTGGCGAACTTGAGGGGGGGCAGGCCGGCCCGGGCCGGGGCGAAGTTGAGCTCGCCGGTGAGGGCCGCCAGATCGAGCTGACTGCTGCTGCCCTGCCAGCGGCCCGGCCCGGCCAGGGTGCCGGTGAGCCGGCCGCTGGCGAGGCGCAGGTCCAGTTCGGTGGTCAGCTTGCTGGCCTGCAGGCCCTTGTCACCCGCCTGCAGTTCGGCCAGGCGTAGGCGCACGCTGCCACCACGCAGCTTGCCGTCCAGGCGCAGGCTGGCATCGACGCTGTCGGCCTCCGGGCCCCGCGGGCCGAGCTTGAGGCGGGGCGTGCTGGCCTTGAGCTCAAAGGGCTCGCCGGCGGCCTTGCCGCGCACTTGCAGACTGCCGCCCTGGAGCATCGAGGGGCTGCCCTCGGCCCATTCCATTTCGGTCAGGGACAGCTCGCTGTCCAGGGCTTGCCAGCCGGCCACATCGCCCCGGGCCGCCAGGTGCAGTTGGCGCAGGCGCGGCAGGCTGTCACTCGCGTCCATGCTGTAGGCACTCTCCAGCTCGATGCTCACATCGGTAGCGGGTTCGGCCCGGGTCAGGCGGGTCGTGGCCTGCAGGCGGCCATCGGCGTTGCGGCCGATACGCCCCGTTTCGAGGCCGCGCCCGGAGAACGCGAGCTGGCGGCCGCTCTGCTCGTCGGTCCAGGTGAGGGCACCGCGACGCACCGTCAGGGCCCCCACGTCCAGCTCGAAGGGGGTGACGGCACTGGCCGGTGTGGCCTCGCTGCCCGGGTCGAGGAGGTCGTCGGCGTTGAGCTTGCCGGCCTTGTCGCGCAGCAGGGCCATGCGCAGCCCGTCCACCTCGAGCCGCTCGACCACCACCCGGCGGGTCAGCAGGGGCAGCAGGCTGACGCTGATGGTGGCCCGTTCAATGCCGATGAACTCACTGCCGCCATTGCGCCCGGACAGGGTGGTGGCCGGCAGATGGAGGCGCAGGCGAGGGAACATGGACAGCTCCACCGGCCCGTCGATGCGCAGGCTGCGCTGGTAGCGCTGCTTGGCAAAGTGGGTCAGTTCTGCGGCCAGGCGCACGCCGTCGAAGGTGGCGTAGAGATACAGGGCGCCGGCGGCGACGACCGTACTCAACCCCCCCAGGACGAAGGCCAGGTACTTGAGGTATTTGAAGCGCATGTCAGGCAAATCCATGACCGATGCCCCGATCTTACCCCAGGGGGCTCAGGCGCCGGCCGGCTGCGCCGCGTGGCTGCGCAGGGGCAGGCGCAGCTCGAAGGTGCTGCCTTCGCCGGCTTGGCTTTCCACGCTCACGCTGCCGCCGTGACGCTCGGCCACCGTCTTGACGATCACCAGGCCGAGGCCGACCCCCGACGGCTTGTCGCGCCCCTCTTCGACGATCCGGCTGAAGCGTCTGAACAGCCGCGGCAGGGCCTCGGCGGGGATGCCGGCACCCTGGTCGCTGACCCGGATGATCCAGTCGGTGCCCTGGGCCTTCAGGCTCACCGCCACGCGGCTGCCGGCATTGCCGTACTTGATGGCGTTGGTGAGCAGGTTGATCACCGCCCGGCGCAGCAGGGAGAAGTCACCCCGTACGATGGCCTCTTCCTTTTCGGCATCGCGGGTATCCACTTCGATGCGGATGCCGCGGGCGTTGGCCTGGGGCCACACTTCGTCGGCGGCGGAGTCCACCAGGCCGGCGAGATCGAGTTCGACGAAGTCCTTGGGGTCGGAGCCTTCGGCGCGCACCAGCCGGAACAGGCCGTCGGCCAGATCAAGGGCAGAGCGCGCGTAGCGGCCGATGCGGGGGATCTGCTCGGCCTGCAGGGCGGGGTCATCCCTGTAGCCGTCGATGAGGGTCAGGATGGAGGCGAGGGGCGCCCGCAGGTCGTGGGACAGGAAGTGCATGGTGTCCTCGCGGCTGCGCTGGGCCTCGTGCATGGCGGTGACGTCGGCCAGGCCGATGACCCGTCCGGGCCGGCTGCTGGATTCGGAGAACAGGTCGGCCACCGACACCAGCAGGTAGCGCTTCTTGTCGGGGGTGAGCTCGAACTGGCGGGTGCCGGAATAGCCGCTCAGGTCGGGCAGGCCATCACGCATGGGCAGGTAGCCGGGCCACGGCAGGGCACGCAGGGCGCTCAGCAGGGCATCACTGCGGAAGGCGCGCAGCAGGTGGCGGGCCCGCTCATTGTGGAGGATGACCCGGTCCATCTGGTCGATCACCACCACGCCGATGGGCAGGTGCTCGAGGGTGTCGGCAATGAAGCGGCGCACATCGCGCTGATGCTGGGCCGCCTGACGCACGATGCGGATGCGCTGCTCGAGGGGGTCGGCGGCACCCCGCCCGGCGTCACCGCTGGGCAGCCCCAGGGGCGTCCCCTCGCGCTCAAGGGCGATCAGCTCGGCGTCCAGGTAGCGTTGGGCAGACTCCAGCCGACGCCAGCTCCACAGGGGGTAGGCCAGCGTGCAGCCGAAAACCGCCGGGGCCGGGCCAAACCACCAGCCCCCCATGTGCAGCCCCAGGCCGGCCAGCAGCACGGCGGAAGCCCCGAGGATGAAGGAGGCCATCAGGCCGGCGCGGGCTTCGGCGTAGAGCAGGATCAGCATGAGCATGATGACCAGCACCGTGGCCACGGCGGCAGAGACCCACGGCGACAGGGGTATGACGGCCGCACCGCGGCGCAGGGCGTCAAATACGTTGGCCTGCACTTCGACACCGGACATCGGCCGGGACAGGCCCGAGGTGGG
>RRZU010848053.1_pt1 | contig 11227 bp, 11 predicted proteins | sample 2165561 | NCBI WGS metagenome assembly RRZU01 (sample SAMN10456909, study PRJNA506462) | wastewater metagenome | isolation source: wastewater sludge | place: USA: Moscow, Idaho | reverse complement strand
GTCCCGAGTTCGTCGGCCTTGCGCGTGCGGGTCAGGCGCGTTTCGACATAGCGCACGGTGTCGTAACCGAAGCAGCCAACCAGGCCACCGCAGAAACGCGGCAGGCCGGGCGCCGGCGCGGCGCGGAAACGCTTCATGAACTTGCCGATGAAGTCGAGCGGGTTGGTGTCGTCCTCGCGCTCGGCGATGCGGTCGCCGGTCAGGACCAGCACCTGATGGGCATTGACCACCAGGCGGGTCGGGCTGGCCAGGCCGATGATCGAGTAGCGCCCGAAGCGCTCGCCGCCCTGCACCGATTCGAGCAGGTAGGTGTAGGGGCCGTTGGCCAGTTTGAGGTAGATCGACAGCGGTGTGTCGAGGTCGGCGAAAGTCTCGAGGGTGACGGGAATGCGGTTATAGCCCTCGGCCGCCAAGCGGTTGAAATACGATTCGGTCATTGGATGCTCCACGAACGGGTCTGCACGCGGGGTGCAGGTCTGCAAACGGGGCGCCGCAAAGGCGCCGGGGTGGGCGCGCCACGGCTCGCGCGCCAGGAGTACGGGCGAATGTCAGCGGCAGGGCCGCCAGGGCCACGCCTCCGCCCAGAACGCGGGCGCGGTTTGCAGGTTTTCGCGAAGCAGGGACATGGTTGGGGAAACCGAGTCTCGTATGCCGTTTAAATTCGTGATGAATCAGGATTGCCGTTTGACGATGCGCTCAGCGGCGCACGCCACGGTTGGGACTATAGCATCGCAGGCGAGTTCCCGTACATCCTTGCCCTCGTTGTAGCCGTAAGGCAGGAGGTAGACGTGACAGTCCGCCGCCCGACCGGCAAGAAAATCGTTCACCGAGTCGCCGACGAAGAGCGTGTGGCGGGGGGCCACGCCGAGCCGGCCGCAAGTCCAGATCAGCGGCATGGGATCAGGCTTCTGGCGCGGGAAACGATCGCCGCCGACGACGACATCAAAGAAACCGGCGAGGCCTAACTGCTCGACCAGCGGCAAAGTAAAGGCATCGGGCTTGTTGGTGATCACCGCCATCGGAATCCCCTTGGCCTTGAGCATCTGCAGGCCTTCGATGACGCCGGGGTAGCACGTCGCGTGCTTGCCGTTGGCCTCGGCGTAATGCTTGCGGAAACTATCGACGGCATGCTGCGGCGCCGGGGCCGGATCGTCGATCGCGTCGAGCGAACCGGCCAGGACGCGCTTCACCAGGTTGTGCATGCCGCGCCCGACGTAGGCGCGCACGTCCTCGACCGGAATCTCGGGCCGACCGAGGTCGCGCAGCATGCCACAGACGCCCAGATAAAGGTCGGCGACGCTGTCGACCAGCGTTCCGTCGAGATCGAAAAGCACGGCGTCGACGGCCAGCGTCGCGGCGGCCTGAGTCTGCGGAATCATGTTGCAAGCATCCTGTTTCATTTGGCGCCTCCAAGCACGGCCAACTGGGCGCGCAGGGCGGCGATCACGGTGTCGTAACGGTGCGGGTCGGTCGAGCGCGCAGCGCCATAAACGGCGGAGCCGGCGACAAAGGTGTCGGCCCCGGCACGGGCGATCTCGGCGATGTTCTCGGTTTTCACGCCGCCGTCGATCTGCAGGCGGATGCGCCGGCCGGTCTTCTCGGCGTAGGCATCGATCCGCGCCCGCGCGGCACGCAGCTTGTCCAGCGTGGACGGGATGAAGGCCTGTCCGCCGAAGCCCGGATTCACCCCCATCAAGAGGCCCATGTCGAGCTTGTCCATGACGTAGTCGAGGTACTCGAGCGGCGTCGCCGGGTTGAACACCAGCCCCGCCTTGCAGCCCTGCTCGCGGATCAGCGACAGGCTGCGATCGACATGTTCCGACGCCTCGGGGTGGAAAGTGATCATGTTCGCCCCGGCCTTGGCAAAATCGGGAATGATGCGATCGACCGGTTTGACCATCAGGTGCACGTCGATCGTCGCCGTGGTCAGCGGCCGGATCGCCGCGCAGACCATCGGCCCGACCGTCAGATTGGGCACGTAATGGTTGTCCATCACGTCGAAGTGAATCCAGTCGGCGCCCGAGGCGATGACGTCGGTCACTTCGGCGCCGAGACGGGTGAAATCGGCGGACAGGATGCTGGGAGCGAGAACGAACATGGGGCAGGCGCGCAGGGCAAAAACCGGATTTTAGCGCGAATCGGGTTCAAACCGAGTCAGAACTGCCGCAAAAGCAGCGATTGGCCCGCGCAAACTCCGACACCCCGCGCTCAATCGAGCAATTCGGATTCGTCCACGGCATCGATCTGCGCCGGGTCGAGACAGACGCGGGCATAATCGAGATAGACCCGGCGCCGCACAAAAACCTCGAACAGGTCGGGATCGATGTGCCCGTTGTCGCGGAACTTGCGCAGAATGCGCAGCGCTTCGGACAAACGCATCCCGTGCTTGTACGGCCGGTCGCCGGCGGTCAACGCTTCGAAAATGTCGGCGATGCCCATGATGCGCGCCGGGATCGACATTTCCTCGCGCGAGAGTCCTTTCGGATAACCCTTGCCGTCCATGCGTTCGTGGTGCCCGCCCGCATACTCGGGCACATGCGCCAGATGCTTGGGCCAGGGCAGCGCCTCGAGCATCTTGTTGGTCGCCACGATGTGATAGTTGATAACCTCGCGCTCGGCGGCGGTCAGCGTTCCCGAACGGATGGTCAGATTCTCAACCTCTTCGGGAGAAAGGAAATCGCGCTCGCAGCCGTCCGGTGCCAGCCAGCGGTATTCGCGCGCGATGCGCCGAACCCGCTCCTGATCCTCGGGGCGCATCGCCTCCACGCCGCGGTTGGTCTGCCGCAGGAAAGCCCTGTCCGCGTCGATGGCCCGCAGCCGCACCGCCAGCTGCGCGGCGGCAACGTCGGCCGGCGTCCCGTCGAGCAGGGCATGCAGGCGGTCGATTTCGCAATCGCGGCGCAGCACCTCGAAGCGCGTTTCGATCAGGTCGATGCGATCGAAGATTGTCTGCAACTTGGTGGCTTTATCGACGACATGCACCGGCGTCGTCACCTTGCCACAATCGTGCAGCAGGCCGGCGATCTTGAGCTCGTAGCGATCCTTGTCGTCCATCGAAAAATCGGCCAGCGCCCCCGTTTTTTCGGCATCCGCGGCGTCGGCAAGCAGCATGGTGAGCTTCGGCACCCGCTGGCAATGCCCGCCGGTATAGGGCGATTTTTCGTCAATGGCGATGTTGATCAAGGCGATGAACGACTCGAACAGACGCTCCAGTTGTACGATCAACTGCCGGTTGGTCAGCGCCACCGCCGCCTGCGACGCCAGCGACTCGGCCAACCGCTGATCGGCGGCCGAGAATTCGCGCACCGCGCCACTGTCCGGATCGAGCGCATTGATCAATTGCAGGACGCCGGTGACCTCGTTCTCGTGATTTTTGAGCGGCACGGTAAGGAAAGATTGCGAACGGTAGCCCGTCGTCTGATCAAAGCGGCGCGTCCCGGAAAAATCGAAGCCCTGCGCGACATAGGCGTCGGCGATATTCACAGTTGCTTTGTGCAGAGCTGAATAGGCCGCAACCAGCGAGTTGTTTTCACTGCCGTCCTCGAGGTACAGCGGCAGGTCCCCGAAATGTGCCGCAGGCGGCGCCCCGCTCGTGCCGCCGTAGGCGATGCCAAGCGTATCGGTGCGCACGATCGCAAAGCGCAGGCTGCGCTTATCCTGACTCACCCGGTAGAGGGTGCCGCCGTCGGCGTGAGTAATGGACTTGGCGGCAAGCAGGATGTTCTCCAGCAAGCGGTCGAGGTCGCGCTCGTTGGAAAGCGCTGCACCGATCGCGTTGAGCCGCTCGAAGCGGCGGAACAGGTCCTCCATCGTCTCCATGCCGACCTCCATCTCCCCACCGGGCATCGCTGCCCCCGCCCTCCATTCCGCTGCCCCAATCCCCCGCGACACCTGGCACAGATCGGCGCTCTCCCTGGCGTTCAGAATTCGAAGACCTGATTGGTCTGCAGCAACTGCGGCCGGAACTGCCCCGCGCACTCGGCGATCTCGCCCATGACCAGCTCGATTTGCCCGGGCTTGAGGTGCGACACATAGACCTGGACATCGTGCTTGAGCTTGGCAAGCTCGGCCGCCAGCAACGATGGGCACAGGTGTTTGGACACTTCGGCCAGACGTTGCTCGCGGTTGGAAAACGCGGTTTCGACGAGCAGGTAGCGCAGATTCTCGGTTGCGTTGAGCAGGGGCCACAAAGCGTCGTTGCGGGTGGTGTCGCCGGTGAAGGCCAGGCTGGCGACACCCGAGTCAAGGCAATACCCCACTGCCGGAACGGTATGCACGGCGGGCAGCGCGGTGATCGCACGCGCACCGAGCCGCCGCGTTTCGCCGACCTCGATCGACTGGTACTGCATGACCGGCTGAGTGCGCACGGCAATCTCGCTGAAATCCGGCCAGATCGCCCAGTTGAAGACATGTTGGCGCAGGATGTCCAGGGTTTCCGGCAGGGCGTGCACCGTCAGCGGCGCTTCGCGCAGGTCGGCGACGGTATCGACCAGCAGCGGCAGCGCCGCGATGTGATCGAGGTGCGAGTGGGTGACGAAGACGTGATCGATCTGCGCCAGCGCCTCAAGCGAAAGGTCGGCGACGCCGGTCCCGGCATCGATCAGCACATCGTGATCGACGAGCATCGACGTGGTCCGCAGATGATGCCCTCCGATCCCGCCGCTGCAACCGAGTATCCTGACCCTCATTCAAGCCTCCACAGTCGCCGCCGCTCGCCCTCCAGAACGAAGTGCGCACGGGCGGCGCGTTCGAGTACCGAGCCTCCGGACGGTTCGCTCCTAGCCCTTGAGGAAAAATTCCATCTTGATACCCGCCAGCTCAATCACGTCATGATCCTTGAGCGGATGCGCCTGGGCGTCGATCGCCCGGCCGTTGATGACCGGATACTGCGCACCTTCGACATGGGTAATGAAGTAACCGTGCGGGCGGCGGGCAATCACCGCCACCTGGACGCCGGGCCGACCGAGGGTGGTCAGTGTTTTGGTCAGCTCGAGTTCGCGCCCGGCGTTGCCGCCATTGAGGACTTGCACCGCCGCCTGCGGAACGCTCACCGGAGCCCCCGCGACCGGGGGGACCACGGCCGGCGGCTGCGCGGTTGAGACCGGCGCACCGGCCGCAGCCGCCAGGGCGCTCGGACGCAGCACCATGGTTTTCTCGAAATCGGCCGCTTCGTTGCTCGGCGCCTGCTCGGTGATGTACTTGAGCTAGTACTTGCCGAGTTCGACAACGTCGCCATTCTTCAAAAAGTGCTTCTTGATCGGCTGACCGTTCACCAAGGTTCCGTTGGTGCTGTTCAGGTCTTCCAGAAAGGAGTCGTTGAGGATGGTGACGATCGCCGCGTGCTCGCCGCTGATCGCCAGATTGTCGATCTGGATGTCGTTGCTGGCGCGCCGGCCGATCGTCATCCGCTCCTTGTTCAGCGCGATCTCCTTGAGAACCAGCCCATCCATGCTCAGAATCAGCTTAGTCATCACCTGTCGTTCCTTTTCGTTTTTATTCCCTGCCGTATTTCTTTTCGCCATGCTTCTCTCGCGAAAAGGAAACGCTCGTCAGCCGAAGCGCGCCTTGAATGCCTGCCACCACGTGCCGGGGGCCGGGTAGGCCTGCCGCACCTTGACCAGAATGACCGAAACGTTATCACGTCCACCTTGGTCGTTGGCCATCTCCACGAGTTGCGTTGCCGCCAGTTCGAGGTGGCCCGAAAGGGTCTGCAAAGCCAGGGCGATTTCCTCGTCCGGCACCATGTCGTTCAGCCCGTCCGAACACAGCAGGTAAAGGTCGTCCGGCAGGACCAGATGCTCGGCCAGATCGACCTCGACCAACGGATCGACACCCAGGGCGCGGGTCACCAGATTGCGGTTCAGCGAGTGGCGCGCCTCCTCGGCGCTCAAAAGGCCGCTGTCGATCTGCTCCTGCAGCAGCGAATGGTCGTGCGTCAACAAGCTCAGCGTGCCGTCGCGCAGGCGGTACAGGCGGGAGTCGCCGACGTGGGCGACCGCCACGCGGTCGTCGAAGAACAGGGCGGCGACCAGGGTGGTGCCCATGCCCGCGTACCCCGCCTCGTCTTGCGCGGCCTGAAAAATGGCTGCATTGGCATCGGCCACTGCATCGCGCAGACACTGCCCGGCAAACGCCTCGCCGCCCGGCCCGTCAGTCGCATGCGGCGCCCGGGCGGCCAACGCGGATTCGAGTTCGGAGGCAAGACGGGTGGTCGCCATGCTGCTGGCCACCTCGCCCGCGTTGTAGCCGCCCATGCCATCGGCCAACACGACGAAGCCGAGGTGTGGATTGGCGAAAACGGCATCCTCATTGTGTTCGCGCACGCGGCCTGTGTCGGTGCGCAAAACGATTTCCAGTGCGTCGCTCAAAGTCCCGCTCACCCCGCCCTCCTTCTCCACGCCGTCAAGGCCAAGGGCAGCTTAGCCCCGGGCCCGAGCCGGGGCAAGCACTGGCACCGCTTCACCGCGATCACGCCCCGTAGGGCAAAGCCACGCCCAGCCCACGTTCGCGCGCCAGCGCTTCGACACGGACGGCCAGGGCGATGTCCTGCAGCCCGAGTCCCTGGGATTCGAACAGGGTGATGTCGTCCGCCGCCAGGCGCCCGGGCCGCAGTCCGAGCAGGATGTCGCCGAGTTCGACCAATTGCCGTTCGGCCAAGCGTCCTTTCTCGAGCAGGGGCAGCAGGTCGCCTGCTTCCTTGAGCGCAGTCGGGAGACTATCGACGACTACCGGCCGGCAACGGCGCACCACGTCCTCCCCGATTTCGCGCCGGATCAGCGCATTCGATCCCGCGGCATTAAGGTGGGTTCCGGGTTCAAGCCAGTCCGCGTCGAAAAGCGGCTCGGTGGCCGTGGTCACGGTGCTGACGATGGCGCTGCCGCGCACCGTGGCTTCTGCCGAAGCACAGGCTTCGACGCGGAGACCACACCCGCCGAACCGCTCGCCCATGCGGGCGCAGAATGCCGAGAGGCGCTCAGGGTTGCGCGCATGCACCTTGACGAGGCGCAAGGGGCGCACGGCGGCAATCGCCTCAAGATGCCCTTCGGCCTGCCAGCCCGCGCCAAAGAGGCCGAGCACGTCGGCCTCGGGGCGCGCCAACAGGCGGGTCGCCAAGCCCGACACCGCCGCCGTGCGCATCATTCCCAGCCGATCGGCGGCCAGCACGGCACGCAGGGCACCGGTCGAGGCGGAAAACAGGTGAACCAGGAAGCGCGCGCCTTCGCGGCTCGTCGTGTAGGCCTTGTAACCGATCGCATCGCGCGTCGGCAAGGCCCCCTGCAGGAGGTGCAGCGCCGACTTCGGCAGGCGCGTCCGCTGGCGCGGCACATCGATTGCGCTGCCGCTTGCCAGTTCGCGATGCGCCTCCTCGACTGCGGCCAGCGCCATGGGCATGTCGATCAAATCCGAAACGGTGGCTTCATCCAGGTAAAGGGCCATGCTTTCCTCCGTCTGCGACCCGCCGGCCGCGCTTGCAGAAATAGCGGTCATTCTAGCGGCATTCATGCCGACGGCGCAGCGCTTGTGCGCCAAGACGCGCGCCCTGAAGCGCCATCGGCTACCATTACGTCATGCCCTTTTGATTGCGCTCAATTCCGCAACCCTCGCCGACCATGCCCAAAGCTCCGCACCTCGTCCTGCTGCTGCCGCTTCTACTTTCCGCGACCGCCCTCCAGGCTGCCCAATGGAGCCCGGTGCCAAGCCCCACCGCCAAGCGCGACGAGGCCAAGCTCGAGATCGACACAACCAGCCTCGTCCGCCCCGCCGCCGGCAAGGTCAGGCTCTGGCACCGCACCAGCTTTGCCCGCCCGCAAGTTGTCGACTCGGGCGCGTTTTCGTTCCAGCGCGTGCTCGTCCTGAACGAATTCGACTGCGCCAAGCGCGAGGCCACCGTTCTGCACACGCGCTACGAAGCGGCCGACGGCAGCGAATTGAAGAGCGAAGCCAACGGCGAGCGCGAAGCAATGCCGGTCGCCCCCGACTCTCGCCTGGAAGCCGTACTGCGCCGGGCCTGCACCCCACCGCCCAAGCCCGCCGAACCGCCCCCGCCGCCCCCCCCGCCGCCGCCCGAGGAACCGCCCACGCCCGTCAAAAAGGGCAAGAAAGCCCCCCCGCCCCCGCCGCCTCCACCGCCGCCGCACTGGAGCTACTCCGGGGACAATGCCCCCGAGCGCTGGGGCAGCCTGAGCCACCTCTACGCGGCCTGCAGCGTCGGCCAACGACAATCGCCGATCGACCTGAAAAAAAGCGTGCGTGCCGACCTGCCTGAACTCGAATTCGCCTACACGCCGATCCCCCTCAGCCTTGAGGACAACGGCCACACGATCAAGGTTGAAACCGAAGGCGGCGGCCACCTCGTGGTCGACGGTGAACGCTTCGAGCTCAAGCAGTTCCACTTCCACCGCCCGAGCGAAGAGAAGATCAACGGCAAGGCCTACGCCATGTCGGCCCACCTCGTGCACCAGGCCAAGGACGGCCGCCTTGCGGTCGTCGCCGTGCTGATTGAGGCGGGCAAGAAGCCACACCCGCTGATCCGCACCGTGTGGAACCACCTACCACTGGAGAAGGAAAAACCCGTCACCCGCAGCGACGTGCGCATCGATCCCGCGCAGCTGTTGCCGTCCCGCCGCGCGTATTACACCTTCATGGGCTCGCTCACTACGCCGCCGTGCAGCGAAGGTGTGCTCTGGCTGGTGCTCAAGACGCCGATCCAGCTCTCCAGCGAACAGCTCTCGGGCTTCGCCACCCTGTACAAGAACAACGCCCGCCCGGTGCAGCCCATCAACGGCCGCACGATCAAGGAAAGCCGTTAGGCGCTGAGGCATGAAAAAGGCCGGAGCATCAAGCTCCGGCCCGGGTCGGCAATGGCCGCGCGAGGCGGCCCGAAACCCTTTTTAGAGCAGCGACTTGAGCAAGCGCCCCATCTCGGACGGGTTACGGGTAACCGTAAAGCCGCACTCTTCCATGATCGCCAGTTTGGCATCGGCGGTGTCGGCTCCGCCCGAAATCAGCGCGCCGGCATGGCCCATACGCTTTCCGGGAGGCGCGGTGACACCGGCGATGAAGCCGACCACCGGCTTCTTCATGTGTTCCTTGCACCAGCGCGCGGCTTCCGCCTCGTCCGGCCCGCCGATCTCGCCGATCATGATCACCGCATCGGTGTCGGGATCGTCATTGAACATGCGCATCACATCGATGTGTTTGAGACCGTTGATCGGGTCGCCGCCAATGCCGACCGCCGACGACTGGCCGAGGCCGAGCTCGGTCAGCTGGGCGACGGCTTCGTAAGTCAACGTGCCGGAGCGCGAAACGACGCCGATGCGGCCCTTGCGGTGGATGTGGCCGGGCATGATGCCGATCTTGATTTCATCGGGCGTGATCAGTCCCGGGCAGTTGGGGCCCAGCAGCAGTGTCTTCTTGCCGCCAGCGGCTTCCTTCTGCTTCATCTTGTTGCGCACCTCGAGCATGTCGCGCACCGGGATGCCCTCGGTGATGCAGATCGCCAGATCGAGGTCGGCCTCGACGGCTTCCCAGATCGCCGCCGCGGCGCCGGCCGGCGGCACGTAGATGACCGAAACCGTGGCGCCGGTGGCCGCCGCAGCGTCCTTGACCGAAGCGTAGATGGGGATGTCGAAGATCGATTCGCCCGCCTTCTTCGGGTTCACCCCGGCGACAAAGCAGTTCTTGCCGTTGGCGTACTCCTGGCACTTCTCGGTGTGGAACTGGCCGGTCTTGCCGGTGATCCCCTGGGTGATGACCTTGGTGTCTTTATTGATCAGGATGGACATTCAGTAACTCCTTACTTGACCGCGTCGACGATCTTCTGGGCCGCTTCGGCCATGGTGTCGGCGGAGATGATCGGCAGGCCGGATTCCTTCAGGATCTGCTTGCCGAGATCCTCGTTGGTGCCCTTCATGCGCACCACCAGCGGCACGGCCAGATGCGTCTCGCGCGCGGCGGTGACGATGCCGTTGGCGATGGTGTCGCAACGCATGATGCCGCCGAAGATGTTGACCAGGATGCCCTTGACCTTGGGGTTCTTGAGCATGATCTTGAAGGCCTCGGTGACCTTCTCGGTCGTCGCGCCGCCGCCCACGTCGAGGAAGTTCGCCGGCTCGGCGCCGAACAGCTTGATCGTGTCCATGGTGGCCATGGCCAGGCCCGCGCCGTTCACCAGACAGCCGATGTTGCCGTCGAGCGAGATGTAGGCGAGGTCGAACTTGGAGGCCTCGATCTCGTCGGCATCCTCTTCGTCGAGGTCGCGCATCTCAACGATCTCGGGATGGCGGAACAGGGCGTTGGAATCGAAGTTGAACTTGGCGTCGAGCGCCTTGATGTTGCCGTTGCCTTCGAGGATCAGCGGATTGATTTCCGCCAGCGAGGCATCGGTCTCCATGTAGCAGGCGTAGAGGTTCTTGATCAGCTCGACCGCCTTGCCTTGCGAGGCCTCGGGGACGCCGATGCCCCGCGCCAAATTGAGCGCCTGCGCATCGGTGATGCCGAGCAGCGGATCGACGAATTCCTTAAGGATCTTCTCGGGGGTGGCGTGCGCCACTTCCTCGATGTCCATGCCGCCTTCCGACGAGGCCATCACCGCGACCTTCTGGGTCGCCCGATCGGTGAGCGCCGCAAGGTAATACTCTTTCTTGATGTCGGCGCCTTCCTCGATCAGCAGGCGACGGACCTTCTGGCCTTCCGGGCCGGTCTGGTGGGTGATGAGCTGCATGCCGAGGATGGCTTGCGCGTGCGCCCGCACTTCGTCGAGCGAGCGGGCCAATTTCACACCGCCGCCCTTGCCGCGGCCGCCGGCGTGGATCTGGGCCTTGACCACCCAGACGCTACCGCCCAGCGTTTGCGCGGCTTGCACCGCCTCATCGACCGACTGGCAGAAAATCCCGCGCGGAACGACCACGCCGTATTTCTTCAACAGCTCTTTTCCCTGATATTCATGAATTTTCATGCGCCATCCTTGTTTGGAATGAAGTGACGTGTTGCGGACAGGTTATGCCCCCTGTCCGGGGCTTTGGTCGCGGTACCAGCGGGGGTAATAGCGTTTTACCGCGTCCGAATCGGAAACCAGCGCGTGACAGCGGTCGATCTGGTAGGGCGGCTGGCCGTCCTGATCGTCGTCTTCGCTGATCTCGCTGGCAAAGGTCTGCAGGGCGGCCGTCGGCAGGAACATCAAGAGTTCGCTCAGATGCGCACACCCGTGCGTCCCACCGAGCAATTC
>RRZU010401583.1_pt1 | contig 11228 bp, 8 predicted proteins | sample 2165561 | NCBI WGS metagenome assembly RRZU01 (sample SAMN10456909, study PRJNA506462) | wastewater metagenome | isolation source: wastewater sludge | place: USA: Moscow, Idaho | reverse complement strand
GGGCAGTTCGCCCTCGCCAACACGCTCGCGGTCGCAAGGGCCGCACGCAACGTCATGCTGCTGGGCGACCCGCAGCAGCTCCCGCAGGTGTCGCAGGGCATCCACCCCGAACCCGTCGAGACGTCAGCGCTCGGCTGGCTCATGGGCGACCACACGACGCTCCCCGACAACCTCGGCTTCTTCCTCGCCCAGTCGTGGCGCATGCACCCCGCCGTGTGCGCCGCCGTCTCGCGGCTCTCGTACGACGACCGGCTCACGTCACGTCCCGGCATGGCAGAGCTGCGTTCGCTCGACGGAGTCGAGCCAGGCGTGCGCACCGTGCTCGTCGAGCACCACGGTGACGCGACCGTCTCGGACGCTGAGGCCGACGAGGTCGTCACCCAGGTCGCGGCGCTCGTCGGGCGCCGCTGGCACGACCCGGCCGCCACGTCCCCGGAGGACCGGCCGCTCACCGCCGGCGACATCCTCGTCGTCGCGGCCTACAACGCGCAGGTCGACGCGATCCGGCGCCGCCTCGACCGCGCCGGGTTCCATGAGACCCGCGTGGGGACCGTCGACAAGTTCCAAGGCCAGGAGGCACCCGTCGCGATCGTGTCGTTCGCCGCGTCGAGCGCCGCCGAGGTGCCCCGCGGCATCGGGTTCCTGCTCAACCGCAACCGCGTCAACGTCGCTGTGTCCCGCGCCAAGCATCACGCCGTGATAGTCCGCTCCCCCGGGCTCGTCGACCACCTGCCCAGCACTCCCGACGGCGTCGCCGAGCTGGGCGCGTTCCTCGGCCTCAGCCCGCAGACCTAGCTGCCGTCCCACGGGCGCACGGCAAGATGGTGACGGCACCGCGCCACATACGACTCCGCACCACCGACAAGCTCGGGCCGGGCCTCGCGCACCCCAGCACCCGCGCCCCCGGCAACGACGCCCGTCGTGACAGCGTCAGCAGCGACGACCCGCTCGTGGAACGCGGCGTCCGCGCCGCACACCGAGCACACCGCTGTCAGCCGCGTCACCGACTCCGCGAGCGCCGCGAGCGACGGCATCGGCTCGAACGGCCGCGCCTCGAACGTCACGTCCAGCCCCGCGACGATCACGATCAGGCCCAGCCCCGCGAAGCGCTGCACCGCATCGACCAACGCCGAGCCGAAGAACTGCGCCTCGTCGATCGCCAGCAGGTCCAGCCCTCCGGCGCGCACCGCGGCGACGTGCTCCTCGAGCCCGGCCACGTCCGCGATCGGGACCGCCGGGATCGCGAGCCCGCTGTGCGACGACACCGCGCCCGCACCGCGCCGCGTGTCCACCGCATGGTGCACCACCTCGACCGACAGGCCCGCGAACCCCGCCCTCCGGACGCGCCGGAGAAGTTCCTCGGACTTGCCGGCGAACATTGGCCCGCAGATCACCTCGACCCTGCCCGCCGGAGCGAGCCGCCCGCGCACCATGTCGTCGACCATGACCCCAGTCAAGCACCCGCACCCGCGGCGCCCCGGGTCACAATCAGATTCGCTCAACCCCCCGATCACCTGGCGTGAAGCGACGTCCTGTGTGATCATCGTGCAACGCAATATTGCCGACGTATTTCCTGAAAGACACGATGTGGTGTCTTTCGGTCATCAGGGGTTATCAGGGCGCCCAGGCGCAGGCATGCTTCCGGTGTCCGACCGGACGCCGGGCAGCCGGAGCCCCTTTTCGCCCACGCCCCGCGTACGCCGCCGAACCACCGGAGGAAACATGAATCGCAGGCTCTCCACGGCCGTCGCACTGACCGCCGCAGCCGTCCTCGCACTGACCGGCTGCTCCGACAAGTCAGCGGAACCGAGCTCCAGCTCGACAACCACCGGCGGGGGGTCCACGGCCTCGGCGGACCTGTCGATCGTGCCGCTCATCCAGATCGACAAGGACGGTGCCGAGGTGCCCGCCTCCTCCGGCGGAGACGTCGCCGACCCGGCCGGTGACGGCACAGCCAAGTGCGACCCCGTGACGATCGCGATCGCCGGCGCCTTCACCGGAGCGAACGCAGCCCTCGGACTCAACATCCAGTACGGCGCCAAGGTCGCCGTCGACGCGCACAACGAGGCCAACCCCGACTGCCAGGTCACGCTCAAGCCGTTCGACACCGAGGGCGACCCGCAGAAGGCGACCCAGGTCGCGCCGTCGATCGTCTCCGACGAGAACGTCATCGGCCTCCTCGGCCCGGCCTTCTCCGGCGAGACCAACGCGACCGGCTCGGTCTTCAACCAGGCAGGCCTGCTCTCCCTCACGGCCTCGGCCACCAACCCCGACCTGACGGGCAACGGCTGGAACAACTTCTTCCGAGGGCTCGCCAACGACGCCGTCCAGGGCCCCGCCGTCGCGAAGTACCTCGTCGACACGGCCGGCTTCACCAAGGTCTGCGTCATCCAGGACGACTCGGACTACGGCATCGGACTCGCCGAGGAGATCACCGCAGGCCTCGGCGACGCCGCGACCTGCACCGGCTCCGTCAAGACCGGCGACAAGGACTTCTCCGCAACGGTCGAGGCCGTCAAGTCCGCCGCCCCTGACGCGGTCTTCTATGCCGGCTACTACGCGGAGGCAGCCCCGCTCGCCTCACAGCTCAAGGACGGCGGCGTGACCGCGAAGTTCGTCTCTGCCGACGGCACGAACGACCCGCAGTTCGTCACCCAGGCAGGCGCCGCGTCCGAGGGCGCGCTGCTCTCCTGCCCGTGCGGCCCCGCGCCCGCGGAGTTCGAGACGAAGTACACCGAGGTCAACGGGCAGGCTCCCGGCGTCTACTCGACCGAGGGCTACGACCTCGCGACGATCATCCTCAAGGGCATCGACTCCGGAGCCAAGGACCGCAAGGCGCTCGTCGACTTCGTCGCGAGCTACTCGGGCCAGGGCCTCGCCCGCAGCTACGAGTGGGACGACAAGGGTGAGCTCGCCAACGCGCTCATCTGGATCTACGAGGTGAAGTCCAGCTGACGACCCGAGCGGCCGGCCCTGCACACAGGGCCGGCCGCTCTCGTCCGTGCAGCTGACCGGCGCGGCAGCGCCCCACCTCCCCCGAGGACCCGCCCATGAACTTCTCCCCGTCTCTCGACGTGGCCCACGCCAGCAGCGCGGTCGCCGATCTCGCCGGCGCCGCCCCCACCGCACTCATCGACTTCAACGTCGACGGCCTGCTCAGCAGCTTCTGGGCACTGACCGTCTCCGGGCTGACCTACGGCGCGATCTACGCGCTCGTCGCGGTCGGCTACACGCTCGTCTACGGCGTCCTGCGACTGATCAACTTCGCCCACTCCGAGGTCTTCATGGTGGGCATGCTCGGGCAGTACGCGATGCTCATGCTGCTGGGCTTCGGCCCGAGCGGGAACGCCTACGACATGGGCATCGCGATGACCGTCGTCTACCTCGGTCTCGCCCTCGTCGGCGGCATGGCCGTCTCCGGCGGCGTTGCCGTCGGCCTCGAGCGCGTCGCCTACCGTCCGCTGCGCAAGCGCGGCGCGACTCCCCTCGTCTTCCTCATCACGGCGATCGGTGCGTCGTTCGTGCTCCAGGAGTTCGTGCACTTCGTCCTGCCGAAGCTCACCGGCGGCTCGCTCGGCGGCGTCAACGCCCAGCAGCCGATCCGCCTCGTGACCCCCGAGACCCAGTTCTCGTTCCTCGGCGCGGACGTCACCAACGTCACGATCATCATCATCGTCGCCGCGCTGCTCCTCGCGCTGTCGGCGGACGTCTTCATCAACCGGACGAAGTTCGGGCGAGGCATCCGCGCCGTCGCGCAGGACCCGGTGACCGCGACGCTCATGGGCGTGTCCCGCGAGCGGGTCATCATGCTGACCTTCCTCATCGGCGGCATCCTCGCCGGCGCCGCCGCCCTCCTGTACACGCTGCGCGTCCCCAACGGGATCATCTACTCGGGCGGGTTCATCCTCGGCATCAAGGCGTTCTGCGCCGCCGTCCTCGGCGGGATCGGCAACCTGCGCGGCGCCCTCCTGGGCGGCCTGCTCCTCGGCGTCATGGAGCTGTATGGGCAAACGCTCTTCGGCACCGAGTGGCGCGACGTCGTCGCGTTCGTGCTGCTCATCGTCGTCCTCATGGTCCGGCCGACAGGAATCCTGGGCGAGAAGATAGGGAGGGCCCGCGCATGAACGGCACGACGATCAACCTCGGCGTCGGCGACCGCCTCCGCATGTGGTGGGACGCCCTCGCACGCCCCACGCAGTGGGCCATCGGCGCACCAGCCTTCATCCTCGTGGCGCTCCTGCCCGTGCTCCGCCCGCCGGGCATCGCGACGGTCGGCACCGACTTCGGTGGCGTCATGGCGCAGTTCGGCATGTACGCGCTCATCGCGATCGGCCTCAACGTCGTCGTCGGGCAGGCCGGCCTGCTCGACCTCGGCTACATCGGCTTCTACGCGATCGGCGCCTACACGGTCGGTCTCATCACGAGCCCCGCGAGCCCGTGGAACCAGACGGACGACTGGCTGTCGCGCGACTGGGCGTGGCTCGCCGCGCTGCCCGTCGCCGTCGCCGTCACCGCGACATCGGGGCTCATCCTCGGATCACCGACGCTGCGGCTGCGCGGCGACTACCTCGCGATCGTCACCCTCGGCTTCGGCGAGATCGTCCGCCTCATGGCGGACAACCTCGGCGAGATCACCAACGGCGGCCGCGGCCTCAACCAGATCGCCTACCCGCTCGTCGGCGTCTCCGAGGATCGGCCCACCGGAGTCTTCTCCGCGGGCAACGTCTCCACGCCGCTCAACTCCGGCACCTGGTGGTTCTGGGTCAGCCTCGTGCTGATCGTCCTGGTGCTGCTCATGGTCGGTAACCTCGAGCGTTCGCGCGTCGGCCGCGCCTGGATCGCGATCCGCGAAGACGAGGACGCCGCCGAGATCATGGGCGTCCCGACGTTCAAGTTCAAGCTCTACGCGTTCATGATCGGCGCCGGCATCGGCGGCCTCTCCGGCGCGCTGTACGCCGGCCAGGTGCAGTTCGTCGTCCCGACGAACTTCAACGTCATCAACTCGGTGCTGTTCCTCTGCGCGGTCGTCCTCGGCGGTCAGGGCAACAAGCTCGGCGTGATCCTCGGCGCGTTCATCATCGTGTACCTGCCGAACTTCTTCCTCGGCCGGGAGAGCCTGCTCGGCATCCCGATCGACGGCAACGAGATCGCGAACTACAAGTACCTGTTCTTCGGGATCGCACTCATGACGCTGATGATCTTCCGGCCGCAAGGGCTCATCCCGGCCCGGCAGAAGCTCCTCGCGTTCTCGCGCGAGCTCTACGTCGCCGCCCGCAGGTTCGCCCTCGGCCAGGAGTCGGAAGCACGCACCGACGGAGGGAGGACGCGATGAGGCTGCCACGCTGGCTGCGCTACTTCTCTCCCCGCCGCGGCAGGCTCGTCCCCGGCCCTGAGCTCGGCGCCCGCTCGGGCATCAAGGCGGGCGAGGCCCAGCTCGAGCAGGTCCGCGGGGTCGCCGGCTACCACCAGAGCCAGGCCGACATCCGCGAGGAGGACCTGCCGGACGGCGAGGTCGCCGAGCGCGTCGAGATCGACATCGAGGAGATCGTCCCCGCGCTCGCGGACCCGGACGTAGTCGCCGAGATCATCGCGCCCGAGCGCGCCGTCCGCGCCCATGTCGGCGAGGCGCTGCTCTCGCTGAGCGGCGTCACCGTGAAGTTCGGCGGCCTCACTGCGCTCGACGACGTCACGTTCGACATCAAGCGCGGCGAGATCCTCGGGCTCATCGGCCCGAACGGCGCCGGCAAGACGACCGCCTTCAACGCGATGACGGGCGTCTACCGTCCGACGTCGGGCGACGTCGTCCTCGACGGGCGTTCCGTCGTCGGGGCGAAGCGCAACGAGATCACCCGACGCGGCATCGCGCGGACGTTCCAGAACATCCGCCTGTTCTCCGACATGACGGCGCTCGAGAACGTCGCCGTCGGCACGGACGCGCGGCACAAGACGTCCGTCCCGGGCGCCCTGTTCCGCACGAAGCGTCACCGCGCGGAGGAGCGCGACGCGATCGACCGCGGCATGGCGCTGCTGGAGTTCGTGGGGATCGGCGCGCGCGCGACGCACCAGGCGCGCAACCTGCCCTACGGCGACCAGCGCCGCCTGGAGATCGCGCGGGCGCTCGCGACAGAGCCAAAGCTGCTCTGTCTCGACGAGCCCGCCGCGGGCTTCAACCCGGCGGAGAAAGCCGACCTCATGGGCCTCATCCGCAAGATCCGCGACGACGGCTACACGGTCCTGCTCATCGAGCACGACATGCGCCTGGTGATGGGCGTGTGCGACCGGATCGTCGTGCTCGAGTTCGGCCGCAAGATCGCCGAGGGCACGCCCGCCGAGGTCGCAGCCGACCCGGCGGTCGTGGCCGCCTACCTGGGGGTGCCTGACGATGCCACTTCTTGAGCTGGAGAACGTCTCTGTCGCGTACGGACGGATCGACGCCGTCCGGAACGTGTCGTTGACCGTCGAGGAGGGCGAGCTCGTCACCCTGATCGGCGCGAACGGCGCCGGCAAGACGACGACGATGCGCGCCATCTCCGGGATCCGCCCGCTCGCGGGCGGCACGGTCCGGTTCAACGGCCAGGACATCACGCGCATGAAGGCGCACGAGCGGGTCAAGGCCGGGATCATCCAGGCGCCCGAGGGCCGTGGCGTGTTCCCGGGGATGACCGTCGAGGAGAATCTCGAGATGGGCGCGTTCGCCCGGACCTTCCTCACGAAGGCAGAGCGCGCGAGCACGCTCGACCGCGTGTTCACGCTCTTCCCGCGGCTCGCCGAGCGGCGCAAGCAGCTCGGCGGCACGATGAGCGGCGGCGAGCAGCAGATGGTCGCGATCGGGCGGGCACTCATGGCCCGGCCGGTGCTGCTGCTGCTCGACGAGCCGTCGATGGGACTCGCGCCGATGATGATCCAGCAGATCTTCTCGACCGTGTCGCAGATCAACAAGGAAGGCACGACCGTCCTCCTCGTCGAGCAGAACGCCCGCCAGGCCCTCTCCCGCTCCGACCGCGCCTACGTGCTCGAGACCGGCGAGGTCACGCGTGCGGGCGGCGGCCGCGAGCTGTTGAACGACCCGGCGGTGATCGAGGCGTACCTCGGCGTCGCCTGACGCGCGAAGACGCATGCCGCGTGCCGCGTGCCGAGGCCCCCCTCACCATGGCGGGCCTCGGCACGTTCGCGTCAGAGGTCGGTCCACTCCCCTACCTCTGGCTCCCACGTCCCGTCCGGGCCGTCGGTCAGCACTGGGGCGAGAAACGCCGAGACGAACGCCGTCGCAGAGACCAAGTCGGTCAGCCCCGCACATGCCGGGACCGGACGTGCCTCTCTGGCGTACCGGGTCGCCCAGGCTGCCGGCGGATCGAACACCACTGGCCCACTCAGGCCACGAAAGATCCACTCCGCCGCGATTGCACCCCGGAGCGCGCCCGCGCCGAAGCACTGCGTGCGCGCCAGGACCACAAGGTCCACCAGGTCACGCACCCGAGACGAGCGCGCACCCGCAAACGTCGAGGCAGTCGCGCACACCTTGTCTGCGACGTGATCGACCGCCGGGTACATCAGCACCTCGGTGGCAGCCAGCCCCGGGAACGTCACGGCCGGCCCGATGCGCCCCAGCTCCGGCGCGGCGGTCATCAGCGACCCGACCGCCAGGTCCACCCTTAGAGGGTTCTGCCGACGTCCGTCGCACTCGACGTTGATCGACACCCGCTGGACGAACACCCGAGGCTGGGACTCGCCCGTGCTGACCGGCGAGGCCGACCCGACGCGGAACGTGAAATGGTCGCGCACGTCCAGCGCGCACAGCTCGCGCAGCTCGTCCAGGACGAACTCCATCGAACCCTCACGGCGCAGCAGGTCCACGTCACCGGTCGTGCGCGCGTCCCGGACACGAGCGATCATCGCCGTCCCGCCCTTGAGCACCCACCGCCCGTCAGCTTCCGCGAACACTCGGGCAAGGAACCGCTCCTGAGTGAACTCCCGCTGCGCCCGCTGCGGGTCTACCCCGTCCAGCTTGGCGCGGGACGTCACAGCCGCCAGCAACGCCCGCCCGGTCCCGTACTGATCCGCGAGCGCGGCGCTCGGCTCACTGGTCATCGTCGTCTCCGCTCTCGATCTGCGGGGGCGCCACCTTGCCCATCAGCGCCTTGTTCGCCTGAGCGAGGCGGGCTATCTGGGCGGCCAGGGGGGCGGTCTGATCGATGGTGGCGCGCAGCTGGGGGGTGAGGCTCGCCGTGACCCGGCGGGCCGGTTTGGCAAGCTCCTCACGAAGCGGCCGGAGCATCTCTTCCACTCTGACGAGCGCGGACACATCCTCCGGGGACAGCACGGGAGGCACGGTGGGCAGGCTCGCCCGCATTCTCGCGGCGATCTTGGACGTGTCGACCCTCAGGTCCCAGGCTCTGCCCCAGTCAACGTTGAGACCCGAGAGGTCGGAGATCGACCGTTCGACCGCATTGGCGCCGAGATCGGCCATGTCGAGCAACGCCTGGACCATCTCGACGCCGTCACCGTGTCCCGACCTGGCAGCGAGCGGCCCCAGGCGATCCGCGAGCGCGGCCGTGTCGAGGATGCCCTTGAGGACGCCGTCGCCGACGACCTGTGAGACGTGTTCGAGGTCGTGGTGGGCGGTGACGAGGTCAGCAGCGGTGCGCTCGGGCGTGGTGACGGGCAGACCGTCGACCACGGTGACGTCGGCGCCGTCCAGCGGCAGGAGGTGTAGGCGCACGTCGTCACGACGGGTCTGGCGACGATGCGGGTAGGTCACGTGCAGCTCGTCAGCCAGCAAGGTGCCGAGCCCCTGGAGGAGCGCCGCGCTCTGGTGGGAGATGACGCCGGCCGAAGGCAGGTGCTTCATCCGCTCGCGGACTGTGCGTACGGGGTCGAGCGCGAGCCAGACGGCGCGGGTGTGGGTGAGATGGTCCTGGGGAGCGGCGGTCACGGCGTAGACGCCGCGGCCCATGCGTTCGAGCAGGCCGATGGCGGTCATGCGGGTGAGCTTGGTGCGGCTGATACCGAGGTCATCGGCCTGGGCTGTGGTGATCAGCCCCCACTGGTCGGTGGACAGCTCCGCGATGCTCACAAGCGCAGCCTGGTCCATGCTGCAAATGTTACACCTTTGGCGATACAAGTGAAGCAACAGTTGTCGTCTTGCTCGAGAGACATACTGCGCTTGTGTCGCCATTCGTGTGACAAATGAAGCGCCAACTCCACCCACCCCAGACGTCTACCCCGCCGGGCCCTCCCCCGCGACGACGGCGAGCACGCCCTCGCCGAACTTCTCGAGCTTGCTCGCGCCGATGCCGCTGATCTGTCCGAGGTCCGCGAGCGCGGCTGGCCGTGCGACGGCGATCTCGCGGAGCGTCGCGTCGTGGAAGACGACGTACGCGGGCACGCCGGCGTCCTTGGCGGTCGCGGCGCGCCAGGCCCGCAGCCGCTCGAACAGGTCGGCGGCGTCCGCGTCGAGGCCTTCGACGACCCGCGAGCCCCGACCGCCGCCCGTGCTCCCAGCACTGCGCCGCGAGCGCGCCGGGCGGGGTGCCTCGCGGCGCATCGGCACCTCGCGGGCGCCCGACAGGATCTCCGCGGACCCGGCGGTGAGCTCGAGCGTCGAGTAGCCGCGTGCATCGACGGAGAGCAGCCCCTGGGCGAGGAGCTGGCGCACGACGCCGCGCCACTCGCCGTCGGACAGGTCGTCACCGATGCCGAACGTGCTCAGCGCCGTGTGCCCGAGTTGGGCGACGCGCGGCGTCTCCTTGCCGCGCAGGATGTCGATGACGTGCCCCGCGCCGAAGTGCTGGCCGTGCTCGCGCTCGAGGCGCACGACGGTCGACAGGAGCTTCTGCGCAGGGACCGTGCCGTCCCACGTCTCGGGCGGCTGGAGGCACGTGTCGCAGTTGCCGCACGGCGCGGACTCCTGCCCGAAGTAGGCGAGGAGCCGCTGACGGCGGCAGCCGACGGTCTCGCACAGGGCGAGCATCGCGTCGAGGTGCGCGGAGAGCTGGCGCTTGTGCGCGGCGTCGCCCTCGGACGTGTCGATCATGCGGCGCTGCTGGACGACGTCGGCCAGGCCGTACGCGAGCCAGGCGGTCGACGGCTGCCCGTCGCGGCCCGCACGGCCGGTCTCTTGGTAGTACCCCTCGATGGACTTGGGCAGGTCGAGGTGCGCGACGAACCGCACGTCGGGTTTGTCGATGCCCATGCCGAACGCGATCGTCGCGACCATGACGAGGCCGTCCTCACGCAGGAACCGGGACTGGTTCTGCGCGCGCACGGACGCGTCGAGGCCTGCGTGGTACGGGAGCGCGGGGATGCCTTGCGCGGTCAGGTGCTGCGCGGTCTGCTCGACGCTCGCACGCGACAGGCAGTAGACGATGCCCGCGTCGCCCGCGTGCTCGGTGCGCAGCAGGTCGAGGAGCTGGGCGCGCGGGTTGTCCTTGGGGACGATCCGGTACTGGATGTTGGGCCGGTCGAAGCTCGCGACGAAGTGCCGGGCGGCCGTGAGCTCGAGGCGCTCGGCAATCTCGGTGCGGGTCGCGGACGTCGCGGTCGCGGTGAGCGCGACGCGCGGCACGGCGGGCCAGCGTTCGTGGAGCACGGACAGCCCGAGGTAGTCGGGACGGACGTCGTGACCCCACTGGGCGACGCAGTGGGCCTCGTCGATCGCGAACAGGGAGATGCCGGGGCCGGCGTTCGCGGCGGAGAGCAGCTCGAGCATCGACGGGACGCGGAGGCGCTCGGGCGCGAGGTAGAGCAGGTCCAGCTCGCCGGTCAGGACAGCCTGCTCGACGGCGCGACGCTCGTGCGGCGCCTGCGTCGAGTTGAGGAAGCCCGCCCGCACGCCGAGCGCGGAGAGCGCGTCGACCTGGTCCTGCATGAGGGCGATGAGCGGCGAGACGACCACCCCGACGCCGCGCCGGACGAGCGCGGGCACCTGGTAGCAGAGCGACTTGCCGCCGCCGGTGGGCATGAGCACGAGCGCGTCGTCACCCCGCACGAGCGTGTCGACGACGTCTGCCTGGTCGCCGCGGAACGCGTCGTAGCCGAACACGCGTCGCAAGACGTCGACCGGCTGGGCGCCCTCGGTCTCGTGCGCGGCAGCGCGGCTCGGGTCGTGGGTCGGGAGACCTGCGGGATGGGCGTCGCTCGTCGCTGCGGTCACCACCTCACTGTAGGTGGGCGGGCTGACGTCGCGGGCTCGCGCGGCCTGCGCTGTGGATCGCGCGCCTTGCTCAGGG
>RRZU010171182.1_pt1 | contig 11229 bp, 11 predicted proteins | sample 2165561 | NCBI WGS metagenome assembly RRZU01 (sample SAMN10456909, study PRJNA506462) | wastewater metagenome | isolation source: wastewater sludge | place: USA: Moscow, Idaho | reverse complement strand
TCAAGAGGCCCTTCTTCCCGAATTCACCGGACATGCCTTCCCGGAGCCCGCACCGCTGGCCTCGCACGGTCCTGCCCGCATCATCGCGATGTCGAATCAGAAGGGAGGCGTGGGGAAAACCACGTCCACCATCAATCTGGCAGCGGCCCTCGCGGAGTACGGGCGGCGCATCCTTGTGGTGGACTTCGACCCACAGGGCGCCGCCAGCGCGGGGCTGGGAATCAACGCCCGCGCGATGGAACGCACCATCTACAACGAGTTGATTTCCGCGAAACCCGACATTCGCGACACCATCGTCCCCACGGGCATCCCGGGGCTGGACATCGTCCCCGCGAACATCGATTTGTCCGCCGCGGAGATCGTCCTGATCAATGAGGTGGCTCGCGAGCAGGCTCTCGCGCGCATCCTGCGGCCCGTTCTGGACGATTACGATCTCGTGATCATCGACTGTCAGCCTTCGCTGGGTCTGCTGACCGTCAACGCCCTGACGGCGGCCCACGGCGTGATCAGCCCGCTCGAGGCGGAGTTCTTCGCGATGCGTGGCGTGGCACTTCTGACGGAGCAGATCGGCCGCGTGCAGGATCGCCTGAATCCGCGGCTGAAGCTGGACGGCGTGCTGCTCACCATGATTGACATGCGCACCCTGCATTCCCGCGATGTCATGAGTTCGGTCAAGCAGGGGTTCGGGGATCAGGTGTATGACACCTACATCTCCCGCCCGGTGAAGTTCCCGGATGCCACGATTGCTGCACAGCCGATCACCCAGTACGCCCCGACACACAGCGGTGCCTTGGCCTACCGGCAGCTGGCCCGCGAAGTCATCGCCAAAGGTCAGTGCGCCTGAGGTCGCGCGGACGTGCCGCCACGGAACCCACGGCGAGAGCGGACTGCGATGGCGTTGACCGATCTCACCCGGCCCCGCGAGGGCGGCGCCCCCACGGGTGAGGACACTCAAGGCGCCACGGACTCCTTCGCGGTCTCCCTGGCCGTCTTCTCCGGCCCGTTCTCGGTTCTGCTCTCCCTGATCGCCAAGCGCCGTCTGGACGTCACGGAGGTCGCACTGGCGGAGGTGACGGATGAATTCATCGCCTTCATCCGAGCCCGCCGCGATTACGATCTGTCACAGGTGAGCGAGTTCCTTGTGGTTGCCTCCACGTTGCTGGATCTGAAGGCGGCACGGCTTCTTCCGGGCATTCACGAGGACGAGGAGGAGATCGAGCTGTTCGAGCAGCGGGACCTTCTCTTTGCCAAGCTGCTCCAGTATCGCGCCTACAAGCGGGCCTCCCACGAATTCGCCTCCCTGTTGGCGATGCAGTCGCAGGCTCACCCGCGCGAGGTTCCCCTGGAGGGCCGGTACGTGGGCCTTCTCCCCGAACTGCGCATGAACATCGCACCCGAAGAGCTGGCGCTGGTGGCCGTCCAAGCCTTCTCTCGCGATCGGAGCGAGCCCGTGGTACAGCTCGAGCATCTGCACAGCCCCGCCGTCTCGGTGGCCGGTCAGATCGAGTTCGTGCTCGGTGCACTGGAGTCCGCGGGAGCCACCAGCTTTGCCCGGCTGTGTGCCTCGGCGCCGGATCGACCCACCGTGGTGGCCCGCTTCATGGCCATTCTGGAGCTTGTGCGGCGGCGCGAGATCCGGGTGTCCCAGGATGAGGCGTTGGGCACGATTTCCATTGCGCTGGAGGAGTGGAAGGAGTCGGGTGCCTGATGTCGATCCCGAGGCCGCGCAGAGGGTCACGTCCGATTGCCCACCGTACGTCCGGCCCACGCCCGTACCCTGACCGGGAGGAGGCCATGGGCGGCGATCGTCCGGGCAGGGTCCAGAAGGAGAAGAACGCATGAACGAGGACACCGTCGGGTCCGGCGCCGAAGAGGCCGGTGTGCCCGTCGAGTCAACGGCCCAGAAAGCCCGCGATCTCGCGGCTCTGGAGGCGATCCTGACCGTCGCCGGCACCCCGGTGCCCATCGCCGATCTCGCCCGCGCCACGGGACTGGGGGCCACGGAGACGGACGCTCTGCTGCGTGAACTACAGGCGGAGTACGCGGGGCAGGCGGGCACTCGCCCGCGCGGATTCGAGGTGCGCGAGGTGGGAGGGGGCTGGAGGCTGTACACGAACCCGGAGTATGCCGACGTCGTCGCCGAATTCGTGGTGCGTGAGACGTCCGCCAAATTGTCCACGGCTGCTCTGGAGACGCTGGCGATTATCGCGTATCGTCAACCCGTCAGCCGCGCACAGATTGCCGCAATCCGAGGTGTTAGTGTTGATTCGGTTGTGCGCACACTCCTGATGCGCGGACTTGTTGCCGAGGTCGGATCGACCCCGGCATCGGGTGCCGCCTTGTACGGCACCACCCAGAGTTTCCTGGAAAGCATGGGAATGAACTCCCTGGAAGAACTCGCGCCTCTGGCTCCCCATCTGCCGGAGGTCTCCGAACTGAATGAAGTAGAACAGGCAATGCGATGAGCAATCCCTATGATCCCCAAGGCGAGCGACTGCAAAAGGTCATGGCACACGCGGGTGTTGGTTCGCGCAGGTTGTGCGAGAACCTCATCGAGCAGGGGCGGGTGAGCGTGGACGGCCAGGTCATCACCCGGCTCGGGGTGCGCGTGGATCCGGCCAAGGTCGCGATTCACGTGGACGGCATGCCGATCCAGATCGACGAGTCCAAACTGACCGTCGCGCTGTACAAGCCGCCGGGCGTCGTCTCCACCATGGAGGACGACATGGGCCGGCCCGGCCTCGCCCAGTACGTTGCTGACGTTCCCTCCCGGCTCTATCACGTGGGCCGGCTCGATCAGGACACCGAGGGCCTCATTCTGCTCTCGAACGACGGCGAATTGACCCACCGGCTCACCCATCCTTCCTACGAGGTTCCCAAGACCTACATCGCCCGCGTGGAGGGTTCGGTCACCCGCGGACTGGGGCGCGCCCTCACCAAGGGCACCACGCTGGAGGACGGTCCCATCAAGGTGGACACGTTCGTTCTTCGCGAGGCCGCGCTGCGCAACTCGATCGTGGAGATCACACTGCACTCGGGGCGCAATCGCATCGTGCGTCGCATCATGGAGGAGGTGGGCCACCCCGTCATGGAACTGGTGCGCACCAAGTTCGCGACCATCGAAGTGGGGCATCTCAAGCCGGGCCGTACCCGCGCCATCGCTGGCAGTGAGCTGAGCGCCCTCATGCACTCCGTCGGGATGTGAGCATGCTCTCACCCGTCCGAGTCATCGGCACCGGGTTGCTCGGTGCCTCGCTGGGGCTTCGGTTGCGCCAGCTCGGCGTGCAGGTGCAGTTGGAGGACATGTCCCCCACCGCTCAGGCTCTCGCACGAGATCTGGGCGCGGGGGAGATCGCCGGTCCGAGCGATGAGGCCCCCGGGCTGGTCGTGGTTGCGACACCCCCCGATGTTGCCTCGCGTGTGGTCATCTCCGCGCTGGAACGATACCCGAATGCCTTCGTCACGGACGTGGCTTCCGTCAAGCAACGCGTGGTCGCGGAGGTCGACGAACACCCTGAGTCCGACCGCTATGTCGGTTCCCATCCGATGGCAGGGCGCGAGCGTTCCGGCGCCATCGCGGCCGATGCCGATCTGTTCGCCGGGCGTCCATGGGTCATCACCGTGGGCACACGCTCGCGCGGCGATCTCGTGCAGATGATTCAACAGCTGGCACTTCAGGTCGGTTCGCTTCCCATCATCATGGAACCGGGGCAACATGACCGCTCCGTGGCGTTGGTGTCCCACATGCCGCAGTTGGTGTCCTCACTGGTTGCCGGCGCCTTGCGGAAGGCGCCGGGAGAGGCCCTTGAACTGGCGGGGCAGGGACTTCGAGACGGCACCCGCATCGCGCATTCGGACTCGACACTGTGGGCCACGATCATCGCGGGGAATGCTCCCGCGGTCACCGAGGTGTTGCGCGGTGTCCATCAGGAGCTGGGCCGCCTCATCGCCGCGCTGGATCCCGGCAGCGAGGATCCCTTCGCCCCAGGTGTGTTGGCCGGAGTGTCGCGGGTGATTCTGCGGGGAAATCAGGGAGTCGACCGCATCCCTGGCAAGCATGGCGGCGCGCCGCGCCGCTACTCCGAAGTCATTGTGCTCATCCCGGACAAGCCGGGTGAACTGGGCCGGCTGTTCGGCGAGATCGGCGAGGTCGGGGTCAACATCGAAGACTTCCAGTTGGAGCACTCGGTGGCCCAGAGTGTGGGTCGCGGAATGGTCTCGGTCGTGCCGAGCCGAGCGCGCCACCTCGCCCGTTCCCTGGAACGGCGCGGTTGGCAGGTCATCATCGAAGGAGAGGAAAAGCAGATGGGCGTGGTCATCGCTCTGGACGGTCCGTCCGGGTCGGGCAAGTCCACCGTGTCCCGCCGGGTCGCCCGGAGCTTGGGACTCGCCTACCTGGACACCGGCGCCATGTATCGCGCCGCGGCGTGGTGGTGCCAGAGCCGGGGCATCGATCTGGAGGACAGGGAGGCGGTGGCGGAGGCCACCGTGGCCATGCCGCTGGTGATGCCGCTGGATCCGGAGGACCAGACGATCGTGTGCGGGGGCGAGGACATCACGCGGGCAATCCGTTCCTCGGACCTGTCCAAGGTGGTCTCCAAGGTGGCCACCAACCTTCAGGTGCGCGCCGACATGAAGCGCCGCCAGCGCCAGATCATTGCCGAGGCCGGTGACGGCATCATTGCCGAGGGGCGCGACATCACCACCGTTGTGGCGCCGGACGCCGACGTGCGGGTACTGTTGACCGCCTCCGAAGAGGCTCGACTGGCCCGCCGCGCCCTCGAAGTGCGCGGACGTGCGGACGAACAGGCTCTGGCCGACACTCGCGACGAGGTGCTGCGCCGCGACGCCGACGATTCCACCGTTTCGCAGTTCATGACTGCGCAGGACGGAGTGACGGCCATCGATTCCTCCACGCTGTCAATCTCGGAGGTCGTGGAGGCCGTCATCTCCCTGATACCCAAGGAAAAGCGATGAGCGAAGAACCCGAAATCATTGAAGGGGAGCTCCCCGAGGACGAACAGTTCCAGGATGATCAGCTCCAGGCCGATATGCTGCGCGGCAATCTCGATGCGTACGAGTTGTCGGAGGAAGATCTGGCCGTGTTGGCCGAGGAGGATGACTTCTGGGAGCTGGAAGCTCCCAAGGCCCTTCCCGTGCTTGCCATCGTTGGACGCCCGAACGTGGGCAAGTCCACCTTGGTCAACCGCATCGTCGGTCGCCGCGTCGCGGTGGTCCAGGACACTCCCGGCGTGACGCGCGATCGCGTCGCCTACCCGGCCTCCTGGAATGGCCGCGACTTCACACTCATCGATACGGGCGGCTGGGAAGTCGACGTCGCCGGAATCGATGCCTCGGTGGCGCGCCAGGCGGAGACGGCCATCGCGTTCGCGGACGTGGTGGTTCTCGTGGTTGCCGCCACCGTTGGTATCACCGATACCGACGAGCAGCTCATCAAGGTGCTGCGCCGCGCCAATCGCCCCGTGATTCTGGCCGCGAACAAGGTTGATTCGCCCCTCCAGGAGTCCGATGCCGCGGTGCTGTGGGGACTGGGGCTCGGAGAGCCCTACACGATCTCGGCGATGCACGGGCGGGGTATCGGCGAACTTCTGGACGTTGCGCTCAAGACGTTGCCGGAGGAATCCGCGGTGGCCGCTCCTGCGCCGCACACCGGTCCGCGCCGCATCGCGCTGGTGGGCCGCCCCAACGTGGGAAAGTCCTCGCTGCTCAACAAGTTGGCCGGTGCGGAACGGGTGGTCGTGGATCCGCTGGCCGGAACCACGCGCGATCCTGTCGATGAGAACATCGAGCTCGACGGCGACGTGTGGACATTTGTTGACACGGCAGGTATTCGCCGCCGGGTGCACCAGACCTCCGGCGCCGACTACTACGCCTCGCTGCGGACCCAGGGCGCGCTCGAGAAGGCCGAACTTGGTTTGGTGCTCATCGACGCTTCCGACAATCTGACCGAGCAGGACATCCGAGTCATCCAGCAGGTCGTCGATGCGGGCCGCGCACTCGTCGTGGTGTGCAACAAATGGGATCTGGTCGACGACGAGCGCCGGCTCGAGCTGGACCGCGAGCTGGACCGCGAGCTGGTGCAGTTGCGCTGGGCCGAGCGTGTCAACCTGTCCGCAAAGACGGGCTGGCACACCAACCGCCTGACCCGTGCGATGCACGAGGCGCTGGACTCATGGGAAAGTCGAATCTCCACTGGAAGGCTCAACTCGTTCCTCGGAGAACTGGCCGCCGCCCATCCCCACCCGGTGCGCAGCGGAAAACAGCCGCGCGTCCTCTTCGCGACCCAGGTGGCCTCCAGGCCGCCACGCTTCGTGCTCTTCGCCTCGGGATTCATCGAGGCGGGATATCGCCGTTTCATCGAGAATCAGCTGCGTGAGCACTTCGGGTTCACGGGCTCGCCGATCTCGATCTCAGTGCGCGTTCGCGAGCGTCGCAAGCGCACATGAGGTCTCCGGCGTCGGAGGGACGCCGGGACATCCGCGTGGTGGGGACGGCATCACACGCCGCGTGACCGCTGCATGCCGACCTCCACGCGGTGACCTCTCGCCGCTCGATTCACCTGGATCCGCGCATCTGGTACAAACCCGGATCGATCATCGGGTGGGGGAGTCGCCGTCCAACATGCACTCGATGATCTGAATGACCCCCAGCTCATCGCACGACGGCGCCACATGGGTGGCGGCCCGGATGATGTCGGGATGTGCATTGGCCACGGCGAAGGATGTGTGCGCCGCACTCATCATTTCCAAGTCATTGAGGTAATCCCCGAAAACGACCGTTTGGTCAGCCCCGATACCGAGGCTGTCCTGAAGTCGCCTCAGGGCGTTGCCCTTGTCCGCGCCCCTCTCGGTGATGTCGATCCAGTTCTCCACGGATGAGACCACCGAATGGGTGGCCTTGAACCGTTCGACGGCGGGAACCAGAGTGTCCTCAATGGCATCGAACGAGCAGACGGCAATTTTGACGACGTCATCCTTGACATCCAGGACATCCTCCACGATGCTCATCTTCTTGTAGTAGCGATCTGCCTGCTCAAGGAACGCCGTATCGCTTCGGTCCGTGTACGCCCCCTGCTTCCCAGCCAGGATGACGCCGAGGTTCACGCCCTTGTCCGCGAGGCCGCGTACGATGGCGACGGCCTTGGTCACGATCTCGGGGGCGATGGTGAGCGAGTGCAAGACCTCTCCATCGAGGACCACCAGAGCCCCGTTCTCCCCGATCAAGGGCATTCCGGCGTGCGCGCCGCCGAACGTGTGCTCCAAGGTGGCAATTTGCCGGCCACTGGCGGGAACGAAGAGAATTCCTTTCTCCTTCAGCCGCCGCAGGAGGGGCCACATGGGTTCGGGGACCATGCCGTCCTCTCCGATGAGAGTTCCGTCCAAATCGCTGGCGATCAGGCGGACATCGATCAGTGGCAGGTAGTCGGACGGATCTGAGGCGTGGACTGTCATGGAGTACTCTCTGCATCGGAAATCCTCACGGCGGAGCGCGTCCTGGCGCGAGGCGGCTTCGTCCCATCCTATCGAAACCCGGTCTGAGCTGGGCCGACATCGACAACCGGCATTGTAACGCGAGGTCGGCCTTGTAGTGCTCACTCTCGCGTTCCAATGGTTACTCTCGCGCACGGGCCGACTCTGAGCCGGGTGGCTACGGGCGGTCTCCCTCCTGCGAGTCGAGGTAGCTGATCAGCGCATCGCGCACGAAGGACGCGCCGGCGCTGCCGCCGTAGTTCCTTGCGAACCGCGGATCGTCCACGTACATGTGCGCCAACCCGCGCACGTAGGCCGCGGTGTCCCCACCGGGGGTGTGTGCGGGGGTTCCCGGGACTCCGGTCAACCACTCCACGTGCCGCCGCGCAAGTTCGCGGGCCGTGGCTGAATCGGGCGCGGTTCCGGCCTGCGCCGCCGCCACCCAATCGGAGTTGAGATTGGCCACCCTGTGCTGCCACTCCTGCTTCTCGGCGGAGCTCAGCGCCTGCCACCACTCGCTGGAGCGGGCATGAGCCTGCTTGCCCCACCGCTGCTCGACTTCCTCCTTGTACTGCGTGTGATCGAATCCTTCGAACATTGCATCTGCCATGAGTTCTTCCTTTCCTTCCAGTGCTCGAATGGTGTGTTCCACCGCAGCCACCTGCTTCCCGACCCGGCGCAACTCGTTCTCCAGCATCGCCAGATGGCGCCGAAGAGCGGCGAGTTCGCCCTCCTCCTTTCCCAGGATGCGCGCAATCTGAGGCAACCCCATTCCGAGGTCTCGCAACAGAAGAATGCGCTGCAGGCGGAGCAGCGAGTCCTGGTTGTAGTAGCGATAGCCGTTGTACCCGACACGGCTGGGGGAGAGAAGCCCGATCGAGTCATAGTGACGCAGGGTCCTGCTCGTGCTCCCCACCAGCTGGGCCACATGGTGAATCGTCCATTCCATGTCTGATACTCTAGAGGTTGACGCAACGTCAAGCTCAAGCCACCGAGGGACATGCTGGTCCACAGGGCGCCTACTCCTCCCAGATGCCCGAGGATGCGCGCCGATGCGACCCGAGCAGGTGGACGTCCACAATGCCGATGGCACCCATGAGCGCGTACATGGTGGTGGGCCCTACCATCGTGAATCCCTCGGCGCGCAGTGCCTTGGCGAGCGCCACGGACTCCGGCGACTGGCTCGGCACCTCGGACGGTGTGCGTGGGTGCGGTGTGCATTCGGGCATGAAGGACCACACGAGGGCAGCCAGTCCGCCCCTCTCCCGCAGCGCCACGGTTGCTCCGGCATTCGTGATCGTTGCCGCGATCTTGCGGCGATTGCGGACGATGCCGGAATCCGACAGCAGTCGGGCCACATCCGCATCCGAGAAGCTCGCCACCACATCCGGGACGAATTCCGCGAACGTAACGCGAAAGGCCTCGCGTTTGCGCAGGATGGTGAGCCAGGACAATCCGGCCTGAAAAGCCTCGAGGCTCAGCCGCTCGAAGATTCCCCGCTCATCGGCGACGGGCATTCCCCATTCGGAATCGTAGTATTCGGTCAGGAGTTCGTTCCTGTTTGCCCAGACGGGCCGCATCAGTCCATCCGGTCCGCGCACCAGCCCCTCGCTGTTCTCCGTCAAGGCCTCGCTGGCGTTGACATGTTCTTCCATGAACCTTCCTCCAATCGTGCAACCGGTTCATCCAAATGAACCAGTGGTGAGTGCTTCAATTCTCCCCATCACCTCCGACACACTTGTGGCCCGGATCTCCTGTGAGACTCGACCAATGGGCCGCGTATCACTGCCCTCGGGCACCTTTTGGCCCCGTCACATGGATATGGTTGGTTCCATGCGAATCCAGCCCACTGATCCAGCCGTCTACACCAAGGGAATCGATCCCCGTCTCGTCGTCAGCGACATGGATGGCACGTTGCTCGACGACGAGTCGCAGATCCCCGCGCGCCTGTGGCCACTTCTCAAGCGGATGAAGGCACGGGGCATCGTCTTCGCTCCGGCGAGCGGCCGCCAGTATCACACACTGGCGGACCTCTTCGAACGGGAAATCACGGGCATGCCAATCATCGCCGAGAACGGTTCCTATGTGGTGCGAGACGGCAAGCAGATCTCATCGATTCCACTGGATCGCGCCGTCGTTGTGAGCACCGTGGAGTTGCTGCGTGGGCTCGTTCGGGATCACGGACGCAATCTCGGCATCGTCGTCGCCGGACGGAAGGCCGCCTACGTGGAACGCACCGACGAAGCCTTCATGTACGAGGTCCGCAAGTACTACCATTCCCACGAGGTGATGGCAGATCAACTTGATTTCGACGACGACATTCTCAAGATCGCCATTTACGATTTCGACGACGCCGAGGCCGGGACCGCACCTTTCCTCACCCACCTACGTGGTCCATACGCCGTGGTGGTCTCAGGCGAGCACTGGATCGATGTCATGGACAGTCGGGTCAACAAGGGCGCGGCGGTGCGGTCCCTGCAGCAGGAAATGGGAATCACACAGGAGCAGACCGTGGCCTTTGGTGACTACCTCAACGACCTCGAGATGATCGAGGCCTCCGGCCCTTCCTTCGCGACGGCGAACGCGCACCCGGACATCATTGCCGCAGCCCGCCATGTGGCCCCGTCCTGTTCGGAGGAAGGCGTCATTCAGGTGTTGGAGAACATCTTGGACAACTGATGCTGCGCCCATTCTCGCGACTGTCGGGTTCAACCACGGATTCACGGCGCAGGTTCACGCCACCAGTCCCGCCCCGAGCAATCCGAGCAGGGCAGCAAGGAAGCTGAGGGCGAGCATGCCGCCGCTGTGCGCCAACGCGGTGGCGTACCTGCGAGCTCTGATGAGGCGCACGCCCTCCACGGAGGCCGTGCTGAAGGTCGAATATCCTCCCATGAGTCCCGTTCCCGCGATGGACGCGAGGCTCTCCGGGCCCACGTGGTTCGCCACGATTCCGTTGAGGAAGCCCAGAAGGAAGCAGGCGCTCACGTTGATCACGGTGGTGCCCATCGGTACGCTCAGTCGATTGACGCGGCTGACCCCGGTGTCCACGAGGAATCGAAGCGCACCGCCCAGTCCGCCGGCCAGGGCTGTCAGCAACAGGATCACCTGCCCGCCTCCTCGTCCACGCCCGCGGGGGAACCGGCCCGCAGGCCTCGACCCACCAGCGCGGTTGCCGCCGCGATGCCAGCCCCCGCGGCGCCCACTCCGAGCAAGAGGCTGACAAGGGCATAGGCGACGCCGAGCCACGGCACCCCCGCCCGGGCAAGCTTCTCGACCTCCAGCACATAGGTGCTGTACGTGGTGAAACCTCCGAGCACGCCGGTGCCGCACATGAGCCGCACGGTGCGCCGCCACCCGGTGTCCGTGCCGGAGAGCACCAGCGATTCCAGAAGCCACCCCAGAATGAAGCTTCCGGCAAGGTTGATGAAGAATGTCGCCCACGGCCACCCCTGCTCCGGATGGGGATACGCGAGGGACAGGCTGGCTCGCAGGAAGGTACCGAAGGCTGCTCCCAGAGCCACCAGGAGGGAGAATCGGGTGAGAGTCCATCGTGGCGAGTGCGAGCCTTCGCCACCGGTGCTCTTTTCGAAGGTCGAGTTCAGTGATCCCATGTGCTCGCCGTCGCCTTCCAATCGACCACGCTCAACGGAACCGTGAGCACGGGCCGGTGCTGGTGCTGGCTCAGGTGGTAGGCAACCGAGCCCTCGATGATGTGCCGAAGGTGGGCGCGCGCCCCGGG
>RRZU010934111.1_pt1 | contig 11232 bp, 7 predicted proteins | sample 2165561 | NCBI WGS metagenome assembly RRZU01 (sample SAMN10456909, study PRJNA506462) | wastewater metagenome | isolation source: wastewater sludge | place: USA: Moscow, Idaho | reverse complement strand
AGGTTGAACCCCAATTGCTTCTGCAATAATGCGTTCCCCCTTTAAATAAGGCCCTGTTAATGCACCTTTTAATGTGTTAGGACTTAAACCAGCAGCCACTGATAAAGACCTCACAGACCAACCTTGTTTTTTTAACGCAGCTACGATATCGGCCCGATGCCAATCCGCTGTATTTTTTTGCATAGCGACTTACTCCACTGACTAAGTATTTTTACTAAGCATTTTTGCTTAACCTGTGGATATGTTACTAAGCAAATTTATACATTGCAACCATTTTGCTAAGTATTTTTTAAGCAAACTGTAAGATATTTAGCTAAATACTTGTTTACATTGCCTAAAAATACTAAGCAAACTTTGTTTAATTTTGCTTAGGAGTTTGCTAAGTCGCATGAATACTTAGCAAAGTGAAAATGAATACATTTAAAGACCGGCTTTTAAGTTTATTTGAAGAAAATGCGAAACCGTCACGTATCGCTACTGCCCTTGATATGTCCCTTCCTGGCTTTATGCGTCTTTATAACGACGGCTTTATTCCTAAAGCAGAAGGTTTGATTAAAATTCAAGAAGTGACTGGATGTAATTTGAATTGGCTGTTAACCGGCATTGGTCAGCCATTGATTGCAGATACAGAGCACAATGAACTTATACGAAACAATTTAATGAGCAGGGAACAAGGCTCTTCAATTGTTTATGACACTACTGGTCACGTTGTTGATGTTGATGATTTTATTTTTGTACCCAGATACAACATACATGCAGCAGCCGGCGGCGGTCATTTTAATGACGCAGAAAAACCCATGTTTACCATGGCCTTTCGTAAAAAGTGGGTAGAAAGCTACTTAAGAGCTAATCCTAAAGACTTGTCCGTGATTGATATTAAAGGTGACAGCATGGAAGGGGTGCTAAATGAGCGTGACGTTATATTGGTTAACCACTCTTTAAATGCACCGGATGATGGACTTTATGTGCTTAGAATTGGAGAAAGCTTAATTGTGAAACAAACGCAAGTGCTTCCTAATGGCCGTCTATTGGTCAAATCAGCCAACCAGAACTATGATCCCTTTGAATTGAATTTACTCGAAGTCGATACAGATGTTAAGATTATTGGAAGAGTAGTTTGGTTTGGACGACAAGTTTAAATAAATTTTAAATCCTCCATAAAAAAATACCGGTCACTATTCAAAATTGACCGGTATTTGTTCAATCGCATGACAAAATGAATGCAATATTGCTCAATATTCGCTCATTTCCCCCCGATTTATCGCAAATTCATTTTCAAGCCCAAATTTCCCCAAAAGTATTGCCATTGCTAGTTTTCCGCCAATTTTTGACCACCTAACTCACATGACAAAACGAACACCACCCCACATTTGGATGGTATTAGATTAAGTTATATTTTACTTTTCAAATTCTATTGTCTAAGCAGGAGCTGTTGAGCATTCGTGATTTCAACCAAGCTAGTCCGCTAGTACGTACAACCTTTCCAATATAGCTGTTTAATAGCTTATGGTAGAGGTCAGAGAACGCTCGTTGATGCTTTAAACTGGCAAATGTATACTCAACTACATGTCCAGACTGATAAACCAGCAAATCTATATAGCCTTCACTGGTTGTGACATTTTTTGGGATTTACATTATTTTGTATAAGTTACCTTTGTCACAGATGGCTGCACTAAAGGACTATATTAGACCTTGGATTATGGCTGGTTTTGTATAATTGTTAGTAAATTAACTGATTTGGAGTTGTACATTAAAAGTATAACTGACTAGATTTATTTTATGATCATTCTTCTTTAACTATCCTCACGCACATCAAATCTGCATTTACATTTTGCATGAGTTTTTAAAGTATTACATAGTTAGATTTTAGATGTAATACCTAATCGTTTCTAGCGTTTCACAGATAGTCTTTTTCGGCAATATGAGTGTTCATTTTTACCTCTGTTCCTGGTTGATATTCAAAGCTGAGAACAAGTAGTCAATATATTTCGTGTGATTTAAATTCCATCTAAAAATGCGTTTAGTTTCTCAAATACTAACTGTGCTAAAAAAGCGACATTTTAAAATGAAATATCTTTTATTTTTTTAGAAGATAAATATAATAAATAATATAATTATATTAATTTAGGCATTTACTGAGAATGAGCTATAAAAATTCTATTGTAAATCATATTGAAATTTTTAGTGGATTTGGAATTAGAGATATTTTTTCAAGTCTTAAGGTTAACTATTTTATTAATAGCCATAAAATTCACTCTTTAGATGGCCAAAGATTTCTATTACGAGAGGCACATAAAAAAGATAATTTAATGTCTCTTGAAGAGTTTCGGAGTAGAGTGGAATGGCAAAGACAATTGGTGACAGATTTTTTAGTTATTGGCTCGTTTGCTTATCTATTAACCATATCTATAGCTGATATGGATGAGCAGAAATTACGAGCTTATGAGGGGGCGTTTTATGATTACAACAATGAGATTCTTATTTTTAGATACTCGCTGACAGAGCTCCTAAAAGAACTAAACAAATATTTTTCTAAGCATCAATTTGGCTATTTTTATCATTTGGTAGAACACTTAGCATTAATATGTGAAATAAAGTCATCTGAGAAGGTCATACCAAAAAATCTGCATCCTGAGGATACAAAGCGTTGTCTACGATTTATAGATTATTACTCGTTGCCTCTTACTTCAATTTTAAAAAAATTTCATAAAAAAAGCTCTGAGAAGCACCATATCCATTTAATACGAAGTGAGCAATTTAAGAATAATGTAGACCAAGCAATAACTTTGATACTGAAACAAGTTCAACAAGAAATAGATGCATTCTATGATGAGTTTCCAACTGCTAAAAAAAGGATTGAAAAGGAAGAGTTATCTGGGAAAAATGAAATAGATGGGCTAATAAGGCAAAATGCAACAGAAATTTCGGTTGAAAAATTTAAAAAAGATATCGATATTAAAAATTCAAGAGCAATTTATGAGTTGCAAGCTTCATATGGTTTCCATTGTCATCATCAGTTGATTTATTTAAAACTGTGGGGGTATGCAGAAACTGGCTTCTCCAATAGTCAGATTAAAGCAATACTTAGTAAATTTTCTCGTCAGTTACGCACACAAACCAGTCAAATAAAAATTGTTAAAAAAATCTCATATGATGCATATACTGGATTGCAAGTAGATGTGCTTGCATGGGTGCCCCGATTATGGGGTGAACATAAAATTGAAATATTTTGGTATCACGCTTTGAAATCGATTTCCCCTAATGCGAATGGTATGTTCTACAAAGAATTATTTGGTGAGGTTATGGATATGCAGGCAACCAAAGCTTTTATTGAGCGACATTTAACAGCTTCTTGTCTATTTGATGCTGAGATTAAGTTAGATATCTCAGGCCTTCGTAATTTTTCTACCAGTAGGCTAAATCATGTTATTTAATTTACTATTGAGCGAAAAAGTTTTTTGTGATGCATTGCATCAATTCTCTAAGGCTAGTAAATCAGATTTTTTTAAATATTTATGTCAACCTTCAAGTGACATACTTAAAAATGAAATTTTCGTCACTTACGATTGGACTCCACAGCAGATAAATTTTCAAGATGGTTTTCTTTATTATCAACGAAGTTATGATTTGATCAGTTGCATATTGGGGTACAGTCACTATGCTAGTCGTTCTTATGTCAATGTGAAGGTGCCATGTCCTGACAGACCAAATGGTATGTTTGATATTGTAAATCTTTTTTATAACCCTTTAGTGGTTAAGATGGATGAGATTGTACCATCATTGAATGAGGCTTTAAAAAATTCACAGTATGATAAAGGAATAAGTCTTAATAATTATCTATTTATGCTGTATCAAAAAATTGCTCTTGATAAAGAGTGTGTTCAATTAACTAAGAAATTTTACTCACAGTTGAATCATCGTAACGAAAGTATTAAGAAGCTATTTGCCAGTGCTTCAAGTAGTCAGTTTTTTTCAAGAATTATCCAGTGTGACTTTAATATTCCATATAAACCAGAGGATTTAGACAGTAATTATCAAAAATTAGTTAGTAGCCGGCAGCAGTTAATTTCAACGATGAGAAATATATTTGCTGGCCTTGATGCTCTCCACCCTATTAAATATGTATGGACAGTAACTCAGCCATTTCCAGTATTTAATGCACATGAAGAAGATAAGGCAAAGGTACGTTTTAAAATATTGTTATTTACTCAAAATGTTACGGATAAAGGTAAAAAGCTTTTTTTTGATACATGTGATGAATTAATAGATAAATACAAGGGATTAAGTGAAAAAAGCGATGTTGACTTTGTAGTTGAACCTTCCTCAATTCTTGATGATGAAAATAATATTTATTCTCCATGTAAACAAAATGATAAAAAAAGCTTATTAGAATTAACTCTCCTAAGTGATATTGGCTTTTTTGTAGATAGAGCGGGCTTCCCAAAATCTACTTTTGGATTGGGAGGAATTGGTGGACGGAAGTATAAGTAAGGAAAATTTTATCGTTATTGCCATTGGTATGAAGTGAATGACCGTTATCAGCAAATCAACACATTCATTTCCATTTGAAACAATTAAATGGAGACATATCATGAATAACGAATTACGTATCTTACGCATTACTGAAGTAGCTAAAAAACTTTCCATCGGTAAATCTACTATTTACGATTGGCTTAACCCTAAGTCACCACGTTATGATCCTAACTTTCCTAAGCCTATTAAGCTCAGCGCCAAAACCATCGGTTGGTTATCGACAATGGTTGATGAGTGGATAGAAAATAAGCAGCGCGAGCAACATCCTATGGATATTGAAGATTTATTGCCAGAAATCGCTTAAACCAACAAAGCAACCTCCATTTAATTGACCCTCAGTGCCAAAGCCACAGCTAAGCACTGAGGGTTTTTTATTTGGAGCTCTTCTACCTAACTGTGTAGGTGGCGCAATGATGCTGATGGCCATGAGTTACGGCGATTCGTTTCACGCAACGACTTGTAAATCGAGGGTTTCATTCTGAGTGAATTAGGGTTATTAGTATTATCTATTTAATACACCTTACTCTATCTCATAAAGCGATGAAGTACAGTGAATGAACATGATCATTGAATAGACAATGGAATTCGCATGACTAATAGACTTCATGCTATTGGTGATTACAGAATGGTTCATGGCTACGCCACTAAGCGTTTGGCCATGTCCTGCACCAATACAATGGATATTCATTTACAGCGGTAAACAGTCAGTTTAGCATCCAAGTCAGCTATACAGTCCTTAAAAGGACTGCGTATGAACATCACACAATTGCCATACCAACCTTATGGCTATAACCCAAACAGCCTTTATCGGATATTTAATAGAATAGATCAGTTGCTACAAGAGCATGCGAAAATACTGGTCATTAGAGTGGATTTCTATATCCGTAAAGATTTTGTTTTAGACATCTCAGATCGGTTCATGATTGAAGCATGGCAACGTCTTCGTAATAACATGCGGTCTAATCAACTCTTCGACCATTGTATGACTCAAATGGCGAAGCTGGAATATACACCTGACAGAGGTTGGCATTTCCACACAGCATTCTTTTTCAATGGGCACTACCACCAGAGTGAATATGGCTTGGGTAACGCCATCCAAACTTATTGGGAAGGCACTATTGCCAAAATGGTAGGCCATGGGCATGTCACCATTGGGCAAGACCATATTGTTAATGGCACAGGGATGGTGCATTACAGGGAGGCTGATAAGATTAATAATGTGAAGTATGCATTGGCTTACTTGGCTAAGAACGACTGTAATCAAGCCAATAAGGCTTTTACAGATGCCACAGGTAAAAACATTCGCACATTCTTCATTTCTCAATACCAACCTAAATGTGGATTAAGTGGTCGTCCCAGAGCTTATTAGCGTGCTAACAGTGCCTGTATCGAAGTGAATAATCTCTTCGGTATGGGCATTGTCACATTTCAGGTATCCTTGATTGTTAAAGTCACAATCCTAATGGGTTGATGTAAATCAAAAGCCAAGTTTGTGAAATTCAACATAATCATCTGTAAATTAAAGATATTTAAATGTTATTTACATTTACTGACTTTGATTTGAGTTAGTACCTTAAATGTAGGTTAACTTTATTTAAGAAGTTGGCCTATGTTTTGCTAAGTTTATTCTAAATAATCTGTATAAAAACACTATTCAAATGAAAATAAAAGCTGCGATTCAGTGTTGTGCACTGATATGGGGAGGGGCGTTGCCAGTTTTTGCTTATGCAGATACGGCAGCAGAGGAGTTCATTCGTCAACAACAACGGCAAGAGCAGTTGCAAAAGCAATTGCAACCTGAAGCCAGTGTTCGTTTGGATGAGTCGGTGGTGAAGAGCAAAGAGCCATTGGTGTTGATTCAAGACGAAACGCCATGCTTTGAGATTAATGAAGTGGTGCTCGAAGGGGATGAGGCAGGGCGATTTCAGTTTGCTTTGCGTTCAGCATTGCGTCAATTGAAGTTCAAACCTGGCATGTGTTTGGGTGCGCAAGGCGTTAACCAAATCATGACCGTCGCTCAAAACAAAATCATCAGCCGTGGCTATACCACCACCAGAGTCTTGGCAGCACCGCAAGACCTTAAAAATGGCAAGTTGGTGTTAACTGTTATTCCAGGGCGTGTGCGTGACATACGCTTTGATGAAACGAATTCTGAACAAACCCATGTCGAACGCATTAAAGCGTCACACAATGCTTTACCGATGAAGTCAGGTGACATTCTGAATCTGCGCAAGATTGAACAAGGATTGGAAAACCTCAAGCGAGTACCGACGGCTGAAGCTGACATTCAAATTGTGCCTGCTGATGCACCGAACGAGAGTGACATCGTCATCAAATGGGCGCAGCGCCAAGTGCCTGTGCGAGTATCTTTGTCTGTGGACGATTCTGGCAGTGACAGTACGGGTAAGTATCAAGGCAGTGCCACGGTTTCACTGGACAATCCACTGGGCTTAAGTGACTTGTTCTATTTCACTTATAACCACGATTTGGGTGGCAAAGACAGTTACACCGATATGGATGGCCGTGAGGCCAATAGCGGCACTTATGGCTATAACGTTCATTATTCCATTCCATTTAAAAACTGGCAGTTTGCCATCAATGCCAGTGAAAACAAATACCGCCAAGCCGTAGCAGGCACATCGCAAGTCTATACCTACCGCGGTACCAATGAGACTTTGGACGCCAATCTGTCACGCCTGCTTTACCGTGATGCTCACCGCAAGACTTCTGCCAGTGTCGGTGTGTGGTCGCGTAAATCACGTAACTTCATCGATGATGCTGAAATTGAAGTACAACGCCGAGCCACTGCAGGTTGGAAGGCATCGCTAGACCACAAAGAGTATGTGGGCGACGCGATCATCAACGCCAATGTTACTTACAAGCGAGGTACAGGTGGCCGTGATGCTTTGGCTGCACCAGAAGAGTTGTTTGGCGAAGGCACCCATCGCATGAAAATCATCACCGCTGACTTGGGTGTGGCGTATCCATTTAAGCTTGGTACGCAAAACTTCAGTTACAGCGGCAGTGCCAGAGCTCAATGGAACAAAACGCCTTTGGTGGCCAACGATCAATTCTCTATAGGCAGTCGTTATACGGTGCGCGGCTTTGATGAAAACATGACCTTGATGGCTGAGCGTGGCTGGTTTGTGCGCAATGAAGTGTCTTGGTCTTATTTGCCTGCCCATCAAGTGTATTTGGGAGCCGATGTGGGCCATGTCTCAGGCCCATCAGCCAAATACCTATTGGGTCAAACCTTAGCAGGGGCGGCCATAGGTCTGCGAGGCCAATTCAAGGTAGGTGGGCAACTGTATTACGACGTCTACGCGGGCTCACCGCTCAAAAAACCTGACAATTTCAAAACCGACGATGTGAATGCCGGTTTCAGTGTTTCCTATTCTTTTTAGATGGTGAAGATGGATGAAATTTAAAGATGTTGATGTGATTGCGCCATCCTTGTTTCCAGAGGAGCGTTGGAATGAGGCTGAAGTGTTTGGTGCGGTGACTTGGTTATGGCTAAAGGCTACCGAATATCGAGAGGCTCCGATTGCGAGTCTGGAGCATAGAGTGTTACCAATATTGGCTCACAAACAGTTTGCGCTTTTCACTCGCAATGCCCAGCCTCTGGGTTATATATCTTGGGCATATTTTGATGGGCAGACTGAAACAAATTATTTGAAATCTGATGATTTTATTTATGACCATTCTGCTTGGAATTGTGGTGATCGCATGTGGATTATCAATTGGTTCAGCCCTTTGGGTGAAAGCGCACTGATGCGCTCAATTTTGCTGCGGTATTTGCTGCCAACAACTTGTTTTCGATCTTTGTATCACAAAGGTGATGAGCATGGATTGAAAGTACTGACATTTTGTGGGCAGGCAGTGAGTAAGCAAGAAAAACTAGCTTGGGAAAATGAGCATTGTATTGCTTATCCTAAGTAAGTTTGTGTTTAAAAAATGAATGATTTAAAGAGCATTACTGATTGAATTTAAGGGATAACGGGAAACGCTATGAATAAGAACCTGTACAAAGTGATCGTCAATAAAAAACGTGGCCAAATGATGGCAGTGGCTGAGATTGCCATCAGTGAAGGCAAGAGTGCTGGAGAGACACAAGCTGGTTCAAGTTCGGGTATAAGTACAGGCAAACAGATTAGTTTGAAGGTCATGAGTTTCTCATTCATGTTGGCCTTAGGCAGTGTGGTTTTATTGCCGGTGGCACAGGCTGAAATCATCGGTGACAAAAATGCTCCTGGTAACCAACGTCCAACTGTGTTGAATTCAGCCAATGGTACGCCTACTGTCAACATCCAAACCCCGACCAAGGGTGGGATATCCATGAACCAATATCAAAAGTTTGACGTGGATAAGAAGGGTGCCATCCTCAATAACAGCCGTGGCAATACCCAAACCCAATTGGGTGGTTGGGTGCAAGGCAATCCATTTTTGGCGACTGGTTCAGCGCGGGTGATTGTGAATCAGGTCAACAGTGCCAATCCAAGTTACCTTAATGGCTATATTGAAGTGGCGGGTCAAAAGGCTGAAGTCATCATTGCCAACCCGGCGGGCTTGAGCATCAATGGTGGTGGTTTTATTAACGCCTCTGGTGTGACTTTAACCACGGGTACACCTGTTGTCTCTGGGGCGGGTGTGGATGCCTTCCGTGTACGCAGTGGCAGTATCACGGTTGGTAAGGATGGACTGGATACCAGTGGGGCTGATTACACCCGTTTGCTTTCACAAGCATTGCAGTTAAAAGGTGGAATTTGGGCCAAAGATTTAAAAGCCACGGTGGGCACCAATGATGTGGCCGCTGATGGCAAAGTGACGGCAACTGAAGCCAATAAAGGTCAGCCTGTGCAGTGGGGCATAGATGTTGCCGAATTGGGCGGGATGTATGCGGGTAAAATTACCCTAGTTAGCACCGATAAAGGGGTTGGGGTTAACAATGCTGGACAGATTTTTGCTGGTGCAGGTGGGGTCACAATAGATGCCAATGGACAATTACGTAACAGTGGAAGTTTGGTTGCTTCAGATAAAGATCATCCACAAGTAAGCCAAGCCGCCATACGTTTAAATACGACTGATTTACATAACAGTGGCACACTGTCTTCACAAGGTAATGCTGATATTGCAAGTAATACATTGGGTAATACTGGGTTGATTGTTAGTTCGCAGCAATTGACTCTCCGAAATCAGGGTAAGTTGCAAAACAGTGGTGAAGTCAGTGCAAAAAGGTTGGATGTGCAAACTGGCACATTGAGCAATCTGCAAGGCAGTTTTATCCAGACTGGATTGCAAGACCTTGAAGTTTTAGCAGGCTCTTTGAATAACCTCAACAAAGGAATCATTGGTTTACTGCCTGAAGGTAGTCAGCTGCCAAGTCAATCAGGTAATGGTCAATCAGGGCAACAAGCACCAAGCACCGCTGCAGGTGGTGGTAATGTGACCAGTATGCCAAATGTTTCGAGTAATGTTAGCTTAGCAACAGGCAAAATTGCAGTAAATCATGGGTTGAATAATGACAACGGGAAAATAATTGCCAATGGTACAGTTGATTTAGACGCCAAAGAAGGTTTAGTCAATCATGGTCAAATGACATTGGGACGATTAAATGTTCGAGGCGAATCTTTTGATAATGATTTTGGTGGAATACAACTTAATAACCTAGACAGTGAAACCAATACTTTTAGCAATCGATCAGGTCAATTAAGCGTTCAGAAAAAGACTAAGATACACTCTCAAAGCTTCTCAAACACTCAAGGTAAAATCAATAGTGGAGGCAGTGTTTCAATTGATATTGAACAGGGAGAGAATCAACAGGGTGTGATTGAGACTGCTGAACAATTGACACTTAAGAGCCAAGGTCAGTTTAACAGTCAAAAGGGCTCCATTAAAGCAAGACAAACCATCGACATTCAAGCCCAAGGTTTTAATAATCAGCAGGGTAACGTGGTCTCAGTACAGGGGCAATTGAGCATACATTCACCTCAAGGGTTGATTAATAATGACTCAGGGCATCTACAGTCTGCCAAAGCATTGGAGATTAATTCTCACGGCTTAACGAATGTAACGGGTGTCATCACGGCTGAAGATGTCAAGATAAATGCCAATAGTCAAGCGTTTCAGAATGAGGCTGGCAAAGTATTGAGTCAATCAGATGTGACTGTGAACAGCGGGAGCATTAACAATCAAAAAGGCCAAATTCAGGCCAATCGTAATGTGCACATAGACAGTCAAAAGCAACAAGTTAATAATCTTGATGGTCATTTGGTGGCAGGTGAGAATTTGCATTTACAAGTGGGCGATTTAGACAACCATCAGGGCTTAATTGCTGCCAATCAACTTGTCAGTATTGATACTTCAGGTAAAAAACTAAATAACAGTCAGACCAAACAATCAGGTGGTATTTCGGCAGCGCAGCTGGATATACAGAGCGGTGAATTGAATAATCAGAGTGGGCGAATGGTTGCCGACAAGTTGGTGTTAAACAGCTCAGATATTGGCAATAATGGCGGTATCGTTGCAGCCTCTGGGCAATTAGACATACGAGCACATAACATCAACAGTCAATCTGGGACAATTCAGTCTGGCAAAAACTTAAAAATGACTGCCGCAGATGTCAACAATGATGAAGGTTTGATTTACGCACAGCAGGCCGAATTAAGTGTGAAACACCTGAGCAATCAGCGCACGAACTCT
>RRZU012276615.1_pt1 | contig 11233 bp, 13 predicted proteins | sample 2165561 | NCBI WGS metagenome assembly RRZU01 (sample SAMN10456909, study PRJNA506462) | wastewater metagenome | isolation source: wastewater sludge | place: USA: Moscow, Idaho | reverse complement strand
TGGATTAATCTGGATTCTCTAAAGATTAAAAAAGAATATTTTGGACTAATCTGGAAAATTAAATCCGATTTGTTAAGAAAAGAAAAACAAGTTCCGCAGTTTTTTCCCCTTTTTGCAAAAAAGGCAAGAGAGTCTTTGGACGCAAAACTTGAAAAGTTTGTGGGTACAAAGACACATCTTGCAACAAAAGTTTACTGATTTTTAAGAGGTCTGAAAAAGTGATTAAGAATGTCGATTTGCGATTGTTTTTAAACTTTTAAGATGAATGGCTTCTGAAAAGAAAAAAAAATTTTCAATCTGTGTCTTTTTTACACAGGTTTTAGAGCTGGCTGTAACTTTTTTACACAGGTTAAACAATTTACGTGAGTATATTTTATGTAGTAAGTGAGTTTACCTGCGTCATTTTCACTCAAGTAAATTTTAAATACTTTTGTCATATTCCAATAGATATAACCTGTGTATATTTTTCGCAGGTGATGAAATATCCTGTGTCATTATTGTATAGCTTTTGAGATAGTAGCATCGTATTTACAAAGGTTCAATAAATAACCTGTGTGAAATTTACCTAAATATAGTAAGTAGAATTTTCGTGGAAATTGGCAGTTTTGTAAGAATAGATAAACATAATTTTACATTATTCAAAAGTAAAAGTATTGTTTAACCTTAAAAATGTCACTTATGAAATTAACTAATGACGAAAAGATTTTGCAAGAGATTGTAAAAAAAGCATGGGAAGATCATGATTTTAAAAGTAATCTCATTGCTTACCCTGTAGAAACTATTGAAAAGTTTATTGGGCATCCTATTAAGTTGCCTAAAGATAAAACCCTTTCAGTGGTAGATCAAACAAATTCTTCTATAATTTATATTAATCTTCCTGCAAAGCTAGATTTGGAAGATATGGAATTAGATGAAGCTCAATTGGATTATATATCTGGTGGAGAAGGTGTTCCAATAATGAATCCTCCTAAAATTTTTGGTGAGGGATAAGAAATCTAAAGCGTATGTATAAAGAATAACTACATACGCTTTAAATATATAAATATAGTAGTGATGAGAAGATTTACTTACATATTATTAATTTTTCTTTTTTTTATTGGAAATTCATCTGTATTAAATTCGCAAACTAATCATAGAGCTTTATCTAAAGAGCAAAAGATAGAAGCTGATAGTCTTTTGACTTTAGGGAAAAAAAAACAGGAACAAGGTAATTATATTGAATCTATTGATCTTTTTCAAAAAAGTTTAGAAATATATACTAATAGTAAAGATTTCAAAATGACTGGAGATTGTAATAGTTTTATTGCAATTTCTTTTTATTATCAGGGTAATTATACTAAAGCATTGGCTTTCTTTGAAACAAGCAAAAAAAATTACCGAAAAATAAACTATAAATCAGGAATATCATCTATAAATAACAATATTGGAGGAATTCAATACTTTTTAGGAAAATACACAGACGCTTTAGAATCTTATCAAAGCGTTTTAGAATTACAAAAGGAACTACAAGACAAAGATATTATTGCTTCAACTACTCAAAATATAGGTTTGATTTACTCAAAGATTGGTGATTTTTCAAAAGCAAAAGAATACTATAATAAAGCTAACAAAATTTTTTTTGAAATAAAAGATCAAAAAGCAATTGCGAAAAATTTTATTTCAATTGCATATGTTTTTATTCAAGAAAAAAACTATGACGAAGCTGAAAATTATCTTAATAAAGCATTTTCAATTATTCAAAAAAAAGAAGATATTCAAGTTGAAATTGAAATACTTCAAAACTTCGGGGAATTAAATTTTAGACAATCCAAATTATCAAAATCTTTTGAAAATTATTTTAAATGCTTAGAGTTATCTAAAAAAATAAATAATAGACAATATTTAGGTGATTCAAAGATTGCAATTGGTAAGATTTACAATCAATATGGTAAAAATAATTTAGCATTAGGTTATTGTAATTCTGGGTTAAAAATTGCTAATGAAATAGGTTCACTATCCTTAAAAAAAGAAGCATGTGATTGCCTTTATGAAGGATATAAAGCAATAGGAAATCCAAAGCTGGCTCTCAATTATTTTGAAAAATCAGAAAAATATAAGGATAGTCTAAATATGAATGAAACCTCCAACAAAATGATGAGCATGGAGTTTCAAAACAAACAATTATTGGATAGTTTGGCTTTTGTTAATAAACAGCATGCGGTTCAGCTGAAACATACTCAAGAGATTCATCAACAAGAAAAGCAACGAAATTATATATTAGGTAGTTTAGGGCTAATTGTATTATTAGCTGGAGGATTATACAATAGATTAAACTTTGTAAGAAAATCTAAAAAAGCTCTTCAATTCGAAAAGGATCGCTCTGAAAAATTATTACTAAATATTCTACCTGAAGAAATTGCCGAAGAACTTAAAGAAAAAGGAAGTGTAAATGCACGAGATTTCAATCTTGTGGCGATTTTGTTTACCGACTTCAAATCGTTTACTCAAACTGCAGAGCAAATGACTTCTCAGGAATTGGTGGAGGAAATTAATATTTGCTTCAAAGCTTTTGACCTTATTTCTGAGAAATACAATATTGAAAAAATAAAAACCATTGGTGACGCTTACATGGCAGCAGGAGGAATTCCTATTCCTGACAATGCTTTTTTAGAAAATATAGTTCTTGCCGGATTAGAAATGCAAGAGTTTATGGTAAAACGTAAAACTGAAAATGATTTAATTAACAAACCTGCATTTGAAATGCGTTTAGGAATTCATGCGGGTCCTATTGTAGCAGGAATTGTTGGGATTAGAAAATTTCAGTATGATGTTTGGGGAGACACTGTAAATACGGCAAGTAGAATAGAAAGCAATGGAACCGTAGGCAAAGTCAATATTAGTGAGTCATTATATCAACTTCTTAAAAATTCTGATAAGTTCGTTTTTGAATACAGAGGAAATATTCATGCGAAAGGCAAAGGAAATATCAACATGTATTATGTAGAAAGAAAGCATAAAGTTAATTGTATTTCTAAGGATGTTGAACTCTTACAAATAGAGAATAATTACTAAAATCTTTTTTGTCAGGGTTTTTGGCAAATCTATACAGATTATACATTTTATATTTACTTCATACAAACAGCAAAGCAGATCATTATTAAAAAATCTGAAAAAAACAATAAATCTCTTTTGTCAGTTTTTTTGGCAAACATATCTTAAAATGTCATTATAATTTTACATCATACAAAAAGAAAAGTCATGGAAGATAAAAGAGTTGAAGATGTATTAAAAAGGATTATTTCTAAAGCATGGGAAGATGCAAATTTTAGAAAAGAATTAATCTCTGATCCTATTAATACGATTGAAAACTACACTGGTGCAAAAGTGGTTTTGCCGGAAGGAAAAGAACTTATTGTGCTTGATCAAACAGATAAGAATAAAGTGTTTGTAAATATACCAAGCGAGCCAGATTTTGAAGATGTGGAATTGTCAGAAAATCAGTTGGAAGCTATTGCAGGAGGTGGTCAGGTTTTATGGAACAACTTATTGGATAGTTTGTTTCCTACTTTAAAAACATATATGAAATTTTAAAATTTTAGTTATGAATACTGCGGAATTTAAAGAATTATATAAAGAGATAGTTACAAACGCTTGGGAAGATGCTGATTTGAAAAAGGAATTAATCTCCAAGCCTTTAGAAACTATAGAAAAGATAACAAAAAAAAGATTAGACTTTGAGAGCAAAAGAATTATGATAGAAGACCAATCGGATATTAATAAAATTTATTTGAATATCCCTCAAAGGATAAACTTTGAAAATTTAGAGTTGTCAGAAGAACAGCTAGAAAAAATTGCTGGCGGTGGTTTTTTTGATTTTTTCCTAGCGATATTTTTAGGGAAAGTTTAGAATAAAATTTTAAAAATAAAAACATGGAATTTACACAAGAACAAAAACTGTACGCAGAAATCGTACAAAAAGCATGGGAAGATGAAAGCTTCAAAAAAGACCTATTAGCAAATCCTGTAGATGCAATTGAGAAATTGACAGGCAAGAAATTAAATCTTCCGGAAGGTAAAACTTTGGTAGTCAGGGATCAAACTGAAGAAGATACGGTTTATATTAATATTCCTGCAAAGCCAGAAATGGACATTGAACTCAACGAGCAAGAATTAGAAGCCGTAGCAGGCGGCGGAGAAGATTTGCCTAATAATCCAATTCTTAATCAATTATTAAATGCATTAACTCATTTGGTTATAAAATAAACATAAATATTAACATTTTAAATTTTAAAAACATGGAATTTACACAAGAACAAAAACTGTATGCAGAAATCGTACAAAAAGCATGGGAAGATGAAAACTTCAAAAAAGAGTTAGTAGCAAACCCATTGGAAGCTATTGAGAAATTAACAGGAAAGAAATTAAATCTTCCTGAGGGCAAGACATTAGTAGTAAGAGACCAAACTGCTGAAGACACGGTTTATATTAACATTCCTGCCGCTCCTGAAGTAGATGCGGAATTAAATGAAGAGCAATTGGAAGCTGTAGCTGGAGGTATTATTGATCCAGGAGATGGAAGTGGATGTACAGGTGGGCCAAAATGGCCATTTCCAGGAGGCACAAGTGGAATTCCTAAACTAACAACTTTCTAAAATTACAAAAATGATAACAAAAAAACAACAAAAACAAGGATTAGAGTTAATGAATGCTTTGGTAAATAGAGCTTGGGAAAGTGCTACTTTCAAAGATCAATTGATGAAAAACCCTAAAACGACTATTGAATCTTTTATTGGAAATAAGATAGAAGATGATATAAATTTTGTAGTAGATGATCAAACAAATACTTCAATGATTTATTTAAATATTCCTGCAGTACCTAATTTGGATGAATTAGAATTGTCTGAAGAGCAATTAGAAATGGTTGCAGGAGGAGCTACTCCAGCTTTAGTTGTTGTTGCTATAGGTTGTGCCGCAGGAGGTGTTCAGATTGGACAAGCAATAGGAGAATTAATACATAAGTTATATTAAAAATCAAATATTATGAAATTAGAACATCAAATAAATAATAATCAAGATCTTTTTAGTGCACTGGTTTCAAAATCTTGGCAAGACGAGTCATTTAAAAGCAATCTTATTAAAAGTCCTATTCAAACAATAGAGAATTTTATAGGAAAACCTGTTGAGTTTACACATGGTAGAAAACAAATTGTTGTAGAAGACCAAACTAATGAAAATATTGTATATTTTAATATTCCCTCTCATCCAAATTTAGATGAGTTAGAATTGACAGAAGAACAACTAGAAATGCTTTCTGGAGGTGTGGCTCCACTTGTAGTATATGGTATATGTGCTGGTGTTGGACTTCTTATAGGAATTGCTAGTAAATTATAGAATTTACTTTATTTAAAAATTTGAAGTGTACTAAAATCTAGATGAATTTTTGTACGCTTTAAATTTTCAACAATTTTAATTTTATAGTTAAAAAGATGGACAATAAAAATTTATATTTAATTGGTGGTTTTGCATTGATTCTTTTAAGTGGTATACTTGAAAATCCATACATCAAGTTGTTTTTAGCTTCGGTTGGTGTAATTCTTTTGATAATTCCTATTTTCAAACGCAGAAAATAAATATTTAGAACATGAACATCTTAAGTATACCTTATTTTGCAGGAGGACTTTCGCATTTAATTCCATTATATGTTTTGCATATTAAATATTTAAAAAATAATCCTTCAATCAAGAATTATTTTTTGATTAATGATAATATACGAGGTTTTGTCAAAATGCAGGGTATTGATTGTGTATCAATAGATTATTTTGATGAAGATAAAATAAATCAATTCACCTCTCACAATGGGTTAAAAAAAATAAATAAATATATCATAGAAAAAGAAAAAGAAGCGTATAAAAAAATTAAACCAACAGTAATAATTGAAGATAATTCTTTTTATACTCCTTTAATTGCAGAGAAAAATAATGTGCCTAGAATTTCTATTCAACGTACTGGTATCTTTAGATCTATTGACGAAAAATACAGGAATAACAATCATGTACATTCTATGCAGAAGGGATTTTATACCGAAAGATCTTCATTTCTTTCGGATTTAAATCAATTAGACGCTTTTAAATTTAACGATTTAGACACCACTCTTTTGAAAAATTATGTAAAACCAAAAGTTAAAGTTATTCCAGGAATTCCATCAATTGAATGTTTGCCATTAAATATAGATAAAGAATCCTATTTTTATTCTGGTCCTTTAATTATTATGGATAAACCTTCTGCTAATTTATTGGAAAGAATAAGTGATTTTCTATATATTAATAAGGGAAAACCTATTATTTTTATTACTACTGGAACAATAGATAAAACACCTATAGAAAACTATATTGAATTTTTTGTAAAACGGAACTATGCTGTAATCACAACTTGTAAATGTGAAATAAATGAAGTTTATAAAAAAGAGATTTTTTATAATAAATTACTTCCTCTACATTATATATGTGGAATTTCAAACTTAGTTATTCATCAATGTGGTTCAGGAATGTATCATTATCCAATTATAAATAGAGTACCCTCTTTAACTTTAGGTACTCTTTGTTATGATAGAGAAGATATTGCTCAAAGACTTCAACAGCTAGGTGTATCTGGACATATTCCTCACCCCGATGATAATGAAAACTACTGGAATATTTTTGTTGAACTCATAAATAGATTTGAAAATAATGAATTGGTAAATTTTGAAATGTTGGACTTACTAAGAGAAGAAATTGAAAAAACAACTTCTAATTTCAGTATGCAAGATGTTATTGAATTTGCAATTTCGTAATACTTGTTTAATATGAAAAAATCGTTTCATACTTTATCCGAAATTGCTGGAACTGACAAAGTAAAACCTCATGGGTATCATTTTTTTTATCCTGTTTTTTTAGAAAATATAAGAGATGAGAATTTTAATATGTTGGAAATTGGTTATGGTTCAGGTGAGTCTATGAAAATGTGGTGTGAATATTTTCCCAATAGTAATATTTTCTGCATAGACATAAATATTGAGAAAATTATTAATAATAGGTGCAAGGTTATTAAGGCTGATCAATCAAGCTTGAAAGATTTAGAGAAGTTGAATAGAATTATAAAACAAGCAAAGGTTATTGTTGATGATGGCAGTCACAATCCAAAACATCAATTTGATACTTTTATTTACTTGTTTGAGAATTTATTAGAGGATGGAGGCATTTATATTATCGAAGATATTGAAACAAATTATTGGAAGTCAGATTGTTATTTATATGGATATAGAATAGGAGAATTTAATTTATTAGAAAACATTATCAAATTTCAACACATGATTAATGAAGAATTTTCGAAAGTTAAAAATACTATGAAAATTTCAACAATTACTTATGGTCAAAACTGTGTTATTATTACTAAACGAACCCTTGAAGAACAAAAATTTTTTGAAAGAGAATACAGATTGAAATTTCTTACGAAATGATGAATAGCCTCACACACCGCCTACAAATATCTGATATTGCTTTTGAAAAAATAGAAAGAGTAATATTAAAATACTTTGAAGAATCACAAAAAAATAATAGTAATGCTCTTATTGATTTATTAAGAGAAATAAATAATTCTAATTTTAAATTTCTTTTTGTACAATACCCAGTCACAGTAAAACTCTTAAATGATCAAAATAGTAAATCAGGCAATATTTTAACTCTAATTAAAGAAAAGTTCATAACGGATTTTGATGAAGTTCAAGGGGTTTTAAAAATAACCACTAAGCATATAAATTCACAGAATATTCAATACGGTGTCGGAGATTTTCATAGAAGTTTATCTACATCTATAGTTAAACTAAATATAAGTGATAATATCGTTTTCAAACCAACCAACGCTGGGATTTCCGATTCTTTTTTTGATTTTTTAAGTTGGCTTAATAAATTTTATGATTTAGGAGATTATCGCTATAACATTGTTAGAGGAGATAATTATCATTGGTTAGAATTTGTTAATCAAGACCCTTGCAAATCTACAGAAGAAGTTAAGTTGTATTTTGAAAGAGCAGGTTTCATGCTAGGCATTTTATATGTGCTAAATGCAAGTGATTTCCATTATGAAAATATTATTGTGCGCGATAGCACACCGGTTTTTATCGATCATGAAACCATTATTCAACCAAAGATCAATGGAAATGTTCAAAAATTTTTCAAAAACTTTCTGAAAGAAGAGATTGAAGATTCTGTAATTCAAACCATGCTTCTACCTAATCATTATGAAACACTCCAGTCAATGCCAATAGGAACTTGTGGATATGGTTACCACAAACAGAAAAGCATGCAAACCATTAAAAAGGAATCTGTAGATCGTTTTACGGATAATTGGCGTTTTGTAACCCGCTTTGCAGAAGAAAGCTTCCAAAAAGAAAACCTTCCAATTTTGAATGGAAAAGCAGTTTATCCAAATCAATATTTGGACGAATTTTTAACTGGATTTGAAAAAGCCTATTATTTGATGTTAGAACAACGCAATTTCTTGTTAAATGATAAGCAATCACCTTTACTGAAGTTCCAAAACACAACGATAAGATTTATTTGGAGAGCTACCAATGTTTACGCAAAGATTTTTAATCAAATGAAACTTCCTAAAAATTTAGTGAGTTACGAGCATTATGAGCAGAAAATAAAAGATTATTTAGCGGTTGCATTTAAGAATGTGCCAAAAAATTCTGACTTAATGTTTATTTACCAACAGGAAGTTATAGAAATGCTAAGAGGAGATGTTCCATTTTTTGAAGTCAATTCTTCTTCTCGGGATTTAGAAACAGAATTTGGAACTGTAAAAGATTTTTTTGAATTGAGCGCAGTTGAAAACATAGAAAGAAAGCTAAAGAAGTTATCTTTGGAAGATTTAGAATATCAAAAGAAATTAATCATAGAATGTCAAAAATAAATATATAATGAAAAAATCAATCACCCTAATTTTACTTTTTTGTATGAGCATCCTTGGTTTTGCACAAGAATTTACAGGAGACTGGAAAGGAACTTTAGATGTACAAGGCACCAAACTGGATTTAATTTTCCATATTAAAAATGATAACGGAAAATTATCAACCACTATGGACGTTCCTATGCAAGGAGCCAGCGGAATTCCATTGGATAAAACCGAAAGTAAAGCTAATGATATTACGATTTCATCAAGTAAAATGGGAATCACTTATGTAGGAAAATTAGAAAAAAATCAATTAGTAGGAACCTACAAACAAGGCGGAATGGAATTACCATTAACGTTATCGAAATTTGAAAACAAATTACCTGGAAATACAGCTTTGCCAAGCTCAAAAGAAGAATTGCAAGCTTTGGCAGCAAAAGATAAGGGTAACTATAAATATAGAGTGGAAGATTATTTTGCCAAGCCAAAAGCATCATCATTCGGGCTGTCTCCTGATGGAAAATACATGTCATATCAAGAAAAAGATGCAAATTTGAAAAATCATGTATATGTAAAAAATATCAAAACTGGTGAAGTAAAACGTGCTATTGAAGAAAAGGGTGAAGTCATCCGTGGTTTCGGTTGGAAAAACAATAACTATCTTATTTACTTAATGGATAAAGGCGGAAACGAAAATTACCACATCTATTCAGTAAAGATTGATGGAACCGATAATAAAGAGTTAACACCCTACGATGGAGTGAAAGTTGGAATATTATCCTTCTTAAAAGAAGATTCACAGCACATTATTGTTCAGATGAATAAGAATAACCGACAGATTAATGAACCATATAAATTAAATATTGTTAACGGAGAGATTAAGCAACTTTTCACTAATGAAGATCTTCAAAATCCAATTATGGGATATGATTTTGATAAAGACGGCAAATTGCGTGGCTATACAAAAATAAAGGACGGTATTTTTACACAATATTATTATACAGCAGACGGTAAAAATTTTACAATGTTGAAAGAAATGGGAATGAGCGATTCGTTTTCTGTACTAAGATATAATTATGCATCTCCTAATCCGGATGACGCTTATGTGTTGACCAATCTAAACTCTGATAAAGCTGAAATTCAATTGTATGATTTAAAACTTAATAAACCTATAAAAACTGTATTTGCAAATAACGACTACGATGTTAGCGGTATGGCAACATCTCGTAAGCGAGGTTACGAAGTTGATTATTTTTCTTATACAGGAGAAAAAACAATTGTCGTTCCACAAAGCAAGTATTTTAAAAATATTGATAAAAAAATCAGGAAACAATTTCCAAAATACCAATATGTCATTGCAGACTACACCGATGATGAATCAATGTATTTAATAGCAGTTACGAGCGATAAATTAGTTGGAAAATACTATACCTATGATCCAAAGAAAAATGAATTTAAATTTCTTTACGATTTAATGCCACAATTAAAAGAAGAGGAAATGGCAGAAATGCGTCCTATATCTTTTAAAAGTAGAGATGGTAAAACCATTCACGGTTATATTACGCTACCAAAAGCTGCATTAGAAGGTAAAAGAGTTCCTTTAATTGTAAATCCTCATGGCGGACCTCAAGGTATTAGAGATCGTTGGGGATTTAACCCAGAAACACAACTGTTTGCAAGTAGAGGATATGCAACACTTCAAGTTAACTTCAGAATTTCTGGTGGTTATGGTAAAGATTTCTTAAAATCCGGCTTTAAGCAAATTGGCAGAAAAGCAATGGATGATGTAGAAGATGGTGTACAATATGTAATCAACCAAGGTTGGGCAGACAAAGATAAAGTAGCGATTTATGGAGCAAGTCACGGTGGTTATGCCGTTTTAAGAGGAATGACCAAAACACCTGATTTGTATGCTTGTGGTGTAGATTATGTTGGAGTTTCAAACATTTTTACCTTCATGAATACTTTCCCAGCATACTGGAAACCCTACACAAAAATGATGAAAGAAATTTGGTATGATGTGGAAGACCTAAAAGAAAAGGAAATCGCCAAAGAAGTTTCTCCTGTTTTCCACATCGATAAGATCAAAAAACCATTATTTGTAATTCAAGGAGGAAATGATCCTAGAGTAAACATTAATGAATCTGATCAAATTGTAGAAGGATTGCGCAAAAAAGGATTCGCTGTGCCTTATATGGTAAAATACGATGAAGGACACGGATTTGCAAAAGAAGAAAACCAAATAGAATTATATAAAACAATGCTTGGTTTCTTTGCTGAAAACTTGAAATAAACCAAACAATTTAAAATAAGAGCCTGCATT
>RRZU011709682.1_pt1 | contig 11233 bp, 9 predicted proteins | sample 2165561 | NCBI WGS metagenome assembly RRZU01 (sample SAMN10456909, study PRJNA506462) | wastewater metagenome | isolation source: wastewater sludge | place: USA: Moscow, Idaho | reverse complement strand
TCGAGCACGTAACCGGCAATCGCACGCACGTTCTCCAGGTAGCCGGTCTTCAGATGGGCGCGGCCGGCGGCGGCGCCGTTGCCGAGGCGCTTCTTCAGCGTGCCGTCGACGCCGGCGAGCGGCAGCGACGACATCAGCTCGGGCATGACCGGGCTCTTCCAGGCCGCGAGCAGCAACCGGGCGAGGCTATCGGCAGAAACACGCTCGTTGCGCGATAGGCCGGAACCGTTGTCGAGCACGGCTTCCGGCATCGGCATGCCCTTCTCGGCCAGCCAGCCCTGGATGCGCTGACGCGCGCCGTCCGGGTTGGCCGGCCGTTCGGCAGCCAGGGTCAGGAAGACCTGGCGCGCCATCACGTTGTTGCTGTACTTGTTGATGTCGCGCACGATCTCGGCGAGCGGCGGCGATTCCTGCGTGGCGAGTCCGATTGCCGCGGGCGGCGTCTGGCCCTCGCGCACCCGGCCCTGGAGGGTGCCGCCGAGTTCGCGCCAGAGCGCGCGGAACAGGCGCTCGACCTGGCGGTCGGCCGGCCACGGCGAGAGGTTGAGCGGCTTTTCGCCGCACTGTACGGAGAAATTGCCGCTGATCCCGATCGTTTCGCCGACCACCGCCGGTTTGATTCGTTCGCGCCAGTCGCCGCACGCGTCCTGCGTGAGGGTGATGCGGTTGTCGATGCGCAGGTCGTCGTCCGGCGTCTCGGCGATGACCTGCACGGCCGTCTGGTCGGTGTTCGGGCGCAGTGTCAGGCGCACGCTGGCGAGATTGACGAGCAACGCATCGGGGCCGGCGTTGTACGGGCGCAGCGGCTCGTTGTCGAATTCCGCCGGATCGTACGGCGGTAGGGCGAAAGCGCTGCGGTCGAGGATCACGTCGCCGCTGATGCGGGCGACGCCGCGCGCGCGCAACTGGCGCAGCAACTGCCAGAAGTGCTCGAGCGCCAGCCGCGGGTCGCCGCTGCCGCGCAGGTAAAGATTCCCGCCGAGCTGGCCGTTAGCAGGTAGAGCGTCGGCGAGCGCCTCCGTCTTCCAGGAATACGCCGGGCCGAGCAGTTCGAGCGCCGCGTAGGTCGTCACGAGCTTCATCGCCGACGCCGGATTCATCGGCTGCGCGGTGTTGTGCCGGATCAGCGGCGTCGAAGCGTCAACGCCCTGGACGACGATGCCGACGCTGGTCAGCGGGATGCCGGCGTCCTTCAATGCGGCGGTGACCGGAGCCGGAAGCTCGGCGCCGACAGCCACCGACGGGCACGCGAAGGCGAGCGCCGCGGCGAAGGTCAGTGCTGATTCGAGGAAGCGCTTGCGGAGGCGATAAATCGGGGCCATGGTGTAGAGGGGCATGTAATCTTCTGAAAAAGGTTTTCAATAAGAGCTCGGGGGCATCGCGCATGAAAGATCAACGGCGACATCAGCGAATCCGCTTCAATACCTTGCCGAAGGTCCGCATTGGGTAATTCGGCATGGCCGGAAACGGTGAACTGGAGAACCTTTCGCTCGGCGGCCTCATGCTGCGCACTCCGCTACCGCTCAAGATCGGCGAGGCGTGCGGTTGCGAGTTCGTCATCTGCGGGTCGCCGTTGATCGACATGTCAGCTCTCGTGGTAAGCAAGATCGGTGATTTGTATGGCGCCCGCTTTCAGGCCGGACCAGTCAGCGAATGGCTGATCCAGGAAGCGATGAACGATGCCCTGTCTTCAGGCAAGGGGTCGGTGCTGAGTATAAATGATCGGCAAGGGCGCAAAGTCATGCGCATCTCGGGCGGGTTGAATCGTGGTCTGCACAACGACTTCATGCATCACCTGACGCGAATGGGAATCGACGATCCCGACTTGTCCGAAATCACCGACATCGACGAGGCTGGTCTCGAACTGTGCCGGGTTGCCGTCGAGGATTACAGGGTGCGGGTGATTCACCCGTCGCCAGGCGTTCACGCAGAGATCAAGAGGCGGTTGCAGGGGCGTCTGGCTTCGTAGTTGCGGTTTTTTTCTTCGATAGAGGGGGCAGGAGATGATTTCATTCGAGCGAATGGGCGTGCGGGCCCGGTTGACCGTGGCGGGCGTCGTGGTTCTGGTCGGCCTCGTCGTCATGGCGGCCTATACGCTGATGCAGATCAGGACGGATGCGATGAACGCGCACAGCGAGCGCATCAAGCACCTGGTCGAAGTGACGACCGGCATCGTCGCCGACTACCAGAAGCTGGAAGCCGAGAAGAAGATGACGCGTGAGGAGGCGCAAGCAGCAGCCAGGGAAGCATTGCGCACGCCACGCTTCAACACCAACGACTACTACTTCATCTATGACTTCGACGGTCGCGCCGTGATGGTTGCCGGCAGCCCGAAGATCGAAGGTGAAGTCATGCTTGGAAAGGCTGACACAAAGGGATTCAAGCTTTGGGATGCGATCGTCGCCGCCGGCAAGGCCGGCAGCGGCTACATCGACTACTGGTTCCCGCGCGCCGGCGCCACCGAGGCGAGTCCGAAACGCGGCTACGTGATCGGCATCCCGGAATGGAAATGGATCGTCGGCACCGGCGTCTATGTGGATGACGTCGATGCGGCGGTGACCCGGGCGGCGATTCGTTACGCGCTGATTTCGCTGCTGATTCTGGCGGTCGTCTCGGTCGTCGGCGTGATGGTCGCGCGCAGCATCGTTCGCCAACTCGGCGGCGAGCCGGCAGCGGCGATCGATCTCATGTCGCGCGCCGCGGCGGGTGATCTCACGGTGCAGGTCAACTCGTCGGCGAAGGGCAGCATCCTCGATTCGGCCGGGCAGATGCTTGGCTCCATACGCACCATGGTGTCGGAAATCAACGACAGTTCAGCGCGTCTTTCGAAGGGCGCGGAGAGCATCAGCACGGCGTCGCGCGAGGTGGCGACGGCGGCCGAGTCGCAAAACGACGCAACGCAGTCGATGGCCGCAGCGATCGCGGAGATGACGGTCAGCGTTCGCCATATCTCCGACAGCGCGCACGACACCGAGCGCGAGTCGTCGCAGTCGGTCGAACTCGCCGACGACGGCTTCGAGCGCATCCAGACGGCGAGCCGTGAGATCAACGAGATCGCGACGACGGTCAGCGACGCCTCGACGCGGATTCACAAGCTGGAAGAACGGGCCAACCAGATCTCGTCGATCGCGGGCGTGATCAAGGACATCGCCGGGCAAACCAACCTGTTGGCGCTCAATGCGGCGATCGAGGCAGCGCGCGCCGGCGAGCAGGGGCGCGGCTTCGCCGTCGTTGCCGACGAAGTGCGCAAGCTCGCCGAGCGGACGTCTACGGCGACGATCGAAATCGAGCAGATGATTTCCGGAATCCAGTCCGAAACCGTGCTCGTCGTCGGCGCCATGAGTTCGGCGTTGCCGCAGGTCGAAGCCGGCGTGATGGCGGCCGAGGGCGCTGCCGCGTCGCTGCGTCAGATCAAGGACGGCGCGGAATCGACGCTTACCCGCATCCGTGAAGTCGCCTCGGCGACCAAGGAGCAGAGCGAAGCGAGCACCAACATCGCGCAACGCGTCGAGCAGATCTCGCAGATGGTCGAGGAGACCACCGCGGCGATGCAGTCGACGGCTGAAACGGCGGAGGACATGGAGCGGATCTCGAGCGAACTATCGAGCCTGATCAGCCGCTTCCGCTGCTGACGTCCTCCGGCGATCTCCCGCCGCAAGGGCCGCCCGGTCAAGCCGTGCGGCCTTCTTTTCGCCTGCCCGAAGCAACTTCGCCTGTTCGCGTCGCAGTAAGCGCGCCGTAAGTATTTGCGCCTAAGGTCGTCGCTGAAGTCGGCAGCATCCCCGGATGCACGAGTCGGCTCGATGTGAAACCGAACCGGAGGAGACGAAGATGAGCGCGATGAACGACGAGGTCGCAGCGCGGGTTGAGGCTAACCCGATGTATCACTTGCTGGTGAAAATGCGCAGCTCCTACAGCATCGTCATGACGCTGTGCGTGATGGCCGTGTATTACGGCTACATCCTGTTGATCGCCTTCGACAAGGAATGGCTCGGCACCAAGCTGGGTGCCGGGATGACGACGTCGATCGGCATTCCGCTCGGTGTCGGCGTGATCGTCGTCACGATCATCCTGACCAACATCTACGTGCGCCGCGCCAACACGCGGTTCGACGACATGAACGCGCAGATCATCAAGGAGGCGAGCAGGAAATGACGAAAAAAGTCGCGACGAAGAAAATTACCGGAAATTCCCTTCTCCTCATCGCCGGCATGCTCGCGGCGGGCGCAGCGCTGTCCGCCGGCGCGGATCTCGGCCAGACGACCAGGCAGGCGACCAACTGGGTGGCGATCGGCATGTTCGCCATCTTCGTCGCGATCACGCTCGGCATCACCAAATGGGCGGCGGCGCGGACGCGCTCGGCCGCCGATTCCTACCCGGCCGGCGGCGGCATCACCGGCTTCCAGAACGGCTTGGCGATCGCCGGCGACTACATGTCGGCGGCGTCCTTCCTCGGTATCTCGGGCCTCGTCTTTTCCAGCGGTTTCGACGGACTGATCTTCTCGATCGGCTGGCTGGTCGGCTGGCCGGTCATCACCTTCCTGATGGCCGAACGCCTGCGCAACCTCGGCAGGTTTACCTTCGCCGACGTCGCCTCGTACCGCTTCGCGCAGACGCCGACGCGCGTCTTCGCCGCCTGCGGCTCGCTCGTCGTCGTCGCCTTCTACATGATCGCGCAGATGGTCGGCGCCGGGCAGCTGATCAAGGTGCTGTTCGGTCTCGAATACCAGTACGCGGTGATGATCGTCGGCGTGCTGATGATGCTCTACGTGCTCTTCGGCGGCATGACGGCGACGACCTGGGTGCAGATCATCAAGGCGGTCATGCTGCTCACTGGTGCGACGTTCATGGCGCTGGCCGTGCTCTACCAGTTCAACTTCAATCCGGAAGCGCTGTTCCGCAAGGCGGTGGAGGTACACAGCAAGCACGACGCGATCATGGCGCCGGGCGGGCTGATCAAGGATCCGGTCTCGGCGATCTCGGTCGGCATGGCGCTGATGTTCGGCACCGCCGGCCTGCCGCACATCCTGATGCGCTTCTTTACCGTGCCGAGCGCCAAGGAGGCGCGCAAGTCGGTCGGCTGGGCGACGACGTGGATCGGCTACTTCTATATCCTCACCTTCATCATCGGCTTCGGCGCCATCGTGCTCATCTCGACCGATCCGGCCTACCTCGCGATCAAGATGGTCGACGGCAAGGCCGTGCTCGACGCAGCGGGCAACCCCGTCTATGACGGTCTGCGCGGCGGCGGCAACATGGCGGCGATTCACCTGGCCAACGCCGTCGGCGGCAATGTCTTCCTCGGCTTCATTTCGGCGGTGGCCTTCGCGACCATCCTCGCCGTCGTTGCCGGGTTGACGCTCTCCGGCGCCTCGGCCGTCTCGCACGACCTCTACGCCACGGTGTTCAAGAAGGGCAGGGCGGATTCGGCCGCCGAACTGCGCGTGTCCAAGATCACGACGATCTGCCTCGGCATCGTCGCCGTCTTCCTCGGCATCGCCTTCGAGAAGGAGAACGTCGCCTACATGGTCATGCTCGCCTTCGCCATCGCCTGTTCGGCCAACTTCCCGGTGCTTTTCATGTCGGTGCTGTGGAAGAACTGCACGACGAAGGGCGCGGTCGCCGGCGGCTTCGTCGGGCTCTTCGCCTCGGTCGGGCTGACCGTCGTCTCGGCGTCGGTCTGGGAAGCCGTGCTGCACAACCCGCCCGGTAGCGCGCTCTTCCCCTACGCCTCGCCGGCGCTGTTCTCGATGTCGGCCGCCTTCCTGACGATCTTCATCGTCTCCAAGCTGGATAACAGCAAACAGGCGCAACTCGAGCGCCTGCTTTATCCGGCGCAGAAGGTGCGTTCGGAGACCGGGCTCGGCGCAGCGGCGGCGTCGAGCCACTAAGGAAATACCGATCCCGCCCCGTTCGGGCTGAGCCTGTCGAAGCCCTCGTCTCCGCGGCGACTACCCTTCGACGAGCTCAGGGCGAGCGGATTTGACGGCGAATGACATAACGGCCTTGAGGCGGTCACCTCAAGGCCGTTCTTCGTGGTGTGTCCTTTCAGAACAGGTCGGCGACCGCGTAGCGCTCCCGCGCCTTCAGTTTCTCGAGTCCCTTGAGCGCCTCCTGCGTACAGCCGTGCGTTTGCGCGTGCGCGAGAAAACGATCGAGCGTTTCCATCAAGGGGTAAGCGGCTTCGTGCCAGTGTTCGCGGAAAGCGCTCTCGGTTTCGCGTTCGCAGCCGAGTTTGCCGGCGTTGAGACGGACGAGGACGGCGATTTGTCCATCGCGCCGGATGACGATGGCGGTTTCGTGTTTTGCATTGCTGACGATCATGGGCGGCATCGTACCAGCTCCGATTGGCGCACCGCGAGCGGCTGATGTTTGTTACGGGCATATGCTATTTAATCGGCCGGTGATAAAATTCGCGCCGACCCAACTTCCGATAACGCACCATGAAACTCTGCATCCCCGTCAAGTTCCCCGAAGGCCTCGATTCGCAGATCGAGCCGCATCTGCCGCAAGCCGCTTTCCTCGCGTTTTTTGACACGGAAACGCGCAGCGTTGACGCGGTGTCGCTGCGCGAGCCGAAAGCCGGCGACGAGCAGCACATGAACTTCGACGCCGTGCTTTGCGGCAGCATCAGCCGTGTCGTCCTGCGCACGCTGGCCATGCAGGGCGTGCAGGTGTTCGGTACGGCGGCGACGACCGTGGCCGAGGCGGTCGCCCAGTTTGAAAACGGCGAACTGGCGGCGGCTGACGCCGGCGAGGACGGTCATCAGTGCTCGGGGCAAGGCGGTTGCGGCGGCAGTGGTGGAGGAGGTGGCTGTGGTGGCGGCTGTCACGGGCACGATAAGGAACACGGTGAGCATGCGCACGGTCACGGCGGATGTGGCGGCCACGGTCATCACCATGATCACGAACACGGTCACCGCCACGAAGGCAGCGAAGCGCACGGCGGCTGCGGTTGCGGTGGGCACGGCCAGCAGCACGGCGAGCGTCCGGCGTTCAAGCCGCTGGGCGACGAGTTCTCTATCGCCGTCTGCAGCCAGAACCGCAAGACGGTGACCGGCCACGCCGGCAAGTGTCGCAAGTTCTGGGTGTACCGGATTCAGGGCGGGCAGGTCGCCGGGAAGACCTTGCTCGAATTGCCGATCGAGCAGTCACTCCACGAGTCGCCGGCCGATCAACCGCATCCGCTCGACGGCGTGCATGCACTAATCGCCGGGAGCATGGGCGACGGCATGAAGCAGCGTCTGATTCGGAACGGCATTCGCGGCCTGGTGACCGACATGCAGGACCCGGACGAAGTCGTCGCCGTTTTCCTCGAACGTGCGCTCGGCATTCCGCGCCCGGTGGCCGCTTGTTGATCAGGCAGTAAGAAATCTCAACTACCGTTCGGGCTGAGCCTGTCGAAGCCCGTTCCCCTTCGACAAGCTCAACCTGAACGGGCTTCAAACATTATCTCGCCAGATCGATAGGACACCGGATTCAGCCGAGCGTAGCGCCAGGCCGGCGCCCGCGAGCTTGATCACCCGGAACAGCGCCGGCAGCGAGCGCGACGACGTAGAGCGAATTCGGCCCGGGCAGAAGGACGATGAAGATCGTGCCGATGATGAAGGTCGTCAGGTCGGGAATGCCGTAGAACATCGGTATTTACTCCGTGTAGTGAAGAAAAGTCAGGCTTCGCCACGATCGGCCAGGCGATGGCTATCGCCGGCTCCGAGGTCGAGCCCGTAAATTTCCTTGAGGCTGGCGATGCGCGCCAGCGTTTCCTCCGAGAATGGTGTCTTGCCTTCGAAGGCGTGCAGAACGATGCCTTCGAGCAGGTCGCCGAGCGACATTTCCTTGTACTCGGCGAGCGCCTTGAGCACCTTCAACAATCGTTTTTCGATGCGTACGCCGGTCTGGATGCGTTCGACGCTGATCGGCGGTTTTTGCTCGCTACTGGCCATGTCGTCCTCCTGATAGTTATTTTGGTGTATATGTACCAATGTACTTTGGTTTTTACGCTTGCGCAAGGCGTGGAAGGAAGTCTTTCAACGATAATAGTGAGCGGACTTGAGCGTGCAGCGTGTTTTTGCAGCAGCGTCCGCACCATACACAAGGTCGATGAAAATGAACCTAAAGCAACTATCGGAAAAGCTCGGACTCTCGCAGACAACGGTCAGCCGCGCACTCAACGGCTACTCGGACGTGAGCGAAGCGACACGCCAGCGCGTCGCCGAAATGGCCGAGGCCTGCGGCTACCGGCCGAACACGATGGCGCGCCGGCTGGCGATGGGGCGGGCCGACGCGATCGGACTGATCTACCCGCTCGACGCGACCTACCTCGGCGACCCGCGCTTCATCGAGATGCTCGAAGGACTGACCGCGCGCTTGAACGAAGAACACCTCGACGTGCTCATCGCCTCGGCCGGGCGCGACGACGAACTGGCGACCTACCAGCGGCTGATCCGCACGCACCGCGTCGATGGGCTGATCGTCGCGCGCACGCACCTCGACGACGCGCGCATCCGTTACCTGCGCGAAGCGAAATTCCCTTTCGTCGCCTACGGCCGCACGGCCGATCCGACCGGCTTCGCCTGGTTCGACTTCGACAACGCGGCGGGAACGCGCCTCGCTGTCGAGCGCCTCGTCGCCTTCGGCCATCGGCGCATCGCCTACCTGCACGCCAGTCTCGATCTGAACTTCGCCGCGCAGCGCCACCACGGCTACGTCTCGGCGATGCAGGCCGCCGGCCTCGCGGTCGATCCGGCGCTGGTGCGCGAAGTCGGCGTGCAACGGCGCACGGCCTACGCCGCGATGGCAGAACTGCTCGCGCACCCGACGCCGCCGACGGCGATCGTCGTCGACAATAACCAGGCCGGCGTCGGCGTCGTGCGCGCCATCCTCGAAGCCGGCCTGCGCTTGGCCCGCGACTGCTCGCTGATCGTCTACGACGGCTTGCCGGAAGACACGCTGTTCGACATCGCCAACGTCACCGCCATCGAGCAGCCGACGCCCGTGAAAGTCGGGCGCAAGCTCGCCGACCTGATGCTCGGCGTCCTGCAGGGAAGCGACGGCGAACGCCTGCAGACCGAGTGGCAGCCGGTGCTGCACGCCGGCGCTTCGGACGGTCCGGCGCCGGGCTGAGCCGACGCCGATTCCGTGGTGGCGCGCCATCGCTATCGCCTCGATGGATGATATTGATCCGCCACGAAGAAGTCTCAATTTCCGTTCGGGTTGAGCCTGTCGAAGTCCGCCCTCCCTTCGACAAGCTCAGGGCGAACGGACTTCAAACATTACCTCGCCGTATCAATAGTGATTGCCTATCGAGAGCATGAGATCAATCAATTGGTAATGCTTCTCACCCCGTCCTAAGATGATTCCGTCGATGCACATCCACGACGGCACTCAAGGAGGACGAAATGGCGACAGACGGAAATGGCACGAAAAGGGTCGGGCAATGCCCGGTGATGCACGGCGGCGCGACGTCGGCCGAGACGATGCGGCAGTGGTGGCCGAAGACACTGAACCTCGACATCCTGCATCAGCACGACAGCAAGACCAACCCGCTCGGTGCGGGGTTCAACTATCGCGAAGAGGTCAGGAAGCTCGACGTCGAAGCACTGAAGAGAGACCTCAAGGCGCTGATGACCGACAGCCAGGCGTGGTGGCCGGCCGACTGGGGGCACTACGGCGGCCTGATGATCCGCATGGCCTGGCACTCGGCCGGCACCTACCGCATCGCCGACGGGCGCGGCGGTGGCGGCACCGGCAACCAGCGCTTTGCCCCGCTCAACTCGTGGCCGGACAACGCCAACCTCGACAAGGCGCGTCGCCTGCTCTGGCCGATCAAGAAGAAGTATGGCAACAAGCTCTCCTGGGCCGACCTGATCATCCTCGCCGGCAACATGGCCTACGAATCGATGGGCCTCAAGACCTTCGGCTTCGGCTTTGGCCGCGAAGACATCTGGCATCCCGAGAAGGATATCTACTGGGGGTCGGAAAAGGAATGGCTGGCGCCGACCGGGAGCGAAGGCAACCGCTGGTCCGGCGAGCGCGATCTGGAAAACCCGCTGGCCGCCGTGATGATGGGCCTCATCTACGTGAACCCGGAAGGCGTCGACGGCCAGCCCGATCCGCTGAAGACGGCGAAGGACATGCGCGTGACCTTCGCGCGCATGGCGATGAACGACGAGGAAACGGTTGCCCTGACCGCCGGTGGCCACACCGTCGGCAAGGCGCACGGCAACGGCAGCGCCGCCAATCTCGGTCCGGCACCCGAAGGTGCGGAACTCGATGAACAGGGCCTCGGCTGGCAAAACCACACGACGCGCGCCATCGGCCGCGATACGGTGACGAGCGGCATCGAAGGCGCGTGGACGACGCATCCCGCCCGATGGGACAACGGCTACTTCGACCTCCTCTTCAAATACGACTGGTGGCTGCAGAAGTCACCGGCAGGCGCGCATCAATGGCAGCCGATCAACATCGCCGAAGAAGACATGCCGGTCGACGTCGAAGATCCCTCGATACGCTGCTCACCGATGATGACCGACGCCGACATGGCGCTGAAGTTCGACCCCGAGTACCGCAAGATCGCCGAGCGTTTCCACAAGGACCCGGCCGCCTTCACCGACGCCTTTGCCCGCGCCTGGTTCAAGCTGACGCACCGCGACATGGGACCGAAGTCGCGCTACATCGGCCCGGACATCCCGGCCGAAGACCTCATCTGGCAAGATCCGGTCCCCGCCGGCCGCAAAGACTACGATATCGCCGCCGTCAAGGCGAAGATCGTCGCCGCCGGTTTGCCGATCAACGAAATGGTCGCCACCGCCTGGGACAGCGCCCGCACCTACCGCGGCTCGGACAAGCGCGGCGGCGCCAACGGCGCGCGCATCCGCCTCGCCCCGCAGAAGGACTGGGAGGGCAACGAACCGGCGCGTCTGGCCAAGGTGCTGGCGGTCTATGAAAAGATCGCCGCCGACACCGGCGCCAGCGTCGCCGACGTGATCGTGCTCGCCGGCAATGTCGGCGTCGAACTCGCGGCCAAGGCGGTTGGCGTCGAAGTCACGGTGCCCTTCGCGCCGGGACGCGGTGACGCGACGCAGGACCAGACCGACGTCGATTCCTTCGCAGTCCTTGAGCCGCTTGCCGACGGTTTCCGCAACTGGCTGAAGAAGGACTACGTCGTCAGCGCCGAGGAACTGCTGCTCGACCGCGCCCAGCTGCTGCGCCTGACCGCCTGCGAGATGACCGC
>RRZU011216208.1_pt1 | contig 11234 bp, 8 predicted proteins | sample 2165561 | NCBI WGS metagenome assembly RRZU01 (sample SAMN10456909, study PRJNA506462) | wastewater metagenome | isolation source: wastewater sludge | place: USA: Moscow, Idaho | reverse complement strand
TAGCAACAACAGCATTGTGTAGCCACAGTCTCTGATATTCTATTTAGCTTATGTTCACATAGAATTTATTTCATAATTAAATTTAATTATTTAGAGCACTAAAATAACAATTTATAAAATATTTGGTTTATGAACCTAGCTATGAATAAATAGTTTCCTACTAAAAAATCTTAAGAATAGACTAAATTTGTCTAGGAGAGTGGTGGCAGTCCACAACTAACTAACAGGTGTCTACAAAATCGGTGGTGATGTGTGATGAAATAGCATAAGACATTCACTTGAGAGATTCTAGGCAACCTTTTTATGGAGTGAGACCTCTAAGAAAACTTATTTAACTGAAGCAAACATAAAAGTGCATTACTAATTTGGCAGATAATAAAACCTAATTTAATCTATATCAGAAATAATGAACAAAATGACATGTGTTATTTATTTAACATAATCAACGTTATACGAAATCAATCAATTTGTAAGCCCAAAATAGAAATGTCCGCTATTAAAATTCTCTTCATTAAGATTTCGCTAACGGACAGTTTTAAATGTTGGACTTTATCTAGAACTGTTGGAGGAGTCATTTGGCTGCGAACTTAATTAATCAACTTTCTTAACCATCGACGTACAATACCCCAAAGATTAGTTGTATCTGATGACTTTATAGAGATAATTTCATTATCATCCTTTTGTATTTCTGATTCAGATTTAGCAATAGACTGATAATAGTGCGCTTTAGCTAATTTATCCCTCTTTCTTTCTTCTTTAATTCGATCATCATTCCAGCTACCTGCTTCAACAACTACATTCTGTTTAATAATATAGTGTGAACGGCATGCAGAATTCCAATTCCCAACAGATGGCGTCAATGAAACACTTTCGCCATCAAAACTCATTTTCCAATCAGTTGGTGATAATGGAGTAACAACTCGTTCTCCACAGCCGCAACAGCAGCTATGCACTGCTGTTGCGTATTCCATTGAGATATATAAAACACCTGTATCGATTTCACGTGGAATATTACGGATAAAATGGTTTTTTAGCTTTTTAATTTTCAGCATGTCACATCCCCATTCAGTAGCATATTGCCATCCGTTGTGTAGGTAGAGTGGTGTTCATTCTCCAAATCTCTATAAAAGCCTCTCAATTTTTTCCATTTAATTACCGCTAATGATGCATTTAATGAATTTAAATCAGCGACTTGTATATTCGATGCATAAAGATCATTCTCACCAACATTAGCGAATGAGATACGTCCTGAATGGATATGTTCACGTTTATCAGGAGTACTACTTGTGACTCTTAAAATGCCACCAAGACTACCATTTACGAGTTCTATTCCCATTCCAACATCAATAAAAGGTATATTTAGTAACTCCAATTTCTGAATGATCGCTTTCTTATCTTCACCAGCATCAATACAAATAAATGCAAATGAAGTTCCGTTTAATAATTCAATATTGGTAAAGTTCAAGCTGACTGGATGCGCAACAATATTACGATGCATTCGGTCGTAAATATTTTTGAAATAGTCGACTTTCAATGGTGCATTTCTAAGCTCATGTAATAATGGAGCACCTGGAGCACGAAAAGCGTTATGCTGTAAAAACTCATCCGCATCAAACAGTCGTATTTCACGTACGGGAGTTTTACAAACTAAATCAATAATATAGCTTCCAGTCCCTCCAGTTCCAATTATCGAAACAACCTCACTTTCTAGTTTTTCTGTAAGTTTACCTATTCCTGCGCGATCAGAAGCTGTATCAATATAATTAAAAACGCTTTCAATTTCGGTTTCATCAGGAGTACGAAATATCTTTGGACTCATTCCTGGCTGTAATACCGCTGCAGGACCAGACAAAATCGTCGCATAAGTGGACATTTTAGCAAAGTAATCAGGGTATCCTTCTGGTCCTGGCTTACTTGAAAAGCTATGTTCAGCAGTAATACCATGACCAAAATCCGTGTGCTGAGATACATGGCGGATTTCATTTAAAGGAAGTCCATTCGCCTTACAAGGATATTCCCCATCCCAATGCATCACATGACACCCAGGTTTACGTGTATTATCACCAGCAAGATCTAAAGATGTTATGAGGGTTCCTTTGCGAATGCATTTTTGTGCATTTACATAGGGAACCTCCTTCATGATAAGAAAGCCCGCAATAATTTGTACATGATAGCCAGCTTCACGAAGCTGGCGTAAGTCGTCATTAAGATTGAATAGTTTTTGTGACATTGAAAACTGTCCCCTGATGTTTAACTTCAATAACCCCACCCTCAGCAAGCTCACCAGCATGTGGTTTAGATGCCGCATGACGATAAGTCATAGAGTAGATAATATTCGATCCGACTGGGTCATTCGGAAATGCCAGTTGAACAACCTGTTCAAATGTGACTTGCTTATTAGGCACTGATTCATCAAGAGAATTAACAATGATGGTGTAACCCTGAACTAAACGTTTAGCTGTAATAAAATGCTCGATTCCAGTATCTGTAAGATCCAGAAGCTCATCAGGCTCAATCATACGATCGGTACCACCTCGTACCTCCAAAAACACAGCCTGCTCTGGTCCAATACCTGATAATGCGTATAGAGCATTGGCTTCAATAGTTGATTTCCCCCATTTAAGCTGACGATCATCAAGTGTTAACTTGAATTCCCGATCAGTACGAAAAACAATGAAACGCTCAACTTCCCGCCCACGCAAATCAAAAGTTTCATTCAATCGAATATCTTCAAAATCACCCGATGGCAATATTGCACAAAGGGTTATCTCATCACGATCATCAAGACCTATTGCAGATAATATCTGCCGCCCTGTAGGTACTGGATCAGAAACAAATGCTGGTTGGAAATTCACATTGTCAATTGCGACAACAATACGATAGCGATTTGCAGCTTTTAATTGGCGGTTTTCACTGATTGCTTCGCCAATATCATCAAAATCATCCTGAATAGGATTCATATAAATACCTCTTAAAGTTTTGTGCAGAAGGAATCTTCTGGCTACATCTCTTTAATCGGACTGATAAAGTATCGTCGGTAATTTTTTTTAACTTTTTTTTAATTATTTTCAAATTTTTTCGTTAGGATACCTGTTGGAACGCTGCCGCAAATAAGTAGCGCTGGACAATTAGGGCAGTTAAAGGCTGAATCTGCTGTTTTAAAATCACCACTACGCATGCGTGTGAAGATTTCTCGTATTTTGTCTTCAAAATTACTCAGTATCTTTGGTTTAATGTCGAGAGAATTAGCCTTTTTGTCGGCTAAATAAACTAATTCTACAAATGCATCAGGAAAAGCACTTTTTGCAGCAAGGGTAAATGCAGCATATTTTATATTTTGGGGGTCTGAATTAGGGGCATGACCAGTAAATATACAGCGTAAAGTACGCACATTATCTCGTAACAGCATTTCATCTATATGAATCGAAATTTTTGCATCTGCAACATTCAAAATTAACTTATCTAAAATTTCAATTGTTGCTCCATTTCTGGACTCAATAAAAAAATTGAGCATCATTTCAGCAATACTACGATAATCATTTACGTATCCATGTTCATGTAAACCATACTTTTCAAAAGTAGCCTCCAACATAGATTTCAAATTTATTGCAGGATTTTTTTCTATACCAATTAATGCTTTAAATACATCGCGTACTGCTTCATGCATTTGCATGAATGCGGTTTCCTCTCTACGACCACCAATACTTAAAAGGTGAGTATACAGAAACCTTCTAGGGCACCTATCGTATAAATCCAAAGCATTAGCACTGAAATTAATATCTCCCTGAAACTCTACTTCTATTGGGATACTTTCTGGTGCTATAGGTAATTGTAATAATGGGATAATTCCTATAGATGAAACTGGACCAATGCGGTCCAAAAAACCAGAAAGAGGGCGTTGGCTTTTTTTCTGACCTTTGGTTCTGGCACCATAAAAGAATAGTCTTTCTTGTGCGCGTGACATTGCTACATAAAAAAGACACTCCTGCTCATTATCGTGAGCTTCTCTAGCGACATCATTAGATGAGCCTGTACCACCAGCAACCATACCGTCGGGTGGTGGGCATTTTGTTAGTCTACAAGAGCCAGGTAGCGTATCTTTATTAACCCCACTTAAATGAACAATAGGAAACTCAAGACCTTTTGAACCATGGATGGTCATCAATTTGACCGCATCAATACTTTGAGCTGCTGTAGGGAGTTGACTGAGATCACGATCATCTTTAAGTTTAATTAAACGACGTATTCGCGTCATCATTTTCACTATGGAAAATGCATTACCTTTAAATTTTTGACGAGCAAAATTCATAAACTGCCAAATAGCAATTCCTTGAGCTTTCCCTCCAACAGACTCCGATGTTGCAATTTCTGCTATTATCCGCGTACGGTCTAAAAGCACTGCTGCTAAAACATCCCAAGGGTGTGAATGATTACTAAACCCCTGTAAAACATTGTTTAATTTATTAAACGAAGATAAGCCCTCTCGAGATAAAGCTAACAACGAAATGTCGCAGCCCCTAATTTCGCTGTCATTTGTGTGCAGATGTTCTAGAATTTTAATTACATCTTCCATTGGCATTTTAAATTCTGGACTACATGCAATACGAATTAATCCTGAAGCACGTTTATCAGTCAAAAGGGAAACTAATGCTATAAGATCTTTAATTTCTGGTCGCTCAAATAAACTACCCAAAAATAATACAGGAATTCCTAACCGTTCTAGATCCTGCCCTAGCTCTGAGAGTTTATCATTTCCTCTACACAAAACTGCTTGATCTCGATACTTAAAACCCAAATCACGCATTTTTTTGATTGATTCAGCTAAAGTGCAACTTATCATGTCACCACTTTCTGCTGTTTGTATTTCTGGAAGATAGCCTGATGCAGGACGATTTGCTGTAAGAGCACTGTTTCTACCGCCTGTTTTCATATCTGATGCAAAGCATGAGAATGCATTCACAATCTCTGAAGTAGAGCGATAATTAATTTGTAGTGACTGGGCTACACTCCCAGGAAAATCATCCACGCAAAAGCGAGATATATTAAATGATGATGCTCCACGAAACCGATAAATTGACTGTTTTGCATCTCCAACAACCCAAAGATTCTCACCATCTGGCTTAAGAGCTTTTAATAACCTAATACTGCTTCTATTAACATCTTGATATTCATCTACCAATACATGTAAATAATCATGCTGTAGTTGTTGACGCAGTTCTTCATTAGCCTCCAATAATTGGACTGGAAGCATAACTAAATCACCAAAATCTAAACAATTAGCCTGTTTTTTTATCTTTTCATAAACTTCGTAAACTGTTGCAACTTCTAAAGCACGTTCAGCCGTTTCCAGCTCTTCCGCACTGATGGCCTTTGCTAGCATATCCTCAGCAAGAACTCGATATTGTAGTGCATCTATAACCTCATCTTTTGCTCGAGAAATAGCATTAAGAATATCAACGATATTTTGAGAAGGATCATATAAATTACGATAGTGGGTTAAATTAAGACGTAAAAACTCATCTTCAAGAAGCTCTACAGCTTCAGTACGATCCATTAAGCGGGGTTCCGCAGGCAAATCACATAAATCATGAAATCGACGGAGCAGATCAAGGCCAAATCCATGAAAAGTCCCGATCCAAAGAGCTGCTGCCTCATGAGGTTGCTTACGTGCGATACGTTCTGATATTTCTGCAGCTGCTTTATTTGAGAAGGTTAATAACAGTATTCGTCGAGGATCAACCTCATCATTTAACAAACTTTCAACTCTAGCTATAAGAGTCCGCGTTTTACCAGTACCTGGGCCTGCTTTAAGTAAAAAAGCAGGACCTCTATGATTTACTGCATCCATCTGCTTGTGATTAAGAGGCTTTTCTGAATCCATTTTTGGTGGATTATGTTCAACCAGAGGTAACAGCATTGCATCTAGCAGTTGCTGTGCAACCACCTCAAAAGGTGCTCCAAGCTTACTGGCGATATCGCTACAAGTCATATGACATTCAAGATGCAGTTTTCTGACAACTGAACGTGGAATTAAGAACTCTCGTGCAAAAAGATCCATCTGAACTTCACGTCTTTGTCGATGGTTATAATCCACAACACGACTTATTCCAGAAAGTTCCGCTTCAGTTGTCCGAGCAGGTTCAATATTAATAACATACTCATCTTGCGTATCATCACCTAGCTCAACATGACCAATTTCATGCGCTACAAGAAATGCTTGTTCAAAAAGTGAACCTGAATTTTCATGGGTAATTAATCTATAGACACTATCAAAGAACGCACGCCCACCATTTAATTCATCAGAGCCCTGTAAACATCTTTCTACAGTAATCTCTCGAAACATAGCTTCACCAACAGCAAAAGCATATGAGTTCCAAGGATCTAGTCCCCTTTTTACAGCTTCATGATGTAATTTATCAGCGCGCTGGCGAGCAATCTCGATAGCATCCATATTATTCGCCTTTATTCATGATCTTTTGAATTCTCTCTTCAGGAATAAGTGCATCATGAAGGACCTTCTCGAAAGAAACCTTGCTTGGTGCAGTTGGCTTCACATTAGACTTATAACTTCGTTGAGATTGCATTTGTGGTGGTAATGTGAGAAAAGTCTGCAACTGAGCCGTCGTCACTTGCAGAACTATCGCAAGCCTATTAAGAAAATGTAATGGAACAGAAGCTAGCTCAACTCTTCTTCCACCAAAAGCTATTAAAACTTGCTTTGGAAGATCTAATAATTTTGCTGCATTTGAAAAACGCTGTGGGGGTATATCTACTATTTCCGATTGTTGGGCAAGCCCAATACGAAAGCGGTCTAAGGCTGATTCAATACTTTTTTGATCATCTAGAGTAAGTGGTACACTGTCATCAACCTCACGAGACAACTCAAGTGACAGATCGACTAATTCATTAGCATATTCAGGGAATTCTATTAAATACTTTCGTAAGGTATTTTTACTAGAATCAAATTCTACTGAGAAGTCCCTCAATACATCCTCTCGAGAAATATGTTGATTTTTCATTATAATTTCTCCTTATCTTCCAGTCTCTTACGTAAAGTTGCAAACGCAGAATCGCGATGATTACGAATGGTTTTATCGGACTTATTTAACGCTTTACTAATCGTCATTTCATTTGGGTCTTTCGAAGTAATTGGTATATCGTGACACCACATTAAGACAATTTGTTGCTGAAGTGGTGATAAACCATTAATCGATTCATGTAGGTTGCGTCGGTAATATTCTTTATCAAGCTCATTTACGTCGAAAGGATCATAGGCCTCTATTGCATTTTCAACCTCTGGTAGGATGTCATCATCTTCACCATATAATCCTTGAGTAAGATTATATTTATTTTGAATTTTATTTTTTGCATCACTTCGATCATTAGCTAAAGCAGCATTAAAGTTAACTTCAAAATAATCAAGACGATCATCATAATTAGCCTGATCTGCTAATAATAGGTCAATAAAATCATCAAGAACTTTATCGCGAATTTCCATATTAATTAACGAAGGACTTGTTCCACCTAGGCTATGAGATTTAGGAAGATGACGATGCATTCTTTCTAAAAGGGTTGTTAGTAACTTCTCTCGAAGCCAAGAATTATTAGTATTCCTAATAAAATAGAGCAATGTTTCACTTGATATGAAACCAGCTATTGAGTTTGGCCAAATAACACTTCTGGCTACAATCTCCTCATCATTGATCTTTTCTAGTTCATTAATCTCACATTCAACTATACTACGTCGAGTGTATAGAACACCCTCCCTACTAGCCTTTCTTAGTGGTCTAGCCATAAAGCACCTTAACAACCTTATACTCGATCATTTTTCAATATTAATTATTGGTAATTAATCCTAAAAATCAGAAATATGATATATAATAACAATATGTTAATTATATTATTAATAGTCAAGCATTTCCTAAAGTTCACGATAGCTAATGCCATATTTACAACACCAGCGCACAGCCCAAAGAATGATCTCACCCTGAAAATGTCTACAATGGAAAGGATTCATATACTGAACTTTTAGCTAAAAGGGTATTTTGCTTATCATCAATAGCTATTTGCAACAGTGCCCATTGACTTACAAATGCGAGGTTGTTCAATCCAAGCATAATAAACTAATCCAATGATATTGAGATTACAAAAAAGGCTGAATAAATTTTCCGTAAACTCTATAATTAACTATAAATCATAAACTATGAAAAAATCATTTTAAACCATATGGATATCCGACCAAGTTTACTCAGCTACATCTTTGCAGACTCTACCAAATGGCGAATCAATTATACTTTTCCTGAGCTGATACTTGAACTGGATACCAAAATCATAAAGCTTAATCCTGAACAAGTGCTAGAAACACATATTCAGAAAGGTTGGATATGGTCATCATTAACACTGGAAACGATCGATCAAAATTTTCAGTTTAAAGGTATATTCAACGCGCAGGCTGAAGAGTTTAAAATCAAACTTAATGATGATGCAGAATTCCTAAGAAATAAAAGAAATGCTGAAAAAATTAAGGAAACTTTAAAACCTTTCTTACTAGAATACCAAAATTTTATCCAACAAAATATTTACCTATCCTACCGTCTATGCAACCTGTTTAGATCAGACTTATCACAAAGATCAAAAGCATCAGTAGAACAATTTAATAGCCTCATTCAAAGGGATAGCACTTTGGCATTTGAGCCTGTACTACAAAACCAGTTTGAACAACTAAGGCAGTTTATTGAATTTTCTATTCAGGCAAACTACGCTATTGATGCCAAAAATAAGCGCTTCGTTGAAAGTGAGTTAAAAACTTTTAAGAAGTTTTTCGATCAGGTAGAAAGTACGCCACTAACTGATGAACAACGGGTTTCCTCCATCATCTTTGAAGACCGCAACCTATTGGTCGCTGCAGCGGGTTCGGGGAAAACATCAACGATTGTTGGAAAGGTGGGATATGCCCTATTAACTGGACTCTATAAACCAGAAGAGATTTTGGTTCTTGCATTCAATAAAAATGCAGGTGAAGAACTGAGTGAACGTATTAGCTTTAGGCTAAAGGATATTCTCTCCAATTTTGATACTAGTGTTGAAGCACTTAATTTCCATAAATTTGGTGTTAAGGTCATTGGAAAAGCAACAGGTAAAAGCCCATCTGTATCCAACGATGCAGGAAAGCCTCAAGCCCTCCTGAATCGGATTATTCAACAATTAATCGAAACAGACCCAGACTTTCAGGAAAAGTACCTTTTATTTAAAACTGCTTATCTAAGAGCTCCGTTGTCACCTTTTGCTTTTAAGACTAGAAATGATTGGGAGAAGGCACAGAAGCGATCATTTGACAGATTCAAGGATGGCTTCGAAACCTATCAAGGAGAGATTGTTAAATCCCATGGTGAAAAAGCAATAGCCAACTGGTTATATAGCCAAGGAATTCCTTATCAGTACGAAAAAAACTACGAGCATGAAACAGCCAATGAAGCCCACCGCCAATATAAGCCTGATTTTTACCTTCCTGAAATAAATCTATATCTAGAACATTATGCTGTAGACCAGTATGGCAAAACACCTGCACATTTTGGGCAAAGATATCTGGATGACATGAAATGGAAGTCAGAAACTCATCAAAAGTATAAAACTGATTTAATCAGTACAACCTTTCATGAATTTATTACAGGTTCTATCTTTAAGAAGTTGGAACAGGAGCTTAAATCAAGGGGACAGGTATTTAAGCCACGCAGTCTCGCTGAGATTAACTCCAAGGCACAGTCTATTTATGAGTTTGATGCGAATGATCTTTATGCCAGTTTTTTAAGCCATTACAAGTCTAATCAAGCCAATATTACCAGCCTATTAGCCAGAACATCACTCAGCCTACGTGAAAGTCTTTTTCTACAACTATTTTCCAAGGTTTACCAAGAATATGACCAGTTCTTAAAAATTAATATAGAGTACGACTTTGATGACCTGCTGATTGAGTCTGCCCAGTTAATTAATGAAAAGAAATACAAAAGCCCTTTCAAGCTTATTATTGTGGATGAATTTCAGGACACATCACAGGCTAGGGCTAGACTCATTCTGTCCTTATTGAGTCAGGTACCAGAAGCAAAACTGTTTTGTGTTGGGGATGATTGGCAAGCTATATACCGCTTTGCAGGTTCAGACATCAGTATTTTCACACAGTTTGAAAAGGTCTTTGGTTATACCAAACAAACACAGCTCACCCAGACCTTCCGCTCCAATCAGGGTATTGCCAATGTTGCCAGTGACATAAAAAAAAAAAATAAATCGCAACTTCAAAAAGTCGTCAATGCCGTTGATAAGACCAGTCGTAAAGTGGTTGAAATAAACTTTTTAACAAAAACTCAGGAAATTAATGAATACCTACTTAAAACTATTATGGCAATCAATAATGCCAATACTGGCTCAGACAAGAAAAAAACCGTTTATATTTTGGGTCGTTATAAACACCATAAACCTAATTTAGATAGTATTTTACCATTTCTTAGAAATTGCACTTTTGAATTTAAAACCATCCACTCTTCAAAAGGCTTACAGGCAGACTATGTCATCCTTCTAGGTTTAAATAGTGGTAGTAGCGCATTCCCTGCTGAAAAAGAAGATGATCCTCTTCTCAACTTAGTCTTACCACAGCCAGAAATACATGCCTTTGCTGAAGAACGTCGTCTGTTCTATGTTGCATTGACGCGTGCAAAGGAAAAAGTTTATTTAATTGGAGAGCGCAATTCAGTTTTTATTGAAGAAATTACCAAAGATCCTATTTTTAAGGAGTTTATCCATATACCTCAAGACGAGCATAAACCGATTAATAGTAATATCCCAGCAGAATGGTTGTGTCCAAAATGTGGGCAAGGCAGACTCAGGAAAATAACTAGTGGTCCTTATGGAGCATTTTTAGGTTGCAATCGCTACCCAAATTGTGGGTACAAAAAGAGTTTAAAGCGTCGTTGAATTCTGATGAATCTGTTGAACAATCATTAAATAATCGTTTTCTAATGTTGGCTGATCGAATTCATCTACATAACTTTCAAAGTCTGTTAAAGGCATATATGCATCCAATACATAGAAAAATTTATTATGCCAAGAACCATGTTCATCAATGATTATCGACTTTTCAGCCTCATTAAATTGCCCTGCTGTAATATCCACGATAACACCATTCACTTTAAGCCATAAATGTAGTTGGTAGACATCTGCGATAGACTGGCCTTTTATCATTA
>RRZU013404458.1_pt1 | contig 11235 bp, 10 predicted proteins | sample 2165561 | NCBI WGS metagenome assembly RRZU01 (sample SAMN10456909, study PRJNA506462) | wastewater metagenome | isolation source: wastewater sludge | place: USA: Moscow, Idaho | reverse complement strand
GCTTCTGTTTCCAGCGCCTGCTCGATGCTCATGTCCCATTCCTGGTGAAGGCACTTCTTCGTCATGGCGTGGGCGAAGGCGGGGCCGTTCGCCAGCGAAAGGGCCATGTCCCGGGCCTTGGCGAGGACCTGATCGGGCGCGACGACGTCGTTGAAGTAACCCCAGGCGAGGCCATCCTGCGCGCTCATGACCCGGCCGGTGTAGAGCAGCTCGGAGGCCCGGCCGTGGCCGATGATGCGCGGGAGGATCGCGCAGGCGCCCATGTCGCAGCCGGCGAGGCCGACACGCACGAACAGGAAGGCGGTCTTCGCGTCCGGCGTGGCGTAGCGCATGTCCGAGGCCATGGAGACGATCGCGCCGGCACCGGCGCAGATGCCATCGATCGCCGAGATGATCGGCTGCGGGCAGGTACGCATCTCCTTGACGAGGTTGCCGGTCATGCGCGTGAAGGTGAGCAGCCCGTTCATGTCCATCTTGGTGAGCGGCCCGATGATGTCATGCACGTCGCCACCCGAGCAGAAGTTTCCGCCGGCGCCGGTGATCACGATCGAGCGCACGTCGTCGACGTACTGGAACTTGTGGAAGGTGTCGCGCAGTTCCGCGTAGCTCTCGAAGGTCAGCGGGTTCTTGCGGTCGGGGCGGTTCAGCGTGATGGTGGCGACACGGTCGGCCACTTCCAGCTTGAAGTGCTCGGGATGCCAGTCGGCGGCTTTCAGTTTGTACATTTCTGTCTCCAGGGTTCGAGTGGGGGAGGTCTGGCGTTCAGCCGACCATGGTCATGCCGCCGCTGACGCTCAGCACCTGGCCGGTGATGAAGTCGGAGTCGCTGCTGGCGAAGAACAGCACCGCGTCGGCGATCTCCTTCGGCTTGCCGAGGCGGCGCATCGGCGTGGCCTTGACGAAGGCCTCCTGGTGCTTTTCCGGCACGGCGGCAAGCAGCGGAGTGTCGGTGGGGCCGGGGCAGACACTATTGACGTTGATCTTGTAGCGCGCCATCTCGCGGGCAAGCGCCTTGCCGAAGGCGATCGCGCCGCCCTTGGCCCCCGAGTAGACCGTCTCGCCGCTGCTGCCCACGCGGCCGGCGTCGCTCGCCACGGTGACGACCTTGCCGCCGCGACCGCGGGCGATCATCCCGCCCAGGAAGGCGTGGGTGACGAGGACCGGCCCGAGCAGGTTGAGGTCGATGACCTTGCGCCAGAAATCGGGGCTGTTCTCCATGAAGGGCTGGATCTTTCCCCAGCCGGCGACGTTGACCACGATGTCGACCTCCAGCCCCTGGGTTTCCACGCTCCTGGCGAACGCACCGACCGAGTCCTGGCTGGTGACGTCGAGCGAGAAATAGCTGGCCTTGCCGCCACCATCGCGGATTGCGGCGGCGACCGTCGCGCCCTTGTCCTGGTCGAGATCGCCGATGACCACATGTGCGCCGGCCGCCGCCAGGGTTTCGGCCGTTGCACGACCGATACCGGACGCCCCGCCGGTGACTACCGCTGTTTTTCCCTCAAGTCGCATTTTCTTGATCTCCGGATCGGAATCGATGTTTTGCCGCCGACCGCGCATATCCAGGCTTGGTGCCCGGTCGGTGTGCCCGTGGGTGCCGCCGGGGCCTCGGGTCGGCCCGGCGTCAAATGAATGATCGTTCAGTCAGATTTTGAAGTCAACCGGAATTTGAAGGCGGCAGGGCAGAGCGTATTTTCCCTTTAAGGCTGGATTGTGGGCGATTGGCTACTTGATTTTCATGGATCGACGTGCCACGCTGAAAATGAATGGGGAGTCAGTCAAGTGTGACCGGTATTCAAACTCGCATCGAGCCGCGTGACTGGCTCCGCCCTCTCGACCCACGCAAGCGAAAGGAAATCATGATCTCCCTGCATATCGATGGAGCGGTCGCCACCGCAACGCTTTGCCGCCCCCCGGTCAACGCCATCAACGACGAGTGGCTCGATCGCCTCGAGGAAGTGCTGGACCGCGTCGAGGCCGACGAACGCATCGCGGTGCTATGGATCCGCAGCGATCAACGCGTTTTCTGCGCCGGCGCCGATCTGGAGATGATGCGCACCCTGTTCGCATCCGACGCCGGGCGCGCGCGGATGATCGAGACCACGCGCCGGATGCAGGAGGTCTTCGCGCGCCTGGAGCGTTCTGCCAAGGTGTCGGTGGCCGAAATCGGCGGCGCCGCGATGGGGGGCGGCTTCGAGCTGGCGCTGGCGTGCGACCTGCGTGTGGTCGCCGAGGAGGCAAGCGTCGGTCTTCCCGAGGCGAGGCTGGGGCTGCTTCCCGCTGCCGGGGGCACGCAGCGCATGACGCGGATCTGCGGCGAGGCGGTTGCGAGACGGCTGATCCTCGGTGCGGAGCTGGTCGGAGGCGCCCAGGCGGTAGCGCTCGGCCTGGCGCATCGAAGCGCGCCGGCGGCCGAGCTCGAACGCGTCGCGCGCGAGCAGGTCGACCGTCTGGCGGCCCTGCCTGCACCTGCGCTGGCGGCCTGCAAGCGCTGCATCTTCGCGGCGGTGGACGGTTTCGAAGACGGCTACGAGATCGAACTCGAGGGCAGCGCGGCCCTGCTGGCGGCGGCGGACACCCAGGAGCGCGTGCAGCGCTTCCTCTCCCGGCAGAAATGATCCGGCGCGAACGTGTCGGCGCCCTGTCGCCGGGAAGCATGCGCCAGATCGAAGACATGCGTGTACCCTTCGCGCCTTGGGCGCGGGGCGCGGGGCGCGGAGTAGCCGGCATGCTGCCGGCGGCCGCGGAGCGTCTGGGCACCGCGCGGGAGCGGGGAAGATCACAGGAAGAATGACGATGAGTGCAGCGGGCGAGGTCAAGAGCGTGGTGTCGGATCCTAGGCTGGTCGAGGAGCGACGGCGACAGATCATTCTTGCGGCGGTGGAGCTCTTCTCCAAGGAGGGCTACCACACCACGACGATCCAGCAGATCGCGCGCCGGGCGGGAACGAGCACCGGGTTGATCTACCAGTATTTCGGCGACAAGGAGGACGTGCTCTTCCTGACGCTCAAGCTCGTCATCGACTCCTACGAGAACGAGATCCCCTTTCGCCTGGACGGGGTGGTCCATCCGGTCGAGCGCCTGTGCACGGCCTTGTCGGCGTATTGCGGGGTGGTCGATCGCCTGCGGGACGCCACCGTGCTGGCCTACCGCTCCACGATGTCCCTGCGCGCCGAGCGCCGGGCACTCATCAAGGAGGGCGAGACGCGCACCAACCGCCTGATCGAGGCCTGCGTGCGCGACTGCACCACCGGAGGCTTCATGCGCCCGGTTGCCGAGCACCTGCTCGCCTACCAGTACGTCATGTTCGCCCACTCCTGGGCGCTCAAGCACTGGTCCTACCGCGAGCGCTACGCGCTCGACGAATACGTCGAGGAGGGGATCCAGCTCCTCGTCGATCCCTTCCTGACCGCGAAGGGGCGTCTCGCGCTGGCGAGCAAGCGCGCCAGGGACGAGGTGCCGGGCGCGGACCTGCCGGTGGATTGAGGCTGCACCGGTCGCACCGAACGGCTTCACCTGCGTGATCCACTCACGGGCCTTCCGCTGGTCCGGGATCTCCGCCGATGGGCGGCGAGCGAGCCCGGCAATCGGATCCACGCCTTTCGTGCCCGCTGGCGCCGAGGGTAAGGGGCTTCCGCAATTGTGGAGCGAAGGGGCTGTCCTATAATGGCTGAACGATCGTTCATTGCAGATGCCCGATCGTGACCCCAGACATATAGACAGAGGAGACGCCGGCGATGCTCAGGAAAATCGCTTTCGGACTGGCCGCCACGGCCATGATGTCGTCCGCTCAAGCCCAGGAGGTCGTGCTGAAGGTCGCGCACTTCCTTCCGCCGATGTCCACGATGCATTCCAGGTTCATCGTGCCGTGGTGCGACAAGATCGAGGCGGAGTCGAAAGGTCGCATGAAGTGCCAGATCTATCCGGCGATGCAGCTGGGCGGCACGCCGCCGCAATTGCTCAGCCAGGTGCGCGACGGCGTGGCCGACATCGTATGGACCATCTCGGGCTACACCCCCGGGCGGTTCCCGATCTCGGAGGTGTTCGAGCTGCCGTTCATGACGACGACGCACGAGGCCAGCGCGCGCGCGGTGTGGGATTTCATCGACGAACACGCCGCGAGCGAGTTCGAGGGCGTCAAGCGCATCGCCAACTGGGTCGTCGGTCCGTATGTGATTCACCTGCGCGATAAGGATCTCAATACGATCGAGGATTTCCGCGGCATGAAGATCCGTGCGCCGTCGCGGCTGGGCAATCGCATGCTGACCGCGCTCGGCGCCACGCCCGTCGGCATGCCGGTGCCGCAGATCTCGGAGTCGCTGTCGCGTGGCGTGATCGATGCGGCGATCGTGCCCTGGGAGGTCGTGCCCGCGACCAAGGCGCATGAACTGACGAAGTTTCACGTCGAGGTCAGCGGCGGGCGTTCCCTGACCACTGCGACGTCGATCTACGTCATGAACCAGAAGCGGTACGACAGCCTGCCGCCCGAGCTGAAGAAGGTCATCGACGACAACAGCGGGCGCGAGGTGTCGGCCTGGGTCGCGGCAGAGTTCAAGGTGGGCGATGAAGGCGGGCGTGCGGCGGCGCTCGGGCGCGGGAACAAGATCACCGAGATCCCGGCCGACGAGGTCAAGCGCTGGAAGGATGCGTCGCAACCGGTCGTCGATGAATGGATCGCCGAGGTTACGAGCAAGGGACACGACGGTCGGAAGCTCTACGAGCGCGCCGTCGAGCTCGTAGAGAAGCATTCCCGGAACTGAGCGGCGCAGCGCGTGAGGATCGGCCGGCGCCCCTTGGGCCCGGCCGATTTGCTTTGGGGGACGCCTGGCGTGGCTGCCGTCCGCGCCAGGCGGGCCGCAGGGGGCTCCGTGGCCGACGATGGGCGCCGCGTCCCGCGTCCCGCAGCCGGGGCGGTCGGGGATGAACGTGCTTGCGGATGCGTGGTCGGTGCGTATAATGAATGAACAGTCGTTCATATATCGGTCGTCGTGAAAATTCGCTCGCGTCCGGCTGCACGGAGAATGGCATCCCGCCCAGGAGATCGCCGCCCGTCGCGCATCGATATCCCGGCCCGCTCGTCGATCGGTCACCACAAGGAGATTCACATGAAGGTCCGCTCGCTTGCCCTCGGAGTCCTCGCCTCCGTGCTCATGCCCGCCACCGCGCAGGCCGAGGCGGTGGTGCTGAAGGTCGCGCACTTCCTGCCTCCGGCGTCGCCGGCGCACACCAAGTTCATCGTGCCCTGGTGCGAAAGGATTAAGGCCGAGTCGAAGGGCGGACTAGAGTGCCAGATCTATCCCGCCATGCAGCTCGGCGGCACGCCGCCGCAATTGCTCACCCAGGTGCGTGATGGCGTCGCCGACGTGGTGTGGACGCTGCCTGGCTATACGGCTGGCCGATTCCCGGTGTCGGAAGTGTTCGAGCTGCCCTTCATCACCACCGGGCGCGAGGCCTCGTCCCGTGCGCTGTGGGATTTTTCCCAGTCCCGGGCGAGCCAGGAGTTCGCCGGCATGAAGCCGATCGCGACCTGGGTGACGGGGCCGTATGCCCTGCACCTGCGCGACCACGACGTGAGCACGCTGGAGGGCCTGGCGGGCCTCAAGGTGCGCGCGCCGTCGCGACTCGGCACCAAGCTGCTCGCCGCGCTCGGCGCCACCCCGGTCGGCATGCCCGTGCCGCAGATGGCGGAGAGCCTGTCCAAGCGCGTCATCGACGGTGCCTTGCTGCCCTGGGAGGTGTTGCCCGCGACCAAGGTCCACGAGCTCACCCGCTTCCACGTCGAGGTGAGCGGCGATCGCGCGTTGCTTGCCGCCACGATGATCTTCGTGATGAACGAGAAGAAGTACGACAGCCTGCCGATCGATCTGAAGAAGGTGATCGATGCCAACAGCGGGCGCGAGACTTCGGCCTGGGTGTCGGCGCAGTTCGTCGAGCCGGACGAGGACGGGCGCAAGCGTGCGCAGGAGCGCGGCAATGCCGTGCGTGCGCTCGCGGCGGACGAGGTGGCAAAGTGGCAGGCTGCGGCGGGCCCGGTGACGGCAGGGTGGGTGGAAGAGATCACCGCGAAGGGCATGGACGGCCGCAGCCTGCACGAGGAGGCGAGGGCCCTCATCGACAAGTATTCGAAGTAGGACGGCAGCACAATCCGGGCCCGATAGCGCGGAACGGCCCGGTGCAAACGACGAGCGCGATCAAGACAAGGAGGATGACATGGCTGAATCCATTGCCGCGCCGGTGAGCCGGCCCAGTGGCGCAATCGGTAGATCCGTGGAATGGGCTTGCGTGGCGATGGCCGTGCTCGCGGGCCTCATGTTCTGCGCCGAGGCGGTGATGTCCGTCGCCAGCGTGATCGGGCGGGCGCTGTTCGACCTGCCGGTCCCAGGCGACTACGAGCTCGTGCAGATGCTGTCGGCGATGGGGATCGCGATGTGCCTGCCTTATTGCCAGTTGCGCAAGGGGCACGTGTTCGTGGACTTCTTCACCTTGTGGGCGCCGCGCGGGCTGAAACGCGTTCTCGATGCGATGGCTGCATTGCTGATGGCCTCGTGTGCCTTCTTGCTGGCCTGGCGCATCTGGGTCGGCATGATGGAGATGCGCGAATACGGCGAGACCTCGATGGTGATCTCCCTGCCGATCTGGTGGGGCTACATCCCGGTGGTGCCCGCCTTCGTGCTGCTGGGCATCACGGCCCTTCGCACGTTCGCGCTGGAGATCGGCGAGGAGGGTTCGAAATGACCAGCAGCCTGATCGGCCTGACCATGGGCGCCGTCATGATGGGGATGCTCGCGCTGCGCGTGCAGATCGGCATCGCCATGTTCCTGACCGGTGCCATCGGCTACGTGTGGATTTCCGGACTCGACCCCTTTTTCGCGTACCTGAAGAACGCCCCCTACGGGCGTTTTTCGCTGTACGACCTGTCGGTCGTGCCACTCTTCCTGCTCATGGGGCAGTTCGCCACGCACGGTGGGCTGTCGCGCGCGCTGTTCAAGGCGGGCAACGCCTTCATCGGGCACTGGAAGGGGGGCATGGCGATGGCGGGGATCGCCTCGTGCGCCGGCTTCGGCGCGATCTGCGGCTCGTCGCTGGCGACGGCGGCCACGATGGCCCACGTCGTGCTGCCCGAGCTCAAGCGCCACCAGTACAAACCCAGCCTGGCTGCCGGCTCGCTGGCGGCCGGCGGCACGCTGGGCATCCTGATCCCGCCCTCGGTGCCGCTGGTGATTTACGCCATCCTGGCCGAGCAGAACATCGCGAAGCTGTTCCTGGCCGCCTTCATCCCCGGCATCCTCGCCGCCATCGGCTACATGGTGGTCGTCGGCATCGTCTGCCGGCTCGATCCGGCGGCGGGTGGTCCGGGCACGCCGCGGCACAGCTGGTCGGAGCGTCTTGCGACGATCATCGATACCTGGCCGGTGTTGCTGATCTTCCTCGTGGTGATCGGCGGCATCTATGGCGGCTTGTTCACCCCGACCGAAGCCGCCGCAGTCGGTGCGCTCGCCACCGGGATCGCCGCCTGGCGCACGGGAGGCCTCGCCAAGGGCGGATTCATGGCCTGCATCCAGGGCACGGCCACGAGCACCGGGATGATGTTCCTGATCCTGCTCGGTGCCGACACGCTGAACTCCTTCATGGCGCTGTCGCAGCTGCCTGCGGAGGCTGCGGCCTGGGTCGACGGCATGGGCTTCGGGCCCTTCACGGTGCTCTTCGCAATCATCTGCATCTATCTGGTGCTCGGATGCGTAATGGACAGCCTGTCGATGATCCTGCTGACGGTGCCGATCTTCCTGCCCATCGTCCTCGGCATGGACTACTGGGGCCTGAGCGCGGACGACAAGGCGATCTGGTTCGGCATGGTGGCGCTGGTGGTGATGGAAATCGGCCTGATCACGCCGCCGGTCGGCATGAACGTCTACATCATCAACGGCGTTGCCCGGGATATCCCGATGGGCACGATCTTCCGCGGCGTGGCGCCCTTCCTGGTTTCAGACATCCTGCGGGTCCTGGTGCTCGTGCTTTTCCCCAGCATCTCTCTGGTCGCGCTTTGGGTGGTCGGCTGAGCACGATCTTCGCCAGAGAATGAAAAAGGGGCGAGCGGTTAAACCGCTCGCCCCTTTTTCCGATCCATGCGGCGTGCTGTCGCCGATTACCTTGCGGCGCTGTACTTGGCGACCAGCGCGACGGCATCGTCGTAGAGCTTCTGGCCGTCGGCGCCGCTCGCGGTAACCTCCTTGATCCACTCGGCGGTCACCGGCTTGGCGGCCTGCTCCCAACGCGTCATTTCATCGGCGGGGATGGAATAGACCTTGTTGCCCCTGGCGATCGTCATGTCTCGTCCGACGGCATCGGCGGCGACGTGCTGCGCGGCGACCCAGGCGGAAAACTCGCGCCCGCTGTTGGCGTCGATCACCTTCTTGAGGTCGTCCGGCAGGCTGTCGTACTTCTTCTGGTTCATGACGTAGATCATCGTCGCCGTGGTCATCGCGCGCTCGACGCCGGACTCCGCGTGGAACTTGGTCAACTCGTGGGCCTTGGTCGGGGGAACGACTTCCCAGGGGATCAGCGCACCGTCGATGACACCCTTGGACAGGCTCTCGGTCATCTGCGGAACCGGCATGCCCACCGGGGTGGCCCCCAGCGCTGCGAGCAGCTTGGTGCCCAGGCGGGAGGGAGCGCGCACCTTGACGCCCTTCAGGTCCTCCAGGCTACGGATCTCCTTGTCGCGCATGTGCAGGATATTCGGCCCGTTGGCCCACACCGCGATCGGCTTCAGGCCGGCGAATTCCTTGCTCGCGTTCGCTTGTACGAAATCCCACACCGCGCGCGCGGAGGGCTCGTGCGTGGTGGTGATGAAGGGGAGCTCGAAGATCTCGGTCATCGGGAAGCGGCCGGGGGTGTAGCCCGGCAGCGTCCACACCACGTCGGCGACGCCGTCGCGTACCTGTCCGAGTAGCTGGGGCGGCGTGCCGCCGAGCTGCATCGCAGGGTAGATCTGGCATTTCAGCCTTCCCTGGGATTCGGCCGCGATCTTGTCGCACCATGGCGCGATCACCTTGGCGTGCATCGGCGTCGTCGGGGGCAGGAAGTGGGCGACCTTCAGCGTCACTTCCTGTGCGTGGCCGACGGCAGGGAGCAACAGGGCCGAAACGAGCCCGAGCGTCGTGGTGCGGATCTTCATCTTGTGTCTCCTCCGGGAAAGGCCTTGTGGCCATAGCTGAATGAACGATTATTCAGTTATACCAGTATAGCCAAAACCCGAGTCCCGTCTACTGTCCGAGGCCATCGGGGGCGGGGATCTGGAGCGTCCATGCGCGGTCTGCCCGGGGAGGCTCGTCGGCACAAGGGCGCGGCCGCTGGCGCCCGGGCCCGGCGCGGCCTTCGGCGAGCGCAGGCGCCGCCCGGGTGGTTCAGGCCTGGACCCCGCGGCGCACGATGTCGACGATGCCGGCCGCGATCGCTTCGGGTGTCCGTCGCCCTTCGCGGTACCAGATGAACACCCAGTTGAGCGCGCCCAGCAGGACGAGGCGCAGCAGGCTGCGGTCGGCGTTCGGCGCCAGCGGGAGCGCGGCGATCAGTTCGCGGTAGAGATTCTCGAAGGCCTCGCGATCCTCCAGCGTCATCGCCAGCAGGTTCTGGTGGTCCGTCAGGCCGATGCTGCGTCCGGTGATCCGGTCGATCGGCGAGTCGCCGACCATGCCTGAGACGTGCACTTCGCAGGCGCGACGCAGGCTGTCCCATGGGTCGCTGCCGAGCGCCGCGGCGGCGCTGGCGCGTTCGCGTACGCGCCGGAAGCCCTCCCGATGCACGGCCAGGAAGAGCGCGTCCTTGGAAGGGAAGTGGTGATAGACCGAGCCGGGGAGCAGTCCGGCTTCGCGCGAGATGTCCCGGATCGAGGTGCGGTCGTAGCCTTGCTGCGAGAACAGCCGTGCCGCCGCGTGCAGGATCAGCTGGCGACGGTCGGGGGGCTCGCTGGCTTCGCTCGGGCTGCGTTGGACGCTCGAGCGCATGGCGCCGGCCAGTCGGTCGCTGCGCCTGCCGCGCGCGAGCAGCGCCTGCTGGTTCGCGTTCAGCGCATCGATCCCTTCGGGCGCCGATGCCGCCAGGGCCTGCAGGCGCTTCACCGCAGTCTCCAGCCCGTGCCGCTGCCAGATATAGCGCACACCCGAGGCGGAGATGTCGAGCCCATCCCGGCGCAGGCGTTCGGCGACGGCAGCCTGGCCGAGCGTCGGCTCGCTGCGGGCGAGCCGGAGGATGGCGGATTCGGCCGTCTCGGCGGCGGGAGAAGGGGAGGGCGAGGTCATCGGATCGTCGCAGGCAGCTTCGGCTTAGGGCGGGAGCGGATTCTAGCCGCCTTGTGGAGGCTTCGTCCGGGCGAAGCCTCCGTGCATCGAGGCGCAGCCCGTGGGGAAGGGTAGCTGATCTTTTGACCGGACGTTTGACAAGTTAGTTCGTCAGGCGTAGCTTTGCCCCTGCGCCACCACCGCCCGGCGGGATCGGCGGAGACCTGATCGCCGGCATACGGGGCGGGGTGGTGGAGAGGGCAGCAGGTCGGGCAAGAAGTCGTGGAGCAGGTTGTGCAGCGTGAGGGCGGGTCGTGCGACGGCCGGCTCCAGGTTTCATCCAACGCAGTCTTCCGGATCCCTAAGGATCCGGATTCGCAATCAGGAGGAGGGATGATGAACAAGATCAAGAATCTCGTAATGCTGTGTGCCACCCTCGGCGTGCTCGGCAGTCCGCCGGCACTGGCGGAAGTGGTTGTGGGCGTTTCCGTGTCCACAACGGGGCCGGGCGCCTCGCTCGGAATTCCCGAAAAGAATGCGGTCGCGCTGTTTCCGACCACGATCGCGGGAGAGACGGTGCGCTACGTCGTCCTCGACGACGGTTCCGATCCGTCCACCGCGACCAAGAACGCCCGCAAGTTCGTCTCGGAGGAGAAGGCCGACGTACTCGTGGGTTCGGCGGTGACACCGGCCAGTGCCGCGATCGCGCAGGTCGCATTCGAGACCGGGACCCCGCACATCGCGCTCTCGCCGGTGAGCCTTCCGGCCGATCGCGGGCACTGGGTGTTCCGCACGCCGCAGCACAACAGCGTGATGGCCGGAGCGCTCGTCGGTCACATGCAGTCCGCTGGGGTGAAGACGCTGGGCTTCATCGGCTTTGCCGATGCCTACGGCGACGAATGGCTGGCTGCGCTCGAGCCGCTGTTGCAGAAGGCCGGCATCAAGATCGTGCAGGCCG
>RRZU011831924.1_pt1 | contig 11235 bp, 9 predicted proteins | sample 2165561 | NCBI WGS metagenome assembly RRZU01 (sample SAMN10456909, study PRJNA506462) | wastewater metagenome | isolation source: wastewater sludge | place: USA: Moscow, Idaho | reverse complement strand
GTAGAAGTTGTTGTACCAGACGTTGAGCAGACCCATCAGCACCGGCAGGTTCTCGGAGAAGTCCGCGGTGCGGAAGTGTTCGTCCATGGCATGGAAGCCCGCCAGGACGCTCTGCCAGTTCTCCGGCCCGATCGCGATGACATCGGCCAGGCCGACTGCCGAGTCGACCGAGTAGCGGCCGCCGACCCAGTCCCAGAACCCGAAGGCGTTCTGCGGATCGATGCCGAACTCGGCAACCTTCTCGAGGTTGGTCGATACGGCCACGAAATGCCGGCGGATGGCCTCGGCCCGGGCCTCGTCCGTGTTGTCGATGATGCCACTGGTCTGCAGCGAATTCAGCAGCCAGTTCTTCGCCATCCGGGCGTTGGTCATGGTCTCCAAGGTGGTGAAGGTCTTGGACGCCACGATGAACAGCACGGTCTCGGGGTCGACGTCATGGGTGGTCTCGTAGATGTCGGCAGGATCGATATTGCTGACGAAGCGGCACTCGAGGCCGGGCTGCTGGTAGGGCTTGAGCGCCTCGTAGACCATGGCGGGGCCCAGATGGGAGCCGCCGATTCCGATGTTGACGATGGTACGGATCGGCTTGCCGGTGATGCCCACCCACTCGCCGGAGCGGATCTGGTCGGCCAGGGCGTACATGCGGTCGAGCACTTCGTGCACCTGCTGGACGACATCCACGCCGTCAACGATCAAGGAGGCGTCGCGCGGCAGCCGCAACGCCGTGTGCAGCACCGAACGGTTCTCGGTGGTGTTGATCCGCTCGCCGGCGAACATCGCCTCACGGCGGCCGGCAAGGTCGACCTGCTCGGCGAGCCGGACGAGTGCATCCTTGATCTCGTCGGTCAGGTAGTTCTTGGACAGATCCGCATAGAGATCGGCAGCGGCGAGCGAGAACCGCTGGGCCCGGTCGGGGTCGTCGGCGAACCAGGCGCGGAAATCAACATTCAGATCGTCATGCAGCCGGGCGAGTTCCGCCCAGGCGGGAGTGGCAGTCGCATCAACGGGAGTACGCATAGGCCAAGCTTATGGGTTTTGGCCTACCAGTGGCGAGACGGCCAGCGGGAATTCCCGCCGGCCCCGAGTCGGCTCAGGCCACCCGGCGCATCGCGGTGATGTCGTACCCGCTGATCGAGCTGACGATGACACCGATGCCGTAGTCGGCTGCATGCACCATCTGACCGTTGCCGATGTACATGCCGACGTGGCCGCCGCCGTAGGAGATGATCAGGTCGCCGGGCTGCAGTGCCGAGGTCGATGACACCGCGGTGCCGGCCGACATCATGGCGCCGCTGGTGCGGGGCAGGCTGACACCCATCGCGGAGTAGGAGTACACCATCAGACCCGAGCAGTCGAAGGCGTTCGGGCCGGTGGCACCCCACGAGTAGGCCTTGCCAACCTGGGCGAGCGCGATCGAGACAGCGCCGGAGGCGGTGCTGCTCGCCGAGCCGGCGATGGCCGCGGTGTCGGCTGTCGAGGTGGCGGCGGATGTGGACGCCGAACCGGTGGTCTGGCTGGCCGCGCTGCTGGCGGCAGCCGCTGCGGCGGCCGCTTCCTCAGCCTGCCGGGCCGCTTCGGCCTGCCGGGCTTCCTCAGCCTGGCGAGCCTCTTCAGCCTGCCGGGCCTCCTCGGCCTGGCGAGCCTCTTCAGCCTGGCGAGCTTCCTCGGCCTGACGGGCCGCTTCGGCCTGCCGGGCCTCTTCGGCATTGCGGGCATCCTGCTCGGTGACGGGATCGACGAGCGTGGTCCGGTCGGCGCTGCGGGAGATCGGCGTGGTGGTCTGCAACGCCGGTTCGGCGGCGGTGACCGTGCTCGACAGATTCGGGACGATGAGTGCCGCGCTGGCGGTTGCCACTGCGGCTGCACCCATCAGGCCACGCTGCAGGCGGGAATGCAGGCCGCGCGGCTTGGGCTTGATGGTGGTGATGGCGGCAAGCTGACGGGTGCTGGTCAGCGGTTCGTCCGGCTCGAAACTCAGCGGCGCATCGATCGCGCGGGTGGCTCGCGCGGCGGACACGCTGAGCAGGGTGTCGTCCACGAGCTCCAGGGGTGGCGTCGGCATGGCGCGCCGCGCGCAGGACTGCTGAATGCTGTCCGTGGCGTCGACGACCGGGTCGAGCAGTGCCCTTCGTGCGCTCATTTATCAATCCTTAAGGTTGCGATGTGCCGTGGTCAGCGTACCGTGACATGCACGTGGTCGTAATGATTCGCGGTGGGAGATCCGCGATCTTCCATCATGGTGAAGCCAGCGCTGGGGGCCCAGTTACCCCACATGCTCTGTTGATAGATGACGTATTCGACGTTCAGCGAGCTTGAGTTGGCGACCAGCCAGTTGGCGATCTGCCAACCTGCGTCGCCGCTGATCATGATGTCAATGGCCTGGCCAGCGCCATGATCATCGGCTGAGTTGCGCCAGCCACCGTACGAGGTGACATTGGGGAACTGCGCGCACACGGCCAGGAAGGTGGCATAGGCCTGAGAGGTGAGCCCAAGGCCGGATCCGTCGAACGAGCAGCTGCCACCAGTTGCCACGGCCGGGGCCGACGAGGTGGCGGTAGTGGCCGATGTCCCTGCTGGGGACGGGCTCTGCTTGGCGGCCTCGGCGGCTGTCTGCTCGGCAGCCACGCGCTGTTCTTCGGCCACCCGGGCGGCTTCGGCAGCCGCGGCGGCCTCCTCGGCCTGACGGGCCTCCTCGGCCTGGCGCGCTGCTTCGGCTTCGGCAGCCGCCTTCGCGTTGGCCAAGGTGACCGGGTTGATGGCTTCTTCGGTGCGGTCGAGGCCGCGGGAGATGGTCTCATCGCTAGTCGGCGCCGGTTGGGCGGTCACGACGCTGACGGCGCTGGGGGTGAGCAGGATGGCGGATGCGGTGGCCACGGCGGCGGCTCCGAACAGCCCGCGGCGCAGCCGCTGGCCCTTCACGACCGGCCTCACCGAGGCGGCGCCGGTGACCTTCGGCAGCTGGCGGGTGCTGCCGAGAGCTTCGTCCGGCTCGAAACTGATAGGTGCCGAGATGGCTCGGCGGGCCGCAGAAACACTGACCGGTGAGTCGTCAACGATGACGGCTTCGTCGGCTACCCCCCGACGCGCGGACGCGTAGGTGAAGACGGGGGTGATGGGGTCGTCGATCTCAGTGCCCGGGTCGAGGATGGCTCGGCGTGCTGTCACTGATTCTCCCAAGGGATTGTCTGTCATTCCTGAGAAGAATCTTAAGGATCTTCTCAGGAGAACACAAGTTGTCAGGGGAATCTGCTCAGAAAAGATTCAGAAAGGGCCGTCCGGACGGCTAGCTGCGGGTTCGGGTGGCCTCGACGATCGGACGAGCACGAGAGCGCAACGCACTCAGATCGCCGCGATGCAGGGCGTCCCCGATGAGCCTGTCGGCCAGGCACACCGCCACCGCACCGGCACCCAGCCAGGCCTTGACCTCGTGCACCGACTCGGCCCCGCGGGCCAGCACTGCGATGTCGGGCAGCAGGGCGGCCAGCTGCGCCGGGTAGCTCGTGCCGAGCACCCCGGCCGGGACGACCTGGACCGCGGCCGCATCCGGTTGCTTCCAGGCGTTGGCGATCTCGGTCGGAGTGAGCGCGGCCGGGCACTGCGGGATCTGGGCGGCGGCGAGCTCTGAGCGGAGCTGGTCGTCGTCACCCAGGGTGAGGGCGAAGGCGGCCTGCTCAGATACCGCCCACTGCGCGTCCGCGGGGGTGCGCAGGTCATGGGTCCCGACCAGCAGCCGGCGTCCGAACACCCGGCGCAGCATGGACGGGGTCAGCCGCTGACCCGGACTGAGGCTGAGGATCGGCAGACCTTCCTCGATGAGGACCTCGACCGGGGCGACCGCCTCGTCCAGGGTGCAGCCGGGCAGCAGCACAATGACCTTGGCCTCGACGAGTCCGGCAGGCAGTTCGACGCGTGGATTCACGGCATCAATCATGGATCAGAAGGTGAAGCTGCCCCACAGCAGGACGGCCAGCAGCAGCCCGACCGCCAGATTCACGACCGTGGCCGCGGCGAAGACGAGCACCGGCTTCCAGCCCGCTTCCTTCAGCGAACCGAAGCTGAACTCCAGGCCGATGCTGACGAACGCCAGGATCAGGAACCAGGTGCGCAGCTCGTTGGCGACGCCGATTGCGGAAGCGGCGAAGGTGGGATCGGCGTTGGACGCGAAGATGGTCGCCACGACGGAGGCGATCAGGAAGCCGAGCACGAACTTCGGGAAGCTGCGCCACAAGGTGATCAGCGTCGGAGCCGAGGTATCGCCGGCCTCGCGCTGGGTCTTGACGGTGAAGCACATCGTCAGCAGCACGGCGACCACACCGAGCAGCGCGTTCTGGGTGACCTTGACGATGGTCGCGACCTGCAGCGGCTGCTCACCGGCCATCGTGCCCGCGGCGGTGACGGCTGCGGTGGTGTCGATATTGCCGCCGATCCAGGCGCCGGTGACCGCGGGGCTGAGCCCGAGCAGTCCGGAGGCCCAGGGCAGCAGGAAGATCATCGGAACCGCGAAGACAATCACCAGCGAGGCCGTGTAGGCGAGTTGCTCCTTCTTGGCCTGTACTGCGCCCGCGGCGGCGACGGCGGCCGATACGCCGCAGATCGAGATAGCCGAGCTCAGCAGGGCGCGGAGTTTGTCGTCCAGCCCGAGCACGCCGGAGAACCACCAGGTGAACAAGAAGACGGCGGTGATCAGCAGACAGGCCTGGACGATGGCGGGCACCGCGGCCTTCGCGATGACCGCGAAGTTGATGGAGGCGCCGAGCAGGACCAGGCCGGTCTTGATCAGGAACTCGGTGCGGAAGGCCCTCGACATCTTCTTCCGCAGGCCCAGCGCGGACAAGATCGCGTTGGCGGCGAAGCCGACGAGGATCGCATAGACGGGGAACTCGATCGACTTCGCGATCTGGCCGAAGCCGGTGCCCTTGGTGGCGGCCGGCACCCATTCGGTCAGGGAGTGGACGAGGAAGCCGAGTCCCAACAGCACGACGATGCCGAGGATCGTCCAGATGATCGGGTGTTGTCCGGCCTGCGGCGCGGTGGGGGCAGTGGGGGCTGTCTCGGTGGAGGCGGCGGACGCGGAGTCGGTGGCTATCGACGCGTCGGCAGCGGCGTTATTGTCGCTCACGGAAGCAGCCCCTCGGGGATGATGCCGGTCAGGCACAAGGCAAGCAGGATCAACCCGACGGCGAAAGCCAACCAGTCTTCGCTGATTGAGAACTTGCCATCGGCGTTCGGCGCTTGCGTCTGGGATGCACCAGGTTTGCTGGCCACGGAAACTCCTCAATCGCCGGATGGAATCTGCGACCATCCTAAGGGCCGGCTGCCGGCCGCACCGCCCATCAGCGCTTGCGGTCGCCGTATCGTCACCGGCTGTTCACTCGGTGCGTGTTCCCGCATTGCCCGCTGGTCGAGCCCTGCGCCCTCGTCCGCGAGCCCCTCGTCCCTCGTCGCCGTGACAGAATCGTCCATATGCCCGAGCAACCCAGCCTTTCCCTGCTTCTGGACGAATTGGGCCCCCGCCCCGCGCCGGACGACATCTACACGGCCTTCGAAGACTGGACCATGCGTCAGGGCATGACGCTCTATCCCCACCAGGCGGATGCGCTGCTGGCGACCGTGACCGGCGCGAACACGATCATCACCACCCCGACCGGGTCCGGAAAATCGCTGATCGCCACCGCGGCGCATGTCGCGACGCTGGCCAATCGCGGTCGCGTCTACTACACAGCGCCCATCAAGGCCCTTGTCAGCGAGAAGTTCTTCAGCTGGGTGGACGATTTCGGCCCCGATCTGGTCGGCATGGTCACCGGCGACGCCTCGGTGAATCCGGATGCGCCGATCATCTGCTGCACCGCCGAGATCCTGGCCAATATCGCGCTGCGCGAGGGCGACCAGGCCGACGTACAGATGGTGGTGGCCGACGAGTACCACTTCATCGCCGACCCCGACCGCGGCTGGGCGTGGCAGGTCGCCACCAGCGAATTGCCGCAGGCCCAGTTCATGCTCATGAGCGCCACCCTGGGCGATGTCAGCGACCTGGCGGCGAAGCTGACCGAGCGCACCGGACGTCCGACCGAGATCATCGCGCAGGCCGAGCGTCCGGTGCCGCTGGTCTTCACATGGTCGATGACCCCGCTGCCCGAGACCCTCACCGAACTCATTCACACCGGCAGTGCACCTATATATCTGGTGCATCCCAGCCAGGCCGCCGCGACCGAGCAGGCCCAGGGCCTGATGAGCATGAAGCTCGTCGACACGGCACAGCGCCATGCCATTGTGGAAGCGATCGGAGGCTTCCGGTTCGCCCGCGGTTTCGGCGCGACGCTGTCGCGGATGCTGCGGTCGGGGATCGGCGTCCATCACGCCGGCATGCTGCCGAAGTACCGGCGGCTGGTCGAGACACTCACTCAGCAGGGACTGCTGAAGGTGATCTGTGGCACCGACACGCTCGGCGTCGGCATCAATGTGCCGATCAGAACGGTGGTCTTCACCACACTCACCAAGTTCGATGGACGTCGCCAAAGGATCCTGCGAGCCCGCGAGTTTCACCAGATTGCCGGACGTGCCGGGCGTCCGGGCTTCGATCCGGTCGGCAATGTGGTCGTGCAGGCGCCCGAATACCAGATCGAGAACGCCCGGCTGCTGGCGAAGTTCGCCGGCGACGAGAGGAAGCTCAAGTCGGTGCGCCGCAAGAAGCCGGCCGAGGGTCAGGTCAACTACACCGAGGCCAGCTTCGAGAAGCTGATCGCCTCGGCCCCCGAGACACTGCATGCCCGGCTGGAAGTCACCCATTCGATGCTGCTCAATCTGCTGCACCGCGATGAGGAGACCGGCGCGGCGCTGACCCGCATCATCGAAGAGGCGATTCCCGATCCCGCCCAGCAACGTAAGCAGTTGCGCCGGGCCGTGGCGCTGGGGCGCTCCTTGCTGGAGGCCGGGGTGGTCGTCCGGCGGGCGACCCCCACCCCGGGCGGGCGGCGTTATGATCTTGCGCCCGGTCTGCAGGACGATTTCGCGCTCAACCAACCGCTCAGTGCCTTCGCGATGGCCGCGCTCGAGATGCTCGACGATCAAGCCGGGGACTACGCGCTCGACGTTGTCAGCGTGATCGAGGCGACGCTGGAGGATCCGATGGCGATCCTGATCGCGCAGGAGAAGAAGGCCCGCGGTGAGACGATCGCCGAGCTGAAGGCGGAGGGCTACGAGTACGAAGAGCGGCAGGCGATCCTGGAAGAGGTGAGCTGGCCCAAGCCCCTTGCCGACGAGCTGTCGGCGGTACATCTGGCGATGGCCAAGACCCACCCGTGGCTGGTCGAGCATCCGCTGCGGCCCAAGTCGATTGTCCGCGATATGACTCAACGGGCGATGACGTTCAGCGAGTATGTGGCGTTCTACAAGCTGCAACGCAGCGAAGGCCTGCTGCTGCGCTACCTCTCGGACGCCTGGCGGGCGCTGCGCCAGACCGTTCCCGCGTCTTTCCACAGCGAGGAGTTGGACGATCTGATCGCCTGGCTGGGCGAACTGATCCGGGCCACCGACTCCAGCCTGGTGGACGAATGGGAGGCCCTGGCCAATCCCGCCGACACCCAGGCGCGCGAACAGGCGATGGCCGGGCGGCCGCGGCCGCTCACCGGCAATCTGCGGGCGTTCACCGCGCTGGTGCGCAATGCGATCTTCCGCCGGGTGCTGCTGGCCGCCGATGACGACGTCGATGGTCTCGCCGCCTTGGACGCCGACGACCCCGATGTCACGTTCACCGCCGACGACTGGGATTCCGCGCTGGGAGAGTACTGGGACGAGCACGACGAGCTCGGTACCGCGGCCGATGCCCGATCGCCGCAGCTGTTCATCATCGAGGGCCGCGACACCCGCCGCTGGCAGGTGCGCCAGATCATCGATGACCCGGACGAGAACCACGACTGGCAGATCCGCGCCGAGGTGGACCTGGATGCCAGCGATGAGTCCGGTGAACTCGCGTTGCACGTGGTCAATTTCGGGCGCATCGACGGCCCAGGGCTCTAGCCAGGATCATTGGGTACTTCTATCCGGCGTATGGCACTACAGGAGTCCCCAATAACCGTCGAATGCCAGTCGGCAGCATGAACAGGGCGTGAAATCGCCCTGCCAACCCAGGCCACGGAGGACCCCGGCCACTTCGGCGGCGACTTCGCACGGGGAGTTGTAACACTGGTCCCATCCGTATCGCAGCGTCGCGATTCCTCGTCTGGCGTGGTAGTTGTCGCGATCCATGTCACGAAAGGCATCCGGCCCATCGTGGCCGGGCCGTCCGTCGAGTTCGACGACGAGGCCTTCCGGATAGTAGATGTCGCGCCGATATCGACCACCGCGCACCTGGCGTCTGCCAGGGGGTATGCCGTGAGGCCGTTCCACCTGGCGCAGATAGACGACCTCCAGAGGGCTTTCGGCTCCCTGGCCGACATCCGCGAGGACATCGGCGAGCTGGGCCCTTCTGGGATGCCGCGGCATTGTCTCCAGCACGTCGCGCAGACCCTGCACGCTTGCCTTCCTGCTGCCGATCGCCAGCGTCGCCCAGTGGATCGCGCGTTCGGGCTCCGAGGCGCACAGATCGATGATGGCCCGCTCCACCCGCAGCCGGGCTGGTTCACCCACCGCACGAAAGGGCACCCTGGTCCGGGAGAACTCCCACCAGCCCGAACTGGGCTGCCGCCTTGCTTCGTGTGGCAGCACGATCGAGATCGGCAGCTCCTCCTCACTGATCAGCCCCGCCAGCCTCAGGGCAGCACGCCCGCCAATGGCCGCGTCACAACCGCCGAGGAACTGCCCAGCCCAGGCCAATGACATCCACTCCGGCTGCAGATCATGGGTGAGATAGATGCCTCGCGAGAGCCGTGTCCACAGGCCCTTGTCCATGAGCGTGCGAACCGTTGACTGGGACACGCCGTGCCCGCAAATCTGCTCCCAGGTCAGCACGCCGGCCTGTGCGCGCGCCAGATCTCTCAGCGACTCGGGCAAAGCAGGCTGGGTGGGCATAGTCAAAGTCTGAGCTATCGAGACAGCCCCTCGCTGACCGTTGGATTCTCCTGTGGATAACTCCCTGCCATTGGTCAGATTGCGCTCGTTGAAGCCTCCAAACGCCGAGGTAGCCGGTGCAGAGCACCCGATGAGGGCATACTGGGTGCGCTTATATGCCGCATGGGACTACAGGAGTCCCCAATGTTCAGAATGCGACCCGCGTGGCCGATGAGTTCGCGGGCATCATCAGCTCCGCCGGCGGGTCAGCCGACCGCTGCGTAACGGCTCCGGCGGCCCTGCGGACCTGCGACCCGGTGCGGGCCGTCGCAGATACGACGACACCAGCGGCCACCAACCCGAGACCGACCGACCGCGTGAGTGACATCGGTTCGGCGAAATGGACGACACCGAGAATCACCTGGAAGACCGCCGAGATGTACTGCAGCATCCCGAGCGTCGCCAAGCGCAGCTGCCTGACCGAGGCGTTGAGCAAGAGCAGCGGAACGACGGTGACGAAGCCGGTGGAGGCGAGCAAGAGCAGGTGGGGGGAACCGGTCGTCCAGGTCGTGGCCTGGCCGGTCAGCCCGAGCCAGGCCAACAGCCCGAATCCGATCGGAGCCAGCAGCGAAAGCTCCGCGGTGAAGCTGACCAGAACCGGCGCCTCGATCGGGAACTTCTGCTTGACCAGCCCGTAGATCGCCCAGGACAACGGCAGTAGCAGCACTACCCACGGAACCGAGCCGTACCCGGCACCGATCACGAGCAGTGCAGCCCCGGCGAGCGCCACACCCAGCCACTGTTGCACCGACAGGCGTTGCCTGAGCACGATCGCGCCGAGAATCACCGATAGCAGCGGGGTGAGCAGATAGCCGATGCCGGCGTCCACGACCTGCCCGGTGAGGATAGCCACGATGTGGGTGCCCCAGTTGAGGCCGAGCAGTGCCGCGGAGGCGGCGGTGATCACCAGCGCCCGCGGGTTGCGCAGGATGTCCAGGACTGCACGCGTTTGCCCATGAATCGCCACGATCGCCATGCAGAGTCCGAAGCCCCACACGATCCGACTCGCCACAAGCTCAGCCGCACCTGCCGGAGCCAACATGGCGTAGAGCAGCGGCAGCAAGCCCCAGATGACGTAGCACGCCATCACTGCTCTGGTCCACATGTTGCTCTCCTCATCCTGGATCAGCTGTTGACTTGTGCGGTGTGGGGGTGGTGGCGGGATTCCAGGTCGCAGCTGCGCCCGCTCGGCTCGTGGCTCGGCTGGAGGCGAAGCAATTCGGACAGCCGAAATCGTCGAACTGATAAAAAGGCAACCTCACGGCAGATATGGGGCGCAGCGCGACAATTGAGCGCGCTAAAGCGCTACCAGAGCGAGAATAGAAACGTCGAATTTGCGACGAATAAAAAGAGAGCGATCGAGCCGCTCAGCGCATGCAGGTGCGCTGACAGCGCATGACACGGCGCAGACATCGCGACGAGGCGGCCAACGGGCGTCCCTTGACAGTCACGACAGATACCTCTCAGAAGGCTTGCATTGGTTTCGTCTTCACCGACCACGCTAATCGAGCACGGCGCAGCGAGAATTCAACTTTCACCAAATACTAGCGAATGGTGCTGGGTAGTCAAGCCCAGCGTCAATTTTTCTCATCTATTCCCATTCGAAAGCCATGTGGTGCTTCGCACAGGTGTCGAGCTGGCTGCGTTGTTGCCTGGCACTGGCTGCCGCGGGCGGTGGTCGGACCGAAAGGGGCTCACCCCCCGGATGTCGGTACTGCTGCGTGACACCGGCTGCCGCGCACCGTGGCCGGGCCGAAAAGGGGCTCGCCTCCGGATGCCGGCACTATTACGTGACACCGGCTGTCGTGCACATTGCCGGACCGAAAGGGGCTCACCTTCTGAGGGCGGCACCATCGCCCGGGGCGAGGCACCGCGGACGCACGCCACGAGCCCGGCTCTTGAGTTGCCGATTCTCCGCAGACGTGTGCTAGGCTTCTCAAGCTGGTTCCGCAAGGGACCGTATGCGCGAGTGGCGGAATGGCAGACGCGCTGGCTTCAGGTGCCAGTGCCCTTTTTGGGCGTGGAGGTTCAACTCCTCTCTCGCGCACATGCTGGAACCCCGGTCCGACAAGGTGAAACACCTAGTCAGGCCGGGGTTCGTTGGTTTTAGGAGTGGTCAGGGATGGTCCGAGATACCCCATAACGGCGGGAGTTACCCCATAAGTTACCCCATAGAATCTGGGCCTCCTC
>RRZU010478953.1_pt1 | contig 11235 bp, 20 predicted proteins | sample 2165561 | NCBI WGS metagenome assembly RRZU01 (sample SAMN10456909, study PRJNA506462) | wastewater metagenome | isolation source: wastewater sludge | place: USA: Moscow, Idaho | reverse complement strand
CTCATGTACGCGTGTGCTCATGTACGCGTGTGCTCATGTACGCGTGTGCTCATGTACGCGTGTGCTCATGTACGCGTGTGATTGAAGATCTAAAATAAAAGTCAGGTAAAACAGAAGCTGTGGTAAAACTTATCTTTTCACCCATCGGGGAAATCTTGCGGAGTATCGCATATAACTTTTGTTTAAAGTCAAAAGCGGGGAAACTCTATGTGCGGCTTGCCGCACGCCGCCACGGCAGTGGACAATGAAAAGGTTGCGGCGAAGCCGCGACGTTCTTACTGCTCATGCTCGCTTGGGCGAGCATTCGGGGTACCTCGCCGGTGGGCGACCTGCCGGTCAGGCGTGCAGCAAAGCTGCACTTTTCGGTAAACCAGTTTTCGCCCTAAAACATCAGAAATCGGCCTTTTTGTTTATTTTTTTATCGAATCGTATATTACTCAGAGTAATATGTCGCGATAAAACAGCGCAAAATGTTGATTTACAGCATGTTGTGAAATAAATCTGCTATTTTTAGCCACAATAAATATACAAGAAAGTTGCTATGCAATCTCGGAAAAAACCCGATTTATTTCGTGGGCGACTTCGTACATAACAGACACCGGGGCCCCGATAACAAGGGCCGCGTTACACGATTTTACTGCGGCTTCGGCCCATGTTTTTGAAGGGGCAAAACAAGCATACTCGCCGTCCAGATACGTTATCGGTATCGCGTCTATGAACGTCCCGGGCGGTATTTGCAACTTTTTTATAGGGCCTCGTTTCGGTAAGAAATCAAAGTTTCCGTCACGTATATTTGCTATACTCTTTATGGGGCATTCTACCCCAAGAGGCGCCATCGCATAGATGGTCGCCGCTATTTTACAGGTTGGGTTGCTTATCTCGGTAGCCGCCCCTTGGTCTCGTTTCGACACAGAATTTGTGTTCGGGCCCCAGTACTTGTCTAAGACCGTTAAAGTCGGCCACGGCGTACTCGCCGACGACCTCGTAAAGAAATGTTGTTATGGTAGCCTGACCTTCTCGAAGTTCGAGAAACCTTGGCTTCTTTTTTACCACGATAAGGTCAGCCACCTGAATCAAATGCTCGTAGCTGCTTGGTTGTACCACCCGGAGCGAAGTCCTACTTTTCGCGTCTGCCCTGAATGTTTTGTTCTTTGTTGCCCACATGCCTACATGCTAAAATGGTTTGCTGTCAAAAGCATCTATCACGGCCTGATGCGCGGCCAGTTGCTCGGTGGTAAGCCCGGACGGTGGCCCGCAGCCTTGCGTAAAGTTCAAGATTATGGGGAAGTACACGGGCCCATTGATCCATGATGTCCCTTCGGGTTTCTCCCCTAAAACAAAGCCCACTCCGCCCTTTCTATGATTTCCGGGCAGGCATGTTTGAATAGGCTCAGTTTGTATTTGCATTCTGTTTGGTATACTTTCCAAAATTTTGGATCGTGTTTGCGTATGCTGATTGCGTTGCTGATAATGTCGGCGCACTTCACCGTTTGGACTTGGTATTGCGGCAGCGCTTTCGATAGGCGGATGGCTTCCGCTTTTTTGCGCTCTGCCCTGTTTAATGTCGGGAACGCTTGGGTTGTGTAAACGTCGGTAAGCTGGCGCACTGCGTTCTGTATGGACAAAATTCCAAGCTCAGAGTACCTCAGATCGCGCAGGACGGCTCCAAGCTCGTTTCCGGTACATTTAGTGTCCTCGAAGAGATCGTGGCACAGCGCCGTTTCTACGAGGTACAAACCGTCACCATCGAATGGCTCGACCATTTCGGCGACCTCTACCAAGTGGTCCGTGTACGGGGTTCCTGTGTATTTCCTCTTCTGATCTCCGTGCTTTTCAGCCACGAAGTCGAACAGTTTTAATTGAGTATTGTTCATGTATTTGTGACGATCTTTCCTGTTCATTAGAATCGTGTTACTTTGTCCAAGTGGGAGTAGACAGCGTTTATCATTCCGAGGTCGTCTTCGTTAAACTTTACGCTTATGTGAAGCGTTTCGTCCGGTGTAATTATCTTATTCGCGGACAATATAGCATCCCCGTTGACCACGACGCGTACTTTCTCGTGTTTCTCACCGTCAATATCCCACGTATATACCTCCCAAGTCGACACAATACCACCAGAAATGCTCCTCAAATCGAACCTGTATGATGTACCGCCGTTAAGTTGGTCTCCCGGGCCAAAATTTTCTATCTGGTTGTCAATCCTTCCGGTCCAACCTTGTTTGGTGCGCGTGATGAGGGCGGAAACCATCCAGAAAAATCCGTACTCTTGGGACGCTTTTTTGATGAACTCCTCTCTCATCACGGATATTGTAAATTTGCCCCCAATAGCAAAGGGGTTATCCATAAAGCTCACCGTGTCTACCCCAACACAATCCACAAGCAACTTGGGAAGAACTTTGTATAACACGTAATCTGAACCTTCGGTCTTACCGACCCGGCTTGCAACAGCCAATATATAATTTTTCGTTAGATCTAAGAGATCTTTTTCTGTTCTTTTGTTCATTACAACGATTTGAAAAATGGGTTCTTGTGGAAATGCACCTCAGAAAAATTGTATGTTTTGCCTTCTTCGTCAGTTACCGTCTTGTTTTTGAAATCTATCACAGGAGGGTAGAATTTGAAAAATCCTTCCTTTAGGAAACACACATACGGGTAGTCCTCTTTTATCTCCCACTGCAAATAGTGTTCGACACTTTCGAGGAGGTTATCCAAAGTTGCGCATAGCGCTTTCTGGCGGCTGGCAGATTCTCCGCTTGTTACACTACTGGATAGTGTCCTTGACATCGACGCAAGGTTGGTCAAAAGTTGTATCAGATTTTCTTGTTGCATTGTATGTTGTTTTTGACAAGGTAAAATTTACCTCCGATTGTGTTTACTACTGCGGTTACATCTCTGAAATCGTTTTTGTATTTTTCAGAAGTGACTGCGTTGAAAGAATTTACGTCAAAATACTTCTGTTCCGTGACCGATAACTTATCCAATGCGTTTTCTACGCTTTCAGAGGCGTAAAGATCGGTTTCATCGTCGAGGTCGTATTCATCCATGAAAGTGTAAACCGTGTCCAGTACTTTGACATGTGACCCACTTTTGAAGTCGCTCTCCGGGTATTGATAGGGGTCTACCATTTCGGATACTTCCTCGGCAAGTGTTAAAACAGCGCCAATGGATACCGTGTCAGGCAGCCCGAAGTGGGATACTACGGCCTGAAGCCGGATCGCAAATGCTTTGCCAATGGTGCCCACCAACGAATCTATGATCGCTTTGAATCGATCTGCCTGTGGGTTTCCCGGTTGGCCAATAAATTCGAGGATGTCTTTGTAAGATAAGCCGTTTAGGCTTTGTAATACGTCAATTGATGCCATGATTTTTTATGTTTTTTACCAGCACGGAAAAGGCTTCGTCGTTGCTGAAAAATATGTGGTTTGCTTGGAAATCTTTCATAGCCTCAAACACCCTCGGGGTGATTGGCAAAGAAATTTCGCGGATCCTTGCCCGGCCTCCGCCGTCGGGCACCAGCTTGAAAACAAATGTCGGACACCCATCTACCAAAGTCACTTTTGTGGACTCACGCACCATATTTTCCGCGCTTTTAGGTAGACGGAATTTTTTCTTCCCTTTGACCTTCTCCGTCCCAACAGCCGCGCACAATTCGATAAGCTGTGCCACAGATAGGTTTTCGGCAAGCTTCTTGACGCGGTCGCTGATTGCTATCAAGACACTCACTTCCGTAAAGAACGCCCCGTATGCCGGATTCTTCACGGTCGGCTTTAACGGGAACATTTGAATCACGTTATAGCTTGTCATTGTAGGTGGTTCCACCAGCTCGGTGGCCACTATTTCACGCAGGTTGGCCGAAATTCTATTTTTGGCTGCCTTGACAACTTCCAGTGGACTTTTTTGTTGCTCTTCTATTCTGCGCCAATAGTTAAGCATGGTCAGATTTTGGTCAACTTTGACGTTAAATCCAGAGGTGTTCCTGTCCGCGACCTCTTTGTACCTGCACAACGCCAGAGCGTCCTCAAGTTGTCCAGCACCGAGGAGTATAAATATATGTTCTTTTACCATTATTCTTTTAGTTTGTTTAAAAGTGACTCAAACGATATTTTTCCTGCTTTAAACCTTAAAATAAGGTCGAATAACTGCCGACTTACCTCAACATCGACAATAGTCTCTCCCCCTCCTTTCGATTTGTATGTCAGGCTCAAATGCGGGGACATGTTTGGGAAAGCAAGTACGGGAGTACTCGATACCGGTTGATTTTTGTGAACAAAATGCAAGTCGTCCGGGTTTACAATCTCCGCGATTTGCGTGAATTGCTCGCACGAAAGTGAAAGCCTTTCTTCCAGAGACCAAATTTTGGTGAAAGCATTTTCAACGGTTTTAGAAAAATAATCGTATGTCATGCTTCAAATACTTGAGTGTTAAAGTTTGTGTTGAACTCGTTTATTTTGCCCATCAGCTCCTCATCCACGGCTATGTGCCCAACACCCCCAAGGTTTGTGTAGTACACTATGCAGGGAGTATCATTTTCGTCAAGAGTGAAGCTGGGCTCACCGACCACCTCGCCATTTTCTGGACCAACCCATTGATTTCTGGCCAAGGCCATCGTTTTGATGGTGTCCAGTGGCATGGCCGAAAAAAGGTCTTGCAACTGTTCGAGAGGGTTTATTAGGCTGTGGATGTTTGCCACAAATTGAGAAAAAGTCATATATGTTAAATAAATGTTAATGAATTGGTGTGCGGGTATATGATCTCGCTGAATTTGCGATCCGACATTTTTATGTCATACCCTTTGTCGGTTGTGGTTGTCAACACCACTTCGCCTGTAAAGGCGTTGTTGGCTTTCAGCAGCTTGCCGATGTGGATCGGTGCTTTTATGGTGTCAACGCGACACTGCTCTGTCGCTTTATCCATAAACACCACAGGGGAATCTTTTTGGATTGCCAAACGCACGTCATCCAACGGTTTGCATTCAGCAAGCACGAAGAAGTGTACGCTTTCACCTTCTTTTATTTGCAACCCATCAAATGCTTCCCAAAGCAATTCATACTCGGTACTGCCGGCCACAAGGTCCGGGTTGTAGATGTGCAAGTAATTTTCATCCTCAAACTCGAATGAGTAATCTACGGGAAAGTAGTTTAGGATGTCATCCACGGTAAACTCGTCACACTCATCCGCAAACACTGTGTCGGGGATCTTTTCTTCGTCGAAATCATAAAACTCGTCGGCCACATTTTCTTTGATATAGACCGGAACTTTGAGCTTCCCCTTTACGGCGTCGCGCCAATTGTCTTCCGTTGGCTCAACCTGAACGGTTTTGCGATATTTTGGAATTATAATACGCAGATCATCCCCGTTTTTGCGTATTTGAAGGGCACCAATAAACTTGCACTGGTAGATCCCATTTGCAATTTCATCAAAGAACTCGTCGAATCCGAGTTCTTTGATGTTTTCTACGGCTTTGTCAAGCCTCAGTTTGAATTGATTCTCCGTCATAAAGCGATTTTAAGGTTGGAATGATGTTGTTGTCCGAAAGAGACAAATAGAATTTTTTACTGAAGTAAATTTCCCGCGTGAATCTGTTAATTTGAACAACGATGGATAGGCTTCCAAGAAGTGTGTCAAAGTGAAAATGCCCATTTTTATCAGTGTTGATGTCAAAATCGGTCACGCGGCCTGATTTTTTGTACATTTCCAAGAGATCCTCTACAATAGCTTTTTTTGCCTCGTATTCGGTCGTCATTTCTGCAAGCTTAGCTTCTAACCAAGCGACACATTTCACCCTGTAATCTATCCAGTTTTGTATCGCTTTCGCTTTTGGGACGTTCATTTTGTTTGGCGGAGGACAAGCTTCTTTCAGTTGGTTTGAAAACCTTTGCTGCATCCCAACCAAATGATCCGGGAAAACGACGCTAAAGTTCCACCCGCGCCACCCTTTGTAAAGCAGCAGCCCTTCGGCCAAATTGATGTGACATCCAGACTCATCTTGGTCGTCCGCTGAGTGGAGCTTTGTTTTGGCCGATGGCCACACTTGCGAAACCTCTGCAAAAAAATCCTGTGTTTCTTGATTTTCTCGCACTTTGTACGATGTAAGCATCTTTTTTGTGTTAGATAGTGAAGTGTGTGATGTCTGTGTACGGTTGTTCACCTTCTTGTTGTGGTGGGATCGTGAACTGAACGAACGTGGTTCCGTCGTGCTCTTGCACATCGTCTATAACCACATCAGAGGGGGATACATTTTGTGGTGCGGATCGTAAGTTTACCAAATATTCTGCCACTTTCTCAGTGAAGCAGTCATTGTATTTATCTTGGTCCGCATAAAAATTTGCTTTAGGTCCTGTCATGGTAATACTATGGTTAAGTAGTGCGTCACTTTTGGCGCACTGATGAAGTCGTGGATCAAACACCCGCCGATTATCGGAATGTCTTTGTTTTGCCCGGCGTACCAAAGGAGCTGTGGATTTTTGTTCCCACCCATCAGCACCAATTTCGTGGCGCCGTCCGTCGGAATTTCCTGAAGACCGGATACGGCGGTCCAAGATTCTTTTGTCATTAGTTTTTGTTAAAATATTGTTAATGGTCAAAACAGCTCGTTTTCGTAATCACAATCGTCATCGGACAGCACCTCATCTATGGTATACTCTACCTCCCACATACCCCCAAGGGTAGACAGCTCAAGATTAACTCCTTGGCAGCAGTTGATGACAGGCAATCCTTCACGAAGACGCATGTCAAATTCGCGGGCCGATTTTAACAGCAGCGCCGACAGCTCATCTTCCATTTCCATATCAAAATCAACGATGTTCTTTGTGGCTTCAACAAAACTTTCGCAGTTTTGGTACATGTAGTCACCGTCTTTGGTGACGTGGATGAAATATTTCATGTCAAATGTTGAAGTGTTGCACATATCTCAGACAGCTTTCTCGCAGCGTGTCCATATAAGTATGTTCGTTTTGGAATCCTGCCCGTGAGAAAAGTAATCCGTTGTAACAAGCTTTTGCTGTAACAGGCGTTACATCTTCGGGGTTAACCGCATATTCTTTCAACCAACTATGTATGACCATTAAGTCGTTCTCTGTAAAATCGATGATCTTTAATTTGCTATACATGTCGATCACCTCTTGGTCAATCTCGATCGGAAGGTGATATGAGCCACAATCAGTAGCCACTTTTATAATCATCACAGGGCGTTCGTAGAGGACATCAAACGTAAAACAACTGATGACCTGTTTCCCTTCGTTCCAAGGAATATTACCAAACCAAGCGGGCTTTTGATCTTCAAATTCCTGCTTATTTTGCCGCAGGTAAATATCAAGCCATTTGTCCTCCAAAACAACGAACAAATCATCAGCGTGTCTAACGATTTCTTCGTATTTTTTGGCGTGGCTTTCAAAAAGTGAAACAGTTAAATTCATATTAACGGTGTTTGTAATTCTTTGGTTTTGTGAAATATGTTTCAAGAAATTTGTTGAAGACGCAGTAAAAATTATTATCTGTCACATCCATGTTTCGGATGCGCAGCGCATTCAACAGGACTTCTGCAATCAAATCAAAATTTGACGGCTGCTCAACCACGGGTCCGAGGTACGATCTGGTCACTACGGCCAGTTTGTTTTTGACGAAGAGCAAGTCTTCGGCGTAACGCTCTTTTCTTTTTTCCGCTTCATAACAAGATGTCGCAGTTTTCACCGGAAACATGTCCAACAAAACATCGGACACGGCAGGATGAACAACGTTGTCCGGGAAATTTTTGAAAAGTGATTTCAATTCTCCCATCAATTTTGTAGAAAAGTCTTCATACTGGTAGTCATTAATAGTATTATAGGCCAAGTCTATGGCTAAATTGTCCCGTCTGTGCGCTATGCGCCTGATCTGCACACTAAAGCCGACGAACGGACCTATGCTTTCCGAAATAGAAATGGCATCGGCATACTGTTTGTTGTCGATCAATTTTGAAATTCTTTCTCCGATGTTATTCATATCACAATCTGTTGTTTTTGATTTCATCTATTGAAACCATGTTCATAAAAGCTTCCGCAATATCCTTATGTGATAGGAGCGTATCTGGCGTGTTGATACACTTTTTCAGGATTACTTCCGCAACGCTGTGCGCCAGCGGCAAATCTACCGCGTGCATTTTCAGCTTTTCAAAGAAATTATTTGGTTCTCTATAAAATTTACCTTCGTATGCAAGATACGGCCCTTCTTCGTAGGCCGTGACGATTCCGGTGTCCCACTCTCCGATCTTTTCAAAAAAGGTCTCCATTAATATTTCGTCTCCAACCTCTTGCCACGCCTGTGGTATACGCGGGAAACAGATTTTTAAGGCACCAAGGACAGGTTCGTAAACGTCCCTGCTGAAAAGGTGCCAGACCGCATTTTCCCAAGCGTTATCCTGATCTTCGGCACAACCACTCTCTTCAAGAGATAGGATGTCGCCGTTTACTTTTGACAGGTACCAGCAGTACTCGGCATCGTTTTCTTGGCTTTCTTCCAAAGCCAATCGGTATCCGTTGTGGTACAATACTTTGATTACGCCGTCCGCTGTGTCGGCGGCTTCAAGAAATGCTGATTTCATTTTATGTTGATGCGTTTTCTAAGTTAATCATCGTGTAATCAATGTTGTGATTCTATGGTCTCGACCAACCTTCTGAACTCCATTTGAATGTCGAGGTCTGACGGGTTTGGCCCGGCTACCTCGATTGCAGCGGATAAGCATTTGGACGCCAGTAAATGGATATTTGAGGGAACCTCAAGTCCACATCTACTAAACACGTTGCTTATTGCCCTTTCCGCAAATACCTGTTGACCATTGGTACAGTTGTAAACGTCCGGGTTCTCCCAATCAACAGTTTCAAATACTTTATTTTGTTGCTTCATTTGTTGTTGATGCGTTTTAGAAGTTCAGGCGTTATTTTCACTTCGACCGACATTCTGGTTTTGTATAAACTTTGCGCCTGAAAACACATGGTAGGAATGACAGGATCAACTCCTGTTCCGTAAAGGAAACAATACTCAACATCCGTTGCGATTTGCCATTCCATCAGAGGGTCTTCAAGCTCGCCTTGGCGTATGGCTTCTGCGATAAGTTCTTCGTCACTGATCGACGCGAATAAATCATCAAGTACTTGTTTCGCCTGCACATATTTGGAGATCTTGCGAATTAGTTGTTTTTGTGTCATTGTATTTTTTAAATTCCTCCGCTGTAATCAAGAGGCCAAAGTTTTCAAAAATTGTGAACAAATGTTTTTTGTTTTCAGGCGCGTAGTATTTAAAGTAACGTTTCCAACCAGACACACCCCCTTTGGTTATCTCAACCAGATCTGGTGTCTGCTTCTTGGTTTTTACTAAAAATTCTCCGCGTTCTTTGTAGAACGAAATTTCCGTCGCGGCGAAAAACGAGAATATGTCATACCACACATAACTCAAAATTGCAAGAGCTATCTCTTTGTCAGAAGCGTTTTTTGCTTCTTCATACTGCTGTCCGGTGACGAAAAGTCCATCCACATGATATTCATAATTGTACGCGAATAATGCTTTGGTTTCAGTCTTGTTCTCGTACCTATAAGCGCGAGTATGGCGTAGGTTTGCAGGGTTTTTTATTGCTATTTTTGGGAAACGAACAAATTCACTTTCGTCAATCAACGTGCTTGCAGCGCCATCACCCAAAAATAGTATAAAATTATCTTTAAGTGCGACCCAAATCCCATTTAACGCGAACACTCTAAACTTGTTGGAAAGTAGGCAAGTGTAGATGCTGTCACCTTTTTTAGGGCTTTTGTTTGTTATGACGACTTCCTTGTCAGTTTCTTCCAAATGGTACACTTCGCCGTGTTGTTCTGAGGCTACACAACATTTTGTCTCTTTATCAAATTCTACAAACTTGGCATGGTACCAAATATTGTTTTTAGTAAACCTAAAAGGTCTCGCGTTTTCAACACCATAACCAAGTATAGCCATGATGTTGTGGAAATCGGAAGGACCTGATAGTTCACTTGTCGCGGTAATGAAAATGTCGCTGCCGTCATCTCTGACTGTGATCGGCAATTCTCCGTGCTCTTTTTTGGCAAGCAACACCACGAGGCTAAGGTTGCCTCCCAGAAATCCTTTTGGCTTCACGGGCTTAACTGTTGTTGACTTTCCGTAATGACGGGTGAGTTGCTCAAGCGTCCACTCCGAGTTATAGTGTGTACCTTTACCATCAACGATGTCAATAGCATAGTATTTTTCTGATACGTGACAGTTGGTTGTTGGAAAGTAATGCACCATAGATAGTTAATTTTGTTAGTAGTGTAGCAAGCAGTCAGTCAGTAAACGTCCGGCTACCATTGCGCCTTGGATTTAAACAACGCCAGTATTTCTTCGTCAATAAATTTCGACAGCTGCTGGAAATCACCGTAGCTATCTATCACTTGCAAGTTCAACAGTGTATGTCCTTCGATATTTTGAACAGAATGCGATACGATACTGTCTTCAAACTTTTCATCGAACTCAACAAAGTCAAACTCGTCGTCATCAGGGTCAGCTATTTGTTCAGCGTATTCTTCCGCCATTATCCGCCCCCAATCACTGTACAAAGTGTGTACAAGATGGTCAAAAAATTTATCGATCTGTTCCGCATAAGCGGCTACGTCCGCGATATTTTGGAGCGTGTAGTTTTGCTCCTGAACAGAAAAGTTCGGCATAATTATTTGTAAATGGTTAAGCCAGCATCAACAAGATGCTGGATGGGTGAGAAATCTTTGATTTTCGTTTTTTGGCAGTAAAGCCACTGTAATCTTGCCAGACCCGCCAACGGCGTCAAATCGCTGACCCGCGTGGAGGAGCAGGAAAGCCTCTGCAATTGGGCCAGACCCACCAATGGCGCCAAATCGTTGACCTTCGTGTCGGAGCAGGAAAGCCCCTGCAATTGGGTCAGTGCGGACAATGGGGCCAAATCGCTGACCTGCGTGTAGGAGCAGTCAAGCCTCTGCAATTGGGTCAGTGCGGACAATGGGGCCAAATCGCTGACCTGCGTGTTTCGGCAGGAAAGCGTCTGCAATTTGGTCAGTGCGGACAATGGGGCCAAATCGCTGACCTGCGTGTAGGAGCAGTCAAGCGTCTGCAATTGGGTCAGTGCGGACAATGGGGCCAAATCGCTGACCTGCGTGGAGTAGCAGTCAAGCCTCTGCAATTGGGTCAGACGAGACAATGGTGTCAGATCTTTGACCTGCGTGTAGGAGCAGTCAAGCCACT
>RRZU012403473.1_pt1 | contig 11237 bp, 10 predicted proteins | sample 2165561 | NCBI WGS metagenome assembly RRZU01 (sample SAMN10456909, study PRJNA506462) | wastewater metagenome | isolation source: wastewater sludge | place: USA: Moscow, Idaho | reverse complement strand
TTACATTTATATCTTGTTCTGAAGTAAATTCAAGAATTTCTGTACCAAAGCCACTCTTAATTATTCCATCTTCTAATATTATTACATTAGTATATTTACTAAATTCATTTTTTATATATTCCTCATCAAAAGGTCTTATCCAAGCTGCACTAACTATAGTTGGATTCAATTTTTCAACTAAACTATCTTTTATATTCATAATTTCTTGAAACATTGCTCCCGAAGCTATAATTAAAGTCCCTTTACCTTTAGTTATTTCATTCCATTTTCCATATTCTAAGGTTAATTCTACCTCTTCATTATATGGAATTTCTTTTGGAAATCTTATTGCTAATGGTCTATTAATATCCTTTGAATACTGCATAACTCTTTCTAATTCTTGTTTTGTAGTTGGTGCAACTATATCAATATTAGGTATAGTCAATAAATATGCTATATCAAATATTCCTTGATGTGTCTTCCCATCATCTGCTACAACACCAGCTCTATCTAAAATTAATCTAACCGGTAGCTTTTGTATAGAGATATCATGAATTATATGCGAATATGCTCTTTGCAAAAATGTTGAATAAATTGCAACATACGGCTTTTTACCACCTTTAGCTAATGCTGCTGCTAAAGTTACTGTGTGTCCTTCGGTCATACCTGTATCTATAACTCTATCATTATACTTATCTTTGGCTTCTTTCAATGATGTTCCTTTTATCATTCCTGCACTAAAAGCATATATATCCTTATCCTGATCCATTAACTCTAACATCTTACTTCCAAACACATTAGAATATATCTCAACATTCCTTGATATAACTTCTCCTGTATCTTTATCAAATGCAGATATCCCATGAAAACTTTCTGGATCCTGTAAGGCTGGTGTATACCCTCTACCTTTTTGTGTTTTTATATGAATTATTCTCGATCTTTCTCTATTATTATCTTTCAATATTTGAATTAAATTCTCTAAATCATGTCCATCCATTGGTCCTATATAATCATATCCCATCATTTTAAAAAAACCAGATGGTGTAACTAATTGTCTAAATGAGTTTTCCAATTTTTCTATAGGTTTTACTATTGTTTTTCTTAATCCCTTTCTTAAAAGAAATTCTCTAGTATTTCCTCTTAATTTCAAATATTTATTACTATTTACAACTTTATTAAATATATCTGCAATTGCACCAACATTCTCACCTATTGACATTTCATTATCATTTATAATAATTGTTAGATTTTTATACTTTCCATTTATATCATTTAATGCCTCAAAAGTTGTTCCATTTCCAAATGAAGCATCTCCTATTACTACAACTATATCATTCTCTGGATATGCAATTGCTAATCCTTCAGCAACAGAAAGAGCTCCACCAGCATGACCACTTATAAATTGATCATGGGGACTTTCATTTGGGTCTGTAAAAGGCCCAAGTCCACCTTTCAATCTTATTGTTTTAAACTTATCTTCTCTTCCTGTTATTATCTTATGTGAATACGATTGATGGCCAACATCCCATATTATCTTGTCTTCAGGAGAATTATAGACATAATGTAATGCTATTGATAATTCCACAACACCTAGATTTGGCCCTAAATGTCCACCATTTTTACATACAACATTTATTATTTGTTCCCTTAATTTTTGAGCATACTCTCTAAGTTCATATATGTTCATATTTTTTATATCCATATTCTTTATCCTTTATTAGCTTAATATATATCCCTTAAACAAGATTGCTATTACTATTCCAAGCAAAGAACCAACAAATACTTCCAAAGGGGTATGTCCTAAAAATTCTTTCAAATCTTTATCTATTATCTCTATTCCTTCCCTTTTCTCTACACTATCTGCTAATTTATTTAATGCTTTTGCTTGTTCTCCTGCTGCACGTCTTATCCCTGTAGCATCATAAAGAACAATTCCAGCAAATACCATTGATATAGCAAACTCTATAGATGATACTCCTCTCAACATAGCAATTGATGTTACCAACGAAACAACCGTAGAAGCATGAGATGATGGCATACCACCAGTTTGAAATAGCCTTATCCATTGAATTTTCTCTCTTTTAAATATAGGAGAAAACACTTTATAAAATTGTGCTGCGAAACAAGCAATTGTAACAACATCTAATATTCTATTCCCAAAAACTATACCTCTTGTCATTTTTTCCCCTTTTTTGATCTTTCTTTGAATTCTTTAAATTCTTTTCCTAATTTACCCTCTTTAATATTAGGCTTAAACAATATTATAACTCTACCAATTGAGTCAACAAATGTAGATTTAGTTTTTTTTGCTATTTCTTCAGATAGTTCTCTAGTCAGCTCAACTTCTGAATTTTGCAATATTTTTACTTTTATCAGTTCTCTTTTTTTTACTGCATTAGCAATATTTTCTGATAATGCTTCATCTACTCCATCTTTTCCTATTCTGACAACTGGATCAATATTATGTGCCAATTTCTTTAAAAACGCTCTTTCTTTACTAGAAAGTTTCATCTAAACCTCCAAAACTATAGGTAGTATAATTGGTTCTCTGTTTGTTTTTTTATACAAAAATTCCCCTACTTTAGTTCTTAATATTTGTTTTATTTTACTTATTTCTTTTATTCCTCTTGTCTCACAATCTTCAAGCTCTAATCTAATAAGATTTTTTGTCTCTGCTATTAACTCCTCTGATTCCTTATTATAAATAAATCCTCTTGTGACAAGCTCTACTTGTTTACTAAATAATCCACTTCGATTTTGTGCTATAGATATAATGACTATTCCATCATCAGCTAAACTTTGTCTATCTTTAAGAACTGCATTCCCAATATCTCCTACACCAAATCCATCTATAAGTGTCATTCCACTTGGAACTTTACTTGATAACTTAAATTCTGTTTTAGATAATTCCATTTTATATCCATTTTCAGTAAGAAATACATTTTCTGGTCTTACTCCTGTCGCTACAGCTAACTCTTTATGTTTTTTTAACATAACATATTCGCCATGTACAGGCATAAAAAACTTTGGTTTTATAAGATTTAACATGACTTTTTGCTCTTCTTGACAACCATGACCAGATACATGAATCCCTACTACTTTTTCAAATACTACATTTGCATTTTTTTTCAATAATTGATTTATATTTCTATATGCTGCTTTTTCATTTCCAGGGATTGGTGTTGCCGATATGACAACAGTATCACCTTGTCTTAATGAAATGTATTTATGAGACCCATTTGCTATTCTTGATAATGCTGAAAGGGGTTCTCCTTGAGTTCCAGTACATAAAATAACTACTTTATTTTCAGGTAATGTTTCTACTTTTTCAATATCAATCATTATTCCTTTAGGTAACTTTAAATATCCCAAATTAGAACAAATCTCAAATATTTTTATCATACTTCTTCCATCTATCGCTATTTTTCTTCCATGTTTTGCAGAGATATTAACTATTTGTTGTAATCTATGAACATGTGATGCAAATGCTGCTATTATTATTCTTCCTTCAGCTTTAACAAATTCATCTTTTATATTTTCTCCAACTGTTCTTTCCGATGGTGTGAATCCAGGAATTTGTGCATTTGTACTATCTGATAGCAATAAATCTACGCCCTCTTCACCTAATTGTGCCAATCTCCAAAAATCAAATCCTTCACCATCAATAGGTGTTAAATCTACTTTGAAATCACCAGAATGAACAACTGTCGCAGCTGGTGTTTTTATACATATTGCATAACAATCTGCAATACTATGTGTGACACTAATAAATTCAACATTAAAATATTTTGATATTTTTAACTTTGTCCTACCTTTTATTACTTTATCTTTTGGAATTATCGCATCTTTTCTTTCAAATTTTGATTTTGCTAATTCTAGTGTCAATCTTCCTCCGTACATTGGAATATCAGACCCTAGTTTCTGATACAAATAAGGTATAGCACCTATATGATCTTCATGACCATGAGTTAATAATAGTGCTTTGATTTTTTCCTTATTATTCTCTAAAAATGTGAAATCCGGTATTATAACATCAATCCCTAAATGTTCATCATCTGGAAATGTAAGTCCTGCATCGACAATCACTATTTCATCTTTATATTGAAATGCAGTCATATTTTTACCAATTTCTTCTAGCCCACCTAGTGGTATAACATACATCTTCTCATCATTTGAATTCACCATTATATTATCTCTTTTTATATCACTTTGATTATCATTAAATCTTTGATCTTCTATAGCTTCAGTATCTGCTACATAGCTTAACTTTTTCTTGAATGGTTTTGAATAGCGTTTTTTTAATTTTTGTTTCTCTTTTACGATGCTTTCATCGTTTTTATTTTCATCCAATTTTTTTCCTCCTATATTTTATTTTTTATTTTCTTTTATTTTTTATTTTCTTTTGTTTTTAAATTTTCTTCTTGTGGAAAAATATCTTTTTTAAATTCATATTTATCTCTGTATTTTAATATAAACTCTCTAGCCAATATTCCTGATGCAATTCCACCATAACCTCCACCTTCAACTAATGAAACAAATACTATTTTAGGTTTATCTGATGGAAAATAACCCGCAATCCATGAATGATTATCTCCAAAACCTGTATTTTGGGCTGTTCCAGTTTTTGCAGATACTGGATATCCTGCAATTTTTAAAATACTAGCAGTTCCACCTGATCCAATAACTGGTAATGTTAATGCTCTTCTTAATATATCCAAATTTAATTTACTGAAACTTAATTTTCTTGTTATTTGAGGTTGTTTTACTTCTACAGAACCATCATAATTAACAAATTTATCAACAAACGTTGGTGTTAATAATACACCATCATTTGCAATCGCTTGATATATATTAGCTATTTGCATTGGTGTCATAAGAACATATCCTTGTCCTATTGACATATTTATTAAATCACCAGGTAGCCATTTTTTATCTCTAGGATTTTTAAATTTACCTTTTTTCCATTCTGGTGTTGGTAAAACTCCTTTTTGTTCTCCAGGTATATCTACTCCTGTTTTTTCACCAACTCCAAACTCTTTTGCTTCCTTTTCCATCTTTTCTATTCCAACTTTTTGAGAAAATATATAATAATACGTATTCACTGACTCCTCTATAGACTTCGCAAAATTAGTAATTCCATGTCCATAGCTATGAGAATCTCTAAATGTTGTTTTCCCATATTTATATGTCCCTGTAGAAAGTATTGTTTCCTTAGGACTAATTCCAGATTCCAATATTGCCATACCTGATACTACTTTAAATGTAGATCCTGGTGGGTATAGTCCTGCTATCCCTTTATTTACAAGTGGTTTTTCTGGAGATTCAACTAACTTTTTCCACTCTTCATCTGTCATTTTAGAGCTTAATACATTTAAATCGATTTCAGGGCTACTCACGTATGTTATTATCTTTCCAGTATTTGCTTCCATAGCAATAAAAACACCAGTTTTATCAGCAAATTGCTCCGTCATATATTTCTGTAAATCTAAATCAATAGATAAATAAATATTTTTTCCTGGCATACTATCCCTTGTTGCTAATCTTTCTATTAAATTCCCACGAACATCAACTTCAACACTTTCTTCTCCGTCCTTACCTTTCATAATCTCATCATATTGACGTTCTATACCTTTTTTACCAATTAAATCATCGTTTTTATATCCTTTACTTTTTCTCTCTTCGTATTCCTTTTGACTGATTGATTTAACATTTCCTATAACGTGTGATGCTAAATCCCCTTGAGGATATAATCTTTTATTATATTCAACTATATCAATTCTATCATTATCTAACTTTTCTATTGCCTTTAATGCGATATTTTTATCCAAATCTTCTATCACAACTATACTTTTATCAAATCCTATTCTTTGCTCTTTTTGAAATTTATCAATTATATAATCAGTAGTATATCCAGTAGATATACTAATAGTTTTTATATCATTTATAGTTTCTATTATTTTATCTCTTCTAATTTTTTTTTCTTGTTTCAATGCTGCTTCTATATCATCTTGTGATGAATTCCCTAATTTTTTTAACAATGTTACATCTTCATTCGTTAATTGCTTGGTTTCTTTATGAATCAATTTATATCCAGTTGTATTTTGAGCTAAAATTTTACCTTCACGATCAAAAATTTCTCCTCTAGTTGCTTTTATAACATTCGTTTTCACACTATTATTCAATGCTTTCTCTTTATAGACTGAAGCCTCTAATACTTGAAGCCAGAATAATCGTGACAACAATATCAGTAATAAAAAGCCTACTAATCCAACAAAAATATTATTTCTAGAATTTTTATCCTCTATATCTATCTCTCTTCTCATATTTAAACCTTCAGTATTATTTATTTTTTATCTATATTTCTTTCATAAAATTCATCTAATTGATAAAATTCTCTTGCATCCTTATTAAATATGCTAATTAGAACATCTCCTGAATCAATTAAAACCCAATTACATTCCCCTAATCCTTCAATACTTCTAACATCATCGATTCCTTTCTTTATATCTGTTGCTATTGCATCTATATTTCTACTAGAACTTCCTGTGCATAATATTGAATAATCAAAAAACGGTGACTTTCCTTGCAAGTTATAAACCTTTATTTCTTGTCCCTTTTTATCCTCTATTAATTCAACAATTTTCTTTACTTTTTCATCTATGCTTATCATTTTTTTATCCTTCCTTTTTTATATTAATAAAATTTATTTGCTAGTTACGATAATCATCTTATCTTTTATTGTAGAATCCTCTATTAATTCAACAATTTTCTTTACTTTTTCATCTATGCTTATCATTTTTTTATCCTTCCTTTTTTATATTAATAAAATTTATTTGCTAGTTACGATAATCATCTTATCTTTTATTGTAGAATCCTCTATTAACTTAGCATTTACTAATATTTTAGCTATTTTTTGAGCTGTATATACATCAAATGGATTATAATAAATTTCTATTTCTTTTTTATCAGATATTTTCTGTCCTTTGTATTCTTCTGCCTGCTTTTTTTGTAAAACATATCCATTCAATAATGTCACTACCTTTGAGTTGTCATCTGCAATATTAGTAATTATTTCAATAGGAAATTCAATATTTGCTTCATCTCCTGTTATAATTACAAAATCTGATTCTGGCTTAATGCTAGGATCATCTAATATCTTTATATACTTCAGATTTAATGTTTCTATCAATTTACTGACTTCACTAGGGCTTAAAGTATGATTTATTACGTAATTCATTGACTCCTTCTTAGTATAATTTTCAGCTATATATGTTATACCCAACTTTTGAGTCAAATCATCTCCTATTTTTTTTGCAAATCCATCAATTTCACTTGCATTTAAAATTGCAAGTTTTTTATTTTTTAACAAATTAGTTGCATTTAAAATTTGATCTTCTTGTGATTTATTACTTAATTCATTTTTCTTAGGAAGTGTAGCTAAAAATTTTTCAAACTTTACACTATCTATATATTGCTTTCCATCAATTTTAGTTAAAGGTATAGATGTTATTGTTTTGCTTACATTTTCACCACTAGTTATATATTCTATGCCATCTGGAAAATACTTATCTAAATCATTTAATAGTTCCGACTTATTCATAACATCTATTCCTATATTCTTTAAAAAACCTTTTGAATAATAGCTTTCTAACTTTTTGTTGCTCTTAATATATAGATCTGCAGGTAATTCCATTGTATTTCCATTATAATAAACATAATATTTACCAGCCGTTCTAAATATTCTATTCTTGTTTTTTAATTGTTCTGAATTATCAAAACATGAGAATAAAAATAAACTACTTATAATCATTAACAAAATCTTTTTCATAATATTTCTCCTTCTAACATCATTTTATCAAACCCTATAATTTTAACAGTCACTACATCAGATATTTTTATATTTCTTTCAATTCCTTCTTGTTCCTTTACATTCACATATGTTTTCAAATAGTTCTCAGTATACCCTATAGCCAATCCTTTATTTATCTCCTCTATATACACTTTATGAACTTTTCCAATTTGATTTTTTCTAAATTCAATAAAATTCAAATCATTCATCTCTTGAATTCTTTTAACTCTTTCCTTCTTTACTTTAGAATCTATTTTTCCATCTATTAATAATGCTGCTGTTCTTTCTCTATCAGAATATGGAAAAACATGTAAATCAGAAAAATTTATTTTTTTTATATTGTTTAATGTATTTTGAAAGCACTCTTCTGTTTCTCGTGGAAATCCTACAATTATATCTGCAGTCAAAGAAACTTCTGGGACTAATTTTTGTACCCTTTGTAATTTTTCAACAACATATTGAGCATTATACTTTCTCTTCATTAACCTTAGAATCTCATCATCTAGACTTTGAACAGAAATATGTAAATGTGGCATTAATTTACTATTTGTTGATAACATTTGTATAAATCTATCACTTAAAGTATCTGGATAAACTGAGCTAACTCTGACACGTTCAATTCCACTAACTTCTAATATCTGCTCAACTATATCATCAAAATTTATTGATTCTTCTAGATCTATTCCATACTCACTCATGTTTATTCCAGTAATAACTATTTCTCTATAGCCTTCTTTTACTAAATATGTAACTTCTTCAATTATATCTTTAGAGCTTCTTGATCTACTTAATCCTCTTGCATATGGAATTTTACAATAAGAGCAAAACTTATTACATCCATCTTGTATTTTAACAAAGGCTCTCGCTTTATCTCTTAAAATCGTAAATTTTCTTGAACTGTATTCCTTTTCGTCAAATATATTATCTACTTGATAATTTGACAAATCCCTAGAAAATATTTCATAAACATTTTCCTTCTTAGCATTACCAATAATATAATCTATTTCTTTTATTTCTTTAAGTTCTTCAATATTCGTTTGTGCATAACACCCTGTTACAATTAACTTTGCCTCAGGATTTCTAGTTATAGCTCTTCTTATCATTTTTCTATTCTTCTTATCTGCAACACTTGTTACAGTGCATGTATTTATTACATATACATCTGATTTCTCTTCAAAATCAACTTCTATATAGTTATTGTCTAAAAAATCTTTCTTAATTACCTCTGTTTCATATTGATTAACCTTACATCCCAGTGTATAAAACGCAACTGTTTTGTTTAATTTATTTATAGACATTTGCTAGTACTCCTCCAACAACAATTGCCGCTGTTTCTGCTCTAAGAATCCTTTTCCCAAGACTTATTTCTATAGCACCTTTTTCCTTTAAAAACAATACTTCATTTTCTGTTAATCCTCCTTCTGGCCCAATTATATAAAGTATATTCTTATTACTCTTATCAATTAATTCATGTATTGATTGTGAATCTTTGCTATTCTCATATGCATAAAAAACTTTATCATAACTACTATAATCTATGTCTTTAAACTTAGATATTGTACCTATTTCTGTAAATTTAATACCTTTACACTGTTTTAATGTTTCTTTTACAACAGTTTCCCATCTATCTTTTTTTTCATTTATTTTTACAACAACTCTTTCAGTTTGTATTGGTATTATTTTTCTTATACCTATTTCTGTCAATTTTTGAACAGCTAAATTCATTTTATCATTTTTTAAAATTCCAAGTCCTATATCTATATTTGCATTCAGCGAATAATTATCTTCTTTTTTTTGTTTTATTTCTAATATTATTTCTTTTTTTGCGATTTCAACAATATATGTTAAATATTCATATTCACCATCTACAGCTCTAATTTCATCACCTACTGACATTCTATAAACATTTATTATATGATTAATTTCTGATTTTTCAATAATAGATATTCTATTATTTGATATATATTGTTTTTCAATAATAACTGTTAACATATAAGCTCATTCTCCTACACTCATTCTTCTAAAAAAGTCTCTCATTGCCATCATCTTTTACTATTAAATCATCAATAACTTTTTCAAGCCCCAAATGTTTATATGCCAATTCTGTAACCATTCTACCTCTTTGTGTTCTTTTTATAAAACCTATTTGAACAAGATATGGTTCATATACCTCTTCTATTGTCCTTTTATCCTCACCTAAAAGCAATGACAATGTCTCAATACCAACAGGTCCACCATTATAAAAATTTATTATTGCATTTAGTATATTTCTGTCTAATTCATCTAACCCTCTATTATCCACACCTAAAAGGTCTAAAACACCATTAACACTTTCCTTATCTAATATTCCATTTCCTTTTATTGTTGCGTAATCTCTTGCTCTTTTTAATAATCTATTCGCTATTCTTGGTGTTCCGCGGCTTCTTCTCGAAATCTCAGTAATCCCATCTTCATCAAAAGAAATACCCAAAATACGAGATCCTCTTCTTAATATTTCTGCTAGTTCTTCTAATTTATAATATTCCATACGATGTGTTACACCAAATCTATCTCTTAATGGAGTACTAAGTTGACCTGCCCTTGTTGTTGCTCCAATTAAAGTAAACTTTGGCAACTCTATTCTAATGCTCCTAGCTGATGGTCCCTTTCCTATTAAGATATCTAATTCTCCATCTTCCATAGCTGGATATAAAATCTCCTCTACCGATGTATTCAAACGATGTATTTCATCTATAAATAGTATATCATTTTCTTCTAAAGACGTTAAAATAGCAGCTAAATCACCTGCTTTTTCTAAAACTGGACCTGTAGTTATTTTTAAATTAACTCCCATTTCAGTAGCAATGACTCCTGCCAAAGTTGTTTTACCTAATCCAGGTGGTCCATAAAGAAGTATATGATCCATTGCCTCATCTCTTAATTTTGCTGCTCTTATAAATATATTCATTTTTTCTTTCAAGTCTTCTTGACCTATATACTCAGAAAAGTTTTTAGGTCGCAATGTCTTTTGAATATTATCTTCCGTTAACTCAAGCGGCGCCAATATTCTTTCTTTATCATCTACCACTTTTTATCTCCTCAATACCTAATCAGTAAATCATTACATAGTAAAATCTTATGCACAATCTATCTTATCCCTTAATTTTATTGTTTTAAAGTATATATTTATACCATTATATAGTACCATATAAATATTTAAGTTTCAAGTTTTAATGTAAAAGACAGTGCGCTATTTACTTACTATTGCACACTGTCTAACTTTTTAGACTCCATATATTTTCATTAGTTCTTCAAGTTCCTTAGATTCCTCAATTTCTTCAATTCTTTTTATAGATAACAATACTATTTTTCTTTTTTCATTAAACTCTGTGATAATCGCTTCTACTTCTAATCCAATCGAAAAATAGTC
>RRZU011707026.1_pt1 | contig 11237 bp, 9 predicted proteins | sample 2165561 | NCBI WGS metagenome assembly RRZU01 (sample SAMN10456909, study PRJNA506462) | wastewater metagenome | isolation source: wastewater sludge | place: USA: Moscow, Idaho | reverse complement strand
TCAACAGTGTCTAATGAGTCAGCTCCTAAATCATTAGTGAAGCTTGCTTCTGTTACAACTTCGTTTTCGTCAACACCTAATTTGTCTACGATAATCGCTTTTACTCTTGATGCAATGTCTGACATAATCTTTAATTTTAGAATTTAATTTGTTGGCAAAAATAAAAAACTTTATTTTAAAACAACTATTTAGTTAATAAATGTGAGGACGAATTTATAAAAAATATTTGACAAAGACTTCTGAATGTTATTTAATTTCGTTTTTTATTCCTTTTTTTGTGCAATTAAAATTTGTTTGAGTTATGAAAAAAATAGTAATTTTTGCTTCTGGATCGGGTACTAATGCTGAAAACATTATGAAATATTTTGTAAAAACAAAAATAGGAACTGTTGCAGCGGTGTTTACAAACAACCCAAATGCCCAAGTGATTGATAGAGCAAAAAATTATGGTGTAACAATTGAAGTTTTTTCAAAGGACCAATTGATTGAAGGCGAAGTGCTACAAAAAATAGACGCAATTCAACCAGATTGGATTATTTTAGCTGGTTTTTTATTGAAATTTCCGCAAAAAATTACTGCTGCTTATCCCAAAAAGATCATAAATATTCATCCTGCATTGTTGCCTAAATATGGTGGAAAAGGAATGTATGGGATGCACATTCATAGGGCAATTGTAGAAAATAAAGAAAAGGAAACCGGAATTACCATTCATTTTGTAAACGAAAATTATGATGAAGGGGCTATTATTTTTCAACAAAGTATTATTCTAACTGGTGAGGAAACTCCAGAAGTTGTGGCTACAAAAATTCATGAATTGGAGTATAAATATTTTCCGGAAGTGATTGAGAAATTAATGAAAGAATAGATTAGTTAGATTTTTGTAGTGATTCATGAAATAGATATTCAGCTCTTAACTTTAGTATTTAAGATAGACAAAAGTTAGCTTGAAAAGATTTTTGCACTACACCATTTTTTCTAAAAATTTAATGGTCTAAGAAGTCTGAAAATTGTAATAATGTAAAATGGAACACGACGTACATATATATACTGATGGTGCTGCCAAAGGAAACCCCGGAAACGGCGGTTATGGAGTAGTCATGGAATGGGTAGGAAAACCGTATAAAAAGGAATTTTACGAAGGTTTTCGTCGCACTACCAATAATAGAATGGAATTATTGGCTGTAATTGTAGGTCTGGAAAAATTAAAAAACCCTAATACTAGAGTCTTAGTAATTTCGGATTCTAAATATGTAGTGGATTCAGTAGAGAAAAAATGGGTTTTAAGTTGGGAAAAAAAGGGATTTGTGAACAGGAAGAATGCGGACTTGTGGAAACGTTTCTTAGTGGTTTACAGGAAACATAAAGTGGATTTCAAATGGATAAAAGGGCATAACAACCACGTTCAAAACGAAAGATGCGACGAGTTGGCTGTTATGGCTTCGATGCAAAAGCAACTTTCTGTAGATTCTTTTTATGAAAAAGAGGAAGCTAAGTTATTGTGAGAACAGTTTTGGTTGTATTCGAAATTTAGCAAAATTTAACGCTTTAAATGCGTTGTAGTTTTATTAGTTATAAACTATCTTTGCAACTTAATTCGAAACGTATATATGAATAAACTATTGATTGTTGGAACAGTAGCTTTCGACGCAATTGAAACTCCATTTGGAAAAACAGATAAAATTTTAGGTGGTGCAGCAACTTACATCGGTCTATCAGCTTCTTTTTTTAATGTACAATCAGCTATCGTTTCTGTAGTTGGTGATGATTTTCCACAAGAATATTTAGATTTATTAACATCAAGAAATATTGACATTTCTGGTCTTGAAGTTATAAAGGGTGGGAAAACTTTCTTTTGGAGTGGTCTTTACCATAACGATTTGAATTCAAGAGATACATTGGCTACGGAACTTAATGTTTTGGCTGATTTTCAACCAAGAGTACCTCAGGAGTATGCAAATGCTGATATAGTGATGTTAGGGAACTTACATCCTTTGGTACAAAGCAGCGTTTTAGACCAAATAGCCGTGCAGCCTAAATTAGTAGTATTGGATACTATGAACTTTTGGATGGATTGTGCCTTACCCGAATTATTGGATGTAATAAAGCGTGTAGATGTAATCACCATCAATGATGAGGAAGCAAGACAACTTTCAGGCGAATATTCATTAGTGAAAGCAGCTGCAAAAATCCAAATGATGGGGCCTAAATATGTTGTTATAAAAAAGGGGGAACACGGAGCGCTTCTTTTTCATAAGAAAGATGTTTTCTTCGCACCAGCGTTGCCACTAGAAGAAGTTTTTGATCCAACAGGAGCAGGAGATACTTTTGCAGGAGGATTTGCTGGATTTTTGACGCAGAGTGAAAATATTTCATTCGAAAACATGAAAAATGCAATTATCCAAGGCTCTAATTTAGCTTCCTTTTGTGTGGAGAAATTTGGAACCGAAAGAATGGTTGATTTAGATAAAAAAGAAGTAGTGTTCAGATTGCAACAATTCAAATCACTAACACAATTTGACATAGAATTATAATGCACTAAAACCTCGGAAACGAGGTTTTTTTTGTAAAAAAAATACGAGTAATAGCCTCTTGGTTTAATTCTTGTAAACAATTTAAATAAGTTAAATTCATTTTTAGAATAACACAACAACACAAACAACCTTACAATGAGCGATGCTTTAAAACATGAGTGTGGTATAGCCTTAATTAGACTACTCAAACCGCTTGAATTTTATAAAGAAAAATATGGAACCGCTTTTTACGGCATCCAAAAAATGTATCTTTTGATGGAAAAGCAGCACAATCGTGGACAAGATGGTGCTGGTTTTGCAAGCATAAAACTTGATGTGGAACCAGGAGAGCGTTACATCAGTCGTGTTCGTTCCAATCATTCGCAACCAATTCAAGATGTTTTTACACAAATAAACGACCGAATAAATGAAGAGATGGCTTCTCATCCGGAATATGCAGATGATGTGGCTTTACAAAAACAAAAAATCCCTTATTTAGGAGAATTGTTTTTGGGACACGTTCGGTACGGAACTTTTGGGAAAAACAGCATTGAGAATGTTCATCCTTTTTTACGTCAGAATAACTGGATGCACAGAAACTTGATTTTGGCTGGAAATTTCAACATGACAAATGTCAAAGAGCTTTTTCAAAGTTTAATTGAACTAGGACAGCACCCAAAAGAAATGGCTGATACAGTTACTGTAATGGAAAAGATAGGCCATTTTCTAGATGATGAAGTGACTGATTTGTACCAAGAATGTAAAAATAATGGGTTAACAAAAAGGGAAGCTTCGCCAATTATTGCTGAAAAACTGGATGTTGCCAAGATTTTAGCCCGAGCTTCTAAAAACTTAGATGGCGGTTATGCGATGGCTGGACTTTTAGGTCATGGCGATGCATTCGTATTTAGAGACCCAGCTGGAATTCGTCCTGCTTATTTTTATCAAGATGATGAAATAGTAGTAGTAGCTTCGGAAAGACCCGTAATTCAAACAGCTTTCAATGTTCCTTTCGAAAAAGTTCAGGAAATTGAACCTGGAAAGGCATTGATTATCAAGAAAAACGGAACCGTTTCTATGCAAGAAATTCTGGCACCAACAGTGAAAAAAGCATGTTCTTTTGAACGAATTTATTTTTCCAGAGGTAGTGATGCCGAAATTTATCAAGAAAGGAAAATTTTGGGAAGGCTTATTCTTCCGGCTGTTTTAAAATCAATTGATCAAGATACGGATAACACAGTTTTTTCTTATATTCCAAATACGGCAGAAACCTCATTTTACGGATTAGTAGAAGCAGCGCAAGATTTCTTGAACCGAAGAAAGAACAATTACATTCTGAAAAACAGAAATTCGTTAACGAAAGAATCGTTACAAGAATTACTTTCGGTAAAAATACGCACTGAAAAAGTAGCCATTAAAGATGCGAAATTAAGAACCTTTATTACTGAGGATAGTAGCCGTGATGACTTAGTAGCCCACGTATATGATGTTACTTATGGCGTTATAAAACCAACAGACAATTTAGTTATAATCGATGACAGTATTGTTCGAGGTACTACTTTGAAAATGAGTATTATAAAAATGATGGATCGTTTGAATCCAAAACGAATTGTTGTAGTGTCATCTGCACCACAAATACGCTATCCCGATTGTTACGGAATTGATATGGCTAAACTAGAAGGTTTAGTGGCTTTCAAAGCAGCTTTAGAATTGCTTAAAGAACGAAACTTGTATCATATTGTTGATGAAGTGTATGCCAAATGTAAAACACAGGAAAACTTCAAGGATAGTGAGGTTGTAAACTATGTAACAGCGATTTATGAACCTTTTCAACCACAAGAAATTTCAGATAAAATTGCTGAAATGTTGAGTTCTCCTGAAATCAAAGCCGAAGTGAAAATTATTTTCCAAACCGTAGAAGATTTGCATATTGCCTGTCCTAAGAATTTAGGAGATTGGTATTTTACCGGAGACTATCCAACACCAGGCGGTAATAGAGTGGTAAATAGGGCGTTTATGAATTTTTATGAAGGAAAAGACGCTAGAGCGTACTAATAATAGAGGAAGAACAGTTTTTAATCGGTTTTCTAAGTTGTTCGTCTAATTTATTTGGTTGCAACTAATAACTACTATAAATTTGGATCACCATAAAATTAGTAGGTTAAGTTTATGGTAGATTTGGGGCAAAAAAGGCGGAAGAAATTTCGCCTTTTTTATTGGAATAAAATCAAGAAAAAAGAGAGATTAGAAGAGAGATTAGAAGAGAGAGAATAGCAAAAAGAAATCGCAAAAAAAATAGCCGAACAAATTCAAAGTTCGTCCGGCTATTCTCTATGTTCTTAACTCTATTTTTCTTCTAACTATTTTTCTAAAGCAAATCTTCTAGCTACTTCCGTCCAGTTAATTACATTGAAAAAAGCTTCGATATAATCCGGTCTTCGGTTTTGATAATGCAAATAGTAAGCATGCTCCCAAACATCCATTCCTAAAATTGGAGTTCCGCCACAACCTACACCTGGCATTAATGGATTGTCTTGATTTGGAGTACCGCAAACGGTTACTTTTCCGCCTTTATGAACACAAAGCCAAGCCCATCCAGAACCAAATTGAGTTGCTCCCGCTTTGCTAAAACTTGCTTTAAATTCTTCAAAAGTACCAAAAGCAGCTTCAATTGCAGCCAATAAATCTCCAGTTGGTAGTCCGCCACCATTAGGAGTCATAACTGTCCAGAACAAGTTGTGATTATAAAAACCACCACCATTGTTACGAACGGCCATGTTTTTCATATCAAGATTGATCAAGATGTTCTCAATAGTCTTGCCTTCCATATCTGTTCCTGCAACTGCAGCATTCAGGTTAGTAGTATAGGCATTATGATGTTTTGTATGATGGATTTCCATTGTACGAGCATCAATGTTAGGTTCTAATGCGTCATACGCATAGGGTAATTGTGGTAATTCAAAAGCCATAATATGATTGTTTAAATTAATTTATACTAAATATTTATTCAAATTTATACATTTAAGTTTGAATCGAAAATTCTATTGCGTTATAATTTCATTAAATTATCGATTCTGTAATTTTTTTAACTTTGAATTCAATTAATACATGCAACTATTGAGGATGAAGTTGCAGGTACGTCTTTTTGAGTCGCAATGCGGTCTAAAGAATTTAAAAACACTATTTTTGGAGTTACAATAACCCTTCTTATTTTTGAAAAAGTATTTTATTTTATCGATCGCACTAGTTGTTATATTCTCTTGTTCCCAAAGAGAAAGACCTACTATTGCTTTTTATTATTGGAAAACAATTTTCAAATTATCTGAATCTGAGAAAAATACGTTGACGGAAAATGAAGTAAAAAAAATATACATTCGTTATTTTGATATCGATTTAGATTCAAAAAACGAACCTTTTCCTATTTCACCTATTGGTTTTGACACTAAAGCCCTAAATTACACAGTTGTTCCGGTGGTGTACATCAAAAATAAAGTCATGTTGCAAAAAAATATTGATGTTGAGACTTTAGCCCAAAAAACATTCGACTTTATTCAAGAAATAAACACTAAAAATAAATTACAGGTAGAAGAGATCCAAATCGATTGTGATTGGACACTGGCAAGCCGAGATAATTACCTAAGATTCATAGAGAATTTCAAAAAAATATCTGGTAAAACGCTTTCTGCAACAATACGTTTGCATCAGATAAAATATTTTGCAAAAACTAAAATCCCTAATGTAAGCAAAGGGGTATTGATGTATTACAATATGGGGACTATCGCTACAGATACCTTAAACTCGATTTACGATAAGAATGTCGCTAATCGTTATTTAGAAAGTCTAAAAAACTATCCGTTAGAAATTGATATTGCTTTGCCTATTTATTCGTGGGCAGTTCATATTAGCGAAGATCGAGTTATAGGTTTACGAAATAAAATTGATGTTTTAGAATTTAAAAAAGACACTAATTTTGTATTTGAGAACGAGTTCTATTTTAAAGTAAAACATGCTAACTATAAAAAAGGGAGGTTTTATAGCGCCAATGATATTTTAAAATTAGAATCAATATCCCAAAAAGATTTATTAGAAATGGCCAAAGATTTAGATGACAATCTAAAAGAAACGCCTAAAGAAATTATATTTTACGATTTAGACGAACTCAATATGAAAAATTATGAAAAAAATATCTTCAAGCAAGTTATTGCTCGCTTTTAGCTCCATTGGTTTACTTATTTATTCTGTGATTTATGCTTGTAGCGATAATGGGGATTGGGGCTGGACATTTGACTCTAATTTTACTCCTGAAACATTTGTAGACAAATCCTATTTGCCTCTTTTTTTATCATCGGATTTTTTTTACGGGATAGGTTATGACCGTGAACACAATATGAGGTTCAACGACGAAATAGTTGCTGATTGGAGTGCATACCTCAAAGGCAGTATTAGTGATAAAGAGGTTAAATTCTTTTTAATTGATTCCAGCGCTACTGACGTTATCAATCTTTACAGTTATTTGAACACTAAAAAATCAAATGCGACTGTAGATAGATGGTCTAAAATAATAAAGCTTAAGGATAAAAAGACGCGTGATTTTATAACATTTCTCTATCATGCTCAAGCTTTGGAAACGGTATCGATAAATACTGATTATTGGAGTTATGAACCTCAAAATACAGTTGTTTATAAGGATGTGAAAAGAGTGCAAAACATTGAAAAAAAGTATTATGAAGTAACTGATTCATTCCTGAAAAACAGATATTGGTTGTTAACAATCAAGGCTTATTTTTACAGTAATAACAAACCAAATGCCGATTCTTTTTTTCAAAAAACAGAAGATTTGGTTCCTAAAAACACCTTGTATTACAGGGGACTTTCTTATATGGCGGGCTTAGAGCACAAAAATAAAAATTATGCAAAATCGAATTATCTATTTGCGCAAGTTTTTGACCAATGCCCACAATTGCGAATTGTTGCCACTTATAGTTTTCACCCGCAGGAGCAAGCTGATTGGAATGCCTCATTAGCAATGACTAAAAATAATGATGAAAAAGCCGCGCTTTGGGCAATTCGAGGCTATTATGCAGATGAAGAAAGAGCCATTCAAGAGATCTATAAATTAAATCCGAAAAACCAGCATCTCGATTATTTGCTTTCACGATTAATCAATAAACAGGAAAATATACTTGATAGATCGTTTAAAGACCAGACGGTTATTCAAAATAAATTGGGAATTAAAAACCGCTTGAATAAAAATCAAATCAAATTAGTTTTTGATATTGCCAATTCCAATACCACGGCACAGCCCTATTTATGGAATATTGCAGCAGGATATTTAGAAACTTTAAATGGAAATTTTGCGCAAGCAGATAAAAATTTTGCACAAGCGGAAGATAAAATGCCAAAAACTTCGTTAGCAATCAACCAACTTCGACTACTGCGTTTTGTAAATAATTTGAGTAAAATAGACAAGATTAATGTAGCTAATGAAAAAACAATTGTATCTGATTTGAATTGGTTGTATTTTGAATTACCAAAAGAAGACATAGAGAATTTTAGGTGCCAAAAAGCTGCTTCTTGGAGTAAAAGTTATTTATCAGCTTTGTATAAAACAGACAATAACAAGGTAATGTCTGAACTGTTTTCTAGAGATAATAATTTTTATAACAATCAAGCAAATTTACTAGCAATGAAAGCTTTTTTAACGAAAAGTAATAATTCAGTAATTGAAAATATAGCATCAAAAAACTATGATTTAAATTTAAATGACATAAATAACTACCAAGCGGTCAAAGCAACTTTTGATAATAAAATTACTGAGGCTATAGTCTTTATGAAACAAACGGACAGTTTGCAGTACGTTGTTTTTTACGGAAATCCTTTTAATGGAAGGATCAAGGATTGTCATGATTGCGAGCACTTAGAACCTCAGAAAAAGAAATACACACAAATAGAGTTTCTTACCACTATAAAGCTAATGCAAGATAAAATCGAAAAACAAGAGGATATTTATGAAAATGCTTTATTGGTAGGAAATGCCTTTTATAACATTACTCATTTTGGAAATGCGCGTCTGTTTTATGAAGGGAATATTATAGGTTACGGATCAAGCCCTTTTGATTATAACGGGAAAACCAAAACAATGATTACTAATTGTTCTTGGGCAAAAATATATTATCAGAAAGCCTTTGAGGCGGCTAAAAATGACGAGCAAAAAGCAAAATGTCAATACTTATTGGCAAAATGTGAGCGCAATGATTATTATAATAAAAAGTATTATACAGTAGCAAATTGGTGGGAAATTGAAAACGATAAAATCAATTTTATAGCTTGGAATGGATTTAAACATTTGAAAAGTAACTATTCAAATACCAAATACTACCGCGACGTTATTGCTGAATGTGGTTATTTTGACACCTATGTAAAGCAATAATTTTTATGCCTTATGATTGTGCCATCGCCATACAAACAATACTGATTTTTGCACCGGGGATTTTCAACATAACTTTGGAACAAGCCTCTAGTGTTGATCCAGTTGTGATAACATCATCGATTATGAGGAAATGTTTGTTGTGATCTTTTTCAGTAAAGGAAACATCAAATACGGTTTCAATTCCCTCCGTTCTTCCCAATAAATTTTTCTTGGATTGCGTTTTCGAGTACACATTCCTAATCAAAAGGGAATCATTATAATGGATGTCTAATCTGGAAGAAAGTGCTTTCCCGAAAGCAGTCACTTGATTGTATCCTCTTTCTTTTAGTTTTCTTCGGTGCAACGGAACCGGAATAATTTCATCGATAGAGACCAATGATTCAATGTTTTTTAAATCCTCGGCATACCATTGCCCTATGGTCGTCCCTATTTCTTCTTGTCCTTTGTATTTTAAATTATGAATAAGCTGTTGAACAATGCCTTTTTTATGAAAATAAAACAAGGCCGAAGCATGAAGTACAGGAATTCGTCCGTAAAACTTTTTGAAAGCATCATTCTCTGGATTCAAATGATGATTGGTCAACGGAATATCGTGTCTGCAAACCGTGCAAATCACCTTTTCATTAACTAACAAAAAGGAATTACATCCAGCACATACGGGCGGAAAAAATAGATTTATAATGCTTTTGAACATAAATAAAATGATTTGTTTATAAAAATAAGGAAATCAGCGCTTCAACCGATAATTATTTCTTTTTTAAGTTCATTTTTTATATTTTTGCCGTATTATGGCAAAACAAGAAGATTTATTTAAGAATGTAGTTTCGCACGCAAAAGAGTACGGATTTATTTTTCCGTCAAGCGAAATTTACGATGGTTTGAGTGCGGTCTATGATTATGCACAAAACGGAGTAGAATTAAAAAAGAACATACGCGAATATTGGTGGAAATCAATGGTTCAAATGAACGACAACATTGTAGGTCTTGATGCGGCAATCTTGATGCATCCGACGACTTGGAAAGCGTCAGGTCACGTAGATGCTTTTAATGACCCATTAATAGATAACAAAGATTCGAAACGAAGATATAGAGCCGATGTTTTGATTGAGGATTATGCCGAAAAGCTAAATCTAAAAGCAATCAAAGAAATTGAAAAAGCACGTGCTCGTTTTGGAGACGCTTTCAACGAACAGGAATTTGTAACTACAAATGCCCGTGTGATGGAGTACAAAGCCAAAGAAAGAGAAATTCTGGAAAGAATGGCGCGTTCTTTAGGCAACGAAGATTTGGAAGATGTAAAAGCATTAATCGAAGAGTTAGAAATTGCTTGTCCAGAATCAGGTTCTAGAAATTGGACGGAAGTACGTCAATTCAACTTGATGTTTGGTACAAAATTAGGAGCTTCTTCTGATACGGCAATGGATTTATATTTGCGTCCAGAAACGGCACAAGGTATTTTTGTGAATTTCTTGAACGTTCAAAAATCAGGGCGAATGAAAGTTCCTTTTGGAATTGCACAAACTGGAAAAGCATTCAGAAATGAAATCGTTGCCAGACAATTTATTTTCCGTATGCGCGAATTCGAACAAATGGAAATGCAATTTTTTGTACGCCCAGGAGAAGAAATGCAATGGTACGAACATTGGAAAACAACTAGACTAAACTGGCATTTGTCTCTTGGTTTAGGAAAAGAAAATTATCGTTTTCACGATCATGAAAAATTAGCACATTATGCGAATGCAGCGGCTGATATTGAGTTTAATTTTCCTTTTGGATTCAAAGAATTAGAAGGAATTCACTCTCGTACTGATTTTGATTTGAAAGCACACGAACAGTTCTCTGGTAGAAAATTACAGTATTTTGATGCTGAATTGAACAAAAATTACGTTCCCTATGTGGTAGAAACATCTGTAGGATTAGACAGAATGTTCTTGGCAGTTTTTGCAACTTCATTAAAAGAGGAAGCGTTAGAGGATGGTTCTACAAGAACAGTTCTGAAATTACCAGCCGTTTTGGCTCCAACTAAAGCAGCAATTTTACCATTAGTTAAAAAAGACGGTTTGCCAGAAATAGCACATAAAATTATTGACGATTTGCGTTGGGATTTCAATGTGACGTATGATGAAAAAGATGCGGTAGGACGACGATATAGAAGACAAGATGCGTTAGGTACGCCGTTTTGTATTACGGTTGACCATCAAACGATCGAAGATCAAACAGTGACAATTCGCCATAGAGACACGATGAAACAAGATCGTGTTGCAATTGCAGACTTGAAATCAATTATCGAAAATGAG
>RRZU012852836.1_pt1 | contig 11239 bp, 17 predicted proteins | sample 2165561 | NCBI WGS metagenome assembly RRZU01 (sample SAMN10456909, study PRJNA506462) | wastewater metagenome | isolation source: wastewater sludge | place: USA: Moscow, Idaho | reverse complement strand
CTGCAGATCGCCTGATGCAGCGGCACGCCGCCAAGCTCGCCGATCACTCGGCAGATGCGCAACAGCACCACGTCCAGCGCTTCAGCCGTGTATTCCTCAGTGCTCACATTCCACCCCCAACAGTTCCGCGCCGGACTGGATGTGCCCGCCGCACTCCAGCCGATGCACCAACACCCCCAGGTCGACCGGCCCGACATGGACCGACGCCCCGCCCACCGTCCAGCACTCGCGCGGATGCTCCAGCCGCGCGGCAGTGCGGCACGTCTCGTCCGGCCCGGCGCAGACCGTCACGCGGGTCTGCTCGGTGTCCGGGTAGTTGCAGGACAAGCCAGCGCGCAGGGGCGCCGGCTCGGCCTCGTCGCCACCGCCGCAGCTCGACAGCCCGACCAGGAGCGGCAGCAGCAGCAGCGCGCCCCGTGTCCTCGATCCCGCGCGACCGGTACAGCTCGCGCCGGATCTCGGCGCATCGCAGGTACTCCGCTTGTGTGCACATGGCCCGGCCCTCATTGGTCGCAGTCCTCGCCCTCCAGCCACTCGCCGACATCGAGCAGCCCGCGCCCCTCCAGGTCGCGCCAGATTTCGCCGTTCGCCGGGCGCGCGTAGACCACGAGCCCCGAAGGCATCAGTCGACACGTGCGGGTCGCCGTGGCCGACGCCACCGCCATGCACCACACGTCACCCGGCCGGCACACCACGGCATGCGGGGGCCGCTCGCCGATGTCGCCGCCATCGCCGCAGATGGCCAACACGCCCCCGGCCATGCAGCCGGCCAGGAAGTTCACAGTATTTCCCATCGCTTCGCCCTCCACTCGGCCGCGTCGATCAGCCCCGCCTCGTAGAGCGAGGGCCAACCCATGAAGTAGGGCAGGAAGTCGGCCGAGCCTCCCCGCGCCCAGATGACCGCCGCGCAGATCGCGACGACCGCACCCGTTACGACGTACTCCGACGGGCCGCCCGTGCGCACCCGCCCGCCGAACAGCGTCATCCGCCTATCACTCCACCAGTGCAGCGGGGCGCCGCTGATCGTCAGCGCATCGCACACCCAATGAATCGCGCCGCCGAACGCGAACCACAGCACCCAGCCGCGCCAGTCCCACACGACGAGCGCGAAGGCGGCCAGCGTGAGCCACGACGTGAGGTGATGCGTGATCCCCCGGTGTCGCACCTTGCGGCGCTGGACGACCGACAACACCGGCTCCAGCCAGTCGGGCGCGGTGCTGCCCAGCACGGCCGCCGGCACCGCGTAGGGAGCGAACACCGCGCAGACGCTGGCGGCAATCGCGATGTGCGACACCCAGCGCATCACTCCCCCCCTTCGGCCCGGCTGTTCAGGTCGATGTAGTGAAAGCGCTGCATGTAGGCGTTCAGGCCGGGGGCCTGCGTCTCGCCACACATGCCGATCAGCTCCAACCGGCTGCGGGTCAGGAGCGCCAGTTGCTCGACTCGCTTCGACTCCAGCATGTACACGCGCTTTTCGGCTTCGAGCTGTTCGGCCGTTTCCGTCACCCCGATGGCCACCCGATCCGCTGACCGCGCCTCGATCCGCTTCCAGATCATCAGCTCGCGATCCGTCAGCCGCCACTGCACGAGCTGCTCGACGAACTGGCCCACAGCCGCCGCCGCCTTGCTGCGCCTGGCTGACTCGCGCTCGCGCTCGCGGTCGATCTCGGCCGACGAGTAGAGCGGCACGCGCAGGACCAGCGCAGCACCGGAGCCGGCCGCGCCGTTGTCGAAGGTGGCCGAGCGCTGGGCCGCGCGGACCTCGCCGGACAGCTCGGCCCGGAACAGCGAGCGCGCCGGGTAGCAGTCGAGCACGCGCTGATACAGCGCCTGCGCATCCGGGCCCGGTTCGATGCGCAGCGGGTCGGCCGTCATGATGCGCGCCCGCGGTACGCCGTCGAATGTCGGAACAGGGTTCGGCGCGGTCGGCAACTGCACCGGCTCGGCGCGGCTGCAGCCGGTCAGCAGCAGCAGCACAGCAGCGGCAGCGGCAGCCGCCAGACGATCAGGATTGACGTGCGGCACGGTTGCCCCTTGCTGCGAGCTTGAGCCCGCCGATTGCCGCGGCGACTGGCCACGCGCCAGCAGCAGCAGCCAGGATGCACAGGATCCACACGAGCGCGCCCGTGTAGTCGTAGGCGGCAGACGAGTCCAGGCGCAGCACCTGCGGGTTGCGCCGCCCCAGCTGGAGCCGCAGAGACATCGGGATGCGCGCCTCTTCGGCCGCCGAGTAGACGACGATGCCGGCGCCTTCGATCAGCCGCCCGACGATGTCGGCCTTCCGGCCGGACAGGCGGTGCATGTCGTCCACCAGGATGACCGCGCGGACCTCGCCGCACCACTTCACCAGCACCTCGACCCGATCCGACTGGCGCAGCTTGTCCCAGCGCTGCGGGCAGCCTTCGCGGCTGTCGTGCCACGCCTGCACCGCCGGCTGCTCGGTCCAGATCGCCAGCGGGTCGACCGCCCGCACCGTGGCCGACTGCCGGCCCGGCCAGACCTCAGCCGCACCGCCCGCCAGCTTCGCGAGCCACCGCGATTTCCCGGCGCCATGCGCGCCGAAGATCGCGATGTCCTGCGTCCGGCGCAGCGCCTGCTCATGGATCACCGGCCCGTATTTCCGGTGTCGGACGCGGTAGACCGGCAGGCGGCCCGGGTTGACCCGGCCCCCCCTCGCGGCTCCGCTTCTTCAGCAGCAGCATTTGCACGTTTTTCCCCTTGATGCGTCCAAAAAAAACGCCATGTACCCGATCCAGCCGCCGAACCACTGCCCGCCGCTCAGAGGGGGCACCTCGACCCCGACCGGCCCGGGAGCCTCTCGGCGCCCTGTCGTCCAAATAATCCGCCCGTTTTTTTTGGACGGTTATCCCACCTAGGGGGGGGGTGTTTACCCGCCCCCCCCCTCAGACCGGCCGGACGCCTGCGGCCCGGGCCGCCAGCCGGGCCCGCAGCGCCTCGACGCGATCCGCTGCGGGCCGCTCGACGGTCGGCGCCTCGCTCGGCTTGGCGAACGGCCGCGGGTTGACGATGACGGGAGCAGCCTGCCCGCGTGCCGCCAGCGCCTGCACCAGGTCGCCGAACGGGACCGGCGCAGCGTCGACCACGACCGGCCGCGCATCGTCCAGCGCCGGCAGCGCCACGCCCTCACGGCTGGCCGCCTGCCGGTCCTCCAGCTCCTCGACGATGGCCCGGAAGGGAGTCCGGTCGCCGAAGTAGGCCGGGCCCGGCACCGGATCGGGATCCCAATACCGCCGGCCGTGGCGCCTCCGGTGCTCAGGGATCGGCGACAGACGCCGGGGCGCACAGTTATTCAAACGAGTCCAAGCGGCTCGCACCAGCTCGCCGAATCCCTCCCCGCCCCAGGTGGTGCGGGACGACGGCATGAACTGCGCCTGAGCCACGGTGAGCGCGGTTTCCACGCCGCCGACCTTCCGGGCAGGCGTGCCGCGGTCGTAGCCGGACGTGCGGATCTACTGAAAGGTCTGCAGCCGCGCCCGGTACTCGCTGCGCTTGAGCATCACGCCGCCCTGCGCCCGGCAGTATTCCGCCCAATCCGCGCGCCGGCCCGGCCCGCGGTGCGCCGCCTTGTAGGCCCGCTCCAACTCGGGATCACCGCGATTCACGGCCGCTCGAGGGTGGACCCGGCGCAGCTCGCGCCACACGCTGACGCTCGGCATGCCGACCGCCTGGAACTGGCGGATGCCCCAGGCCGACGCCCACGCCTCGACCCGCGCCGCTGGCGTGACCTGCTGACCCTCGACCAGCTCGGCCGGCCGGTCCATCGTCGGCGCCTCGTCGTCGACGTGCTGGAGGTGCACCGCCTGGCCGTCGTACATCAAGGGTGCGTCGATGTTCTTGGCCACGTACTTCGCGACGTAGCCGGCCGCGCCGCCCTTTTCCATGCGGACCCACTTCGTGCGGTACTTGCGTGCGCCCGGCTCGGTGCCGTCGTCCTCCAGCCAGACCCGCGCAATGACATCGCGCACCGTCTCGACCGATTCGGCCGGGCACCAGATCAGCGCGTGCCAGTGCGGACAGCCATCGTGATGGGGCTCGGCGACCCGGACGCCCATCACGCGGATGCCGCGGTTCTTCAGCCTCGCCCGCGCCAGAGCCCAGCGCTCGCGCAGCCACGCCTGAGCCTGCCGAGGGTCCAGCCCCGCGACATACCGCGGGTTCCGGCGCCCGGTCCGGTGGTCCAGGCTGTGGAAGCGTGACGGAGCCGTGAGGGTCCAGAACAGGCCCTCTAGCCCCAGCTCGTCGGCGATCTCTTCGGCGCCGCGGATGCGGGTCATCAGCTCGCCGCGCCGGATGGCCTTGTTCGCGACGCTCGATTGCATCGCGTCCCACAGCGTCAGGCGCACGCCGTCGCCGTTCTCGATCTTCCGAGCCTTCAGCGCTTCCTCGTTCGCGCGCTGCTGGTCGGCCCGGCGCTGCACCGTCCTGTCTGTGCAGTAGCGCTGACCGGTGCGACTGCCAACGATGCCGAGTTCGACCGCCGCCGCTTCGCTCGCGCGCGCGACGTAGCGCCGGAGCTGCCGACGCCACCAGCGAGGACAGCGCACGCGCGCCGCCAGGCCGGCGAGCTGCTCGACCATGCCCGCGTCTCCGCGCAGGTCCGGCGCAACGCCGTGATGCCGCTCGATGTACCGGACCGCCCGGACCCAGGCCGGGCCCGGGTCGGAGCCCTCGACGTACAGACCGATGCCGAGTTCGTCCGCCCGCGCGGCCAGCTCGTCGGCTCGCTGCGCGATCTCGTGCGCCGTCATGTCGGCATGGAGGACGCCCGGCCAGCGCCGGAGCAGGTCGCCCAGCACCTCGCGCGCTGCCGTCATCCGGTGCCAGATCGGTTCGACTTCGACCGACTCGCAGACGCGACGACGCAACGCGGGCTCCCAGCTGGGCGGCATCGCCTCCAGCACGGCAGCCCAGGACGCCCGCAAGCGAAACAGCCCGGACGTGTCCCCGAGGACTCGCCCCGCGACCGTGACGACGCCGGGCGGGTGAGCCATCAGCTCATCCAGGTCACGGGCTTGATGTCCCGCATGATGTCCCGAGCGACCAGCAGCAGCCGCTCCTGATCGGACTCGGCCAGCTTCGCGAACTCCCCGCGCACGGCCGCCTGTGTCGCCTCGAAGCTCAGTTCAGCTTCGCCGACGATGAAGGCCCGGAGAGCCGGGGCCAGATCGCGCCACCAGAGCGCGGCGAAATTTCGGGTCTGCGTGTCCATCTTCAATGTCCTGCGGTAGCCCTTGAACCACGCCCGGAAGGTTTCCCGGTTGCATGGACGAGCAGGGAGATTTTCCGCGCCGTCGATGTCGTGCGATTCCTGCATGTGGTTGTCTCCGCTTCCGCCAGTCGGGTGATTCAAGCCCCGATCTGATCAAACCTCTATCCCCCTTTTTGGGGTGCAAGGCGTTTATTCTGGACGACCTTCCTAGGCGAGTCAATCCAGCGCCTTCTGCGTGAGCTTTGACCAGCGGGCCGCCGGCCCGAGTCCTGCCGATCGCGCGCCAACCGCTCGCGGACCGCCACGGCCGCGCCCGCGTCCAGTCACGCGCACAAGGAAACTTGCACGCCGGGTACAGCGCACAAGTCCCCTTGTGCGCTTGCCGCCCCTCCACGGCCGTCGGGTCCAGCGCCTTCGGCGTGTGCTCTGTCTTGCGGGCCTTCGGCCCGTGTCCTTCAAGTTGGCCCCCGGCCCACCCACCCGCCGCCCCCCCGCGGGGGGCTCCCCGGCGCTTCGGGCCGGCCGGTGGCAGCTCGGCCGCTCCGCTGCGCTCCGCTGGGCTGCGTTTCTCGCGGGCCTGCGGCCCGTGTCCTGTCCCATCTCCCCCCCCCGGGCCCCTGCCCCCCCCGCCGGGGGGGGCTTTTCAAGGGGCCGGCCTGCGGCCGGCCCTGGCGCACCGCCACGGCCGCGCGGTGTGGCTCCGGTGCTGCGGGCCCTACGGGCCCGTCCTCAGCGCCTGCGGCGCCTGCGGGGATGCGGCACGGCCGCGCGGTGTGGCGGCAGGCGTCGACCTTCAGCCGCTGCAGGCTGCGGCACATCCACGGCCGCGCGGTGTGGCTCCGGGGCCTGTCTTGAGAGCGCGGGGGGTCCTCTTGGGGTCTGGCGCGGCTGTTGCCCGCGTAGGGTCTGCGGCGGCCTGCCGGCGCTGGCGTGCCTGCTGCTGGCCATCTGCCGGCGCTGGCGGCCCGCCTGCAGGTTCGGCCGTTGCAACCGGCCGGTACTGGGCCCGGGCCCAGCCCCCGGCCGCCTGCCGGCCGTCCCCGGGGGCGCCGCTCGGTGTGGCTACAGCCCGGCCGGCGCCTTATCCCCCTTTTGGGGGTGTTTTTGTTTAACACAAATAGCCAATTTTCGTTTATCATAAACCCATGAACACCACCACACCGACCCCCGCCCCGCGACTGATTGAACAGGTCCGCACCGCGTGCGCGGCCCGGGGATACAGCCCGCGGACCTTCGCGATTTATTGGGCCTGCACCCGGCGCTATGTGCTGGACAACGGCACCCGCCACCCGTCCGAAATGGGCCGGGCAGAAGTGGAAGCATGGCTTGGCAAGCTGTACGCGCTGGACCATGTGAGCCATGCCACGCTTTCCCAGGCCCGCGCCGCACTGGTGTTCCTTTACCGGCATGTGCTGCGCGCCCCCGGGGCCGCCGAATGGTGCGCCGATCTGCCGGCGCCCCGCGTCAAGCCGGCGCCGGTGCAGCCGCTGACCGGCCGGCAGCTCCGCCAGCTTCTGGGCCACTGCGATGGACAGACGGGGATGGCGCTGCACCTGATCGCCGGGACCGGCCTCCGGCTGTCGGAGTGCATCGGCCTGACCCCTGCGGATGTCGACCTGCAGGCCCGCCGGATCCGCGTGCGCGGCAAAGGCGACCGGGTGCGCATCGTGCCCTTGCCGCTGTCGATCCGGGATCCGCTGGCCGGGCACATGGCCGAGCGCGTGCGCGAAGACCAGGCCGACCAGGCGCGCGGCTTTGGCACCTGCCCGGCGCTGTTTTCCGGCTGCGCGATGCGGCCCGATGCGGATGGTGTGGTTACCCGCCGGCCGATGTCCGCCCGCCAGCTTCAGCGCGCGATCGAATGGGCGGCAGAGATGGCCAACATCCCACAGGCCCACGTCCACAACCTGCGGCACGGCTACGCGACCGGCCTGCTTGCGGCCGGTGTGGATCTGCGATCGGTGCAGGTGGTCCTAGGCCATTCGGACATCAAGACGACGGCCCGCTATCTGCACCCGCAGGCGGTTGAAGAAGCGGCGCGCGTTGATCTGCTGGCCTAGTTTTCGTTTGACAATAACTGAGTTTTCGTTTATCATTTACTCATGGTCAGCAGTTGACCACCGCGCCGGCGGATCCCGGCAGAAGGTGAAGCCCATGACACAAGCCGCCCCCTACGTGTTCAGCCTGACCGGCCCCCGGTTCGGCATCGACCCCGCCGCCCTCTATGGTTTTTGGGACCGCAAAGACGGCTCCGAAGGTGGCGGGCTCTGGTTCGATCGCCTCGCATCAGGCGCCCTCGATCTGGTCGACTACGACGGCGCCGCCTGTCTGCCGCTCGCGATCGTCGGCGCCCTGCGCGCGGCCGGTGTCGTCGTCTCGGATGACTTCACCTGACACCCACCACGGCCGGCCCCGCGCCGGCCAGATCAACCAGGACAACGCCATGCCCCGCACCAAGACCCCCCAGCCGACCGCCGAACAACTGGAAGCTGTCCGCGCCTTCGCAGCCCGACACGGCAGCGACTGGCGCGAAGCCCTCGCGCAAGCGTGGTGGACCGGCAGGGACGCCAGCCAGCCCGGCGGCCACCTGCTGCGCCAGGTGCGCAACACCTGCGGCCCGCGCTGGCTCGCCACCGCCACGATCTGACCCACCCACGGCCGGCCCCGCGCCGGCCAGCCACCAGGACAACGCCATGCCCCTTTACCGCGATCCCGACCACCCAGGCCAAGCCGTCGAACTGGTGCGGCCTGTGCCCGACGTTGACGGCCTCGTCATCGTTCGGCCGGCCGGCAGCGCCGACCCCGCCGCCGAGTTCCGCGCCTTCGTCGAAGACCTGGAGCCCATCGCATGACCACGCCCACGACCGCAGACCAGGACAAGCCCCGCAGCGCTGGCGGCCGCCCCCGCAGCACCGACCCGCGCACCATGCGCGGTGTGCGCATGACCGCGAAGGAGTGGGCCACGTATCAGGCCCTGGGCGGCCCCGCCTGGCTGTCGGCCCAACTCGCCCGCGCCCGACTGACCCCCGAGCAGCGCGCCGACCGTGACACGCGCCTGAACGCAGACTGATCCGCCCGGCCGCGCAGCGGCCGGGCTGCTGCCACACCGAGCAGCGCCCCCGAGGACGGCCGCCAGGCGGCCGGGGGCTGGGCCCGGGGGCCCAGTACCGCCGGCCCCGCCGGCGAACAATCAACGGACTGGACAGCCAGCGGCAGCGATGCCGGCATGGCAGCCGGCCAGGACGCGGGAGCCACCCCCCCGAAGACCCCCCAAGGGAGCCCGCGCCATCAAGACATCCCCCGCAGCCATGCGCGCCAGCATCGGCACGCCTCGCGCCCGCGCCCGCGCGCCCGCGCGATCTTGTTAAACATAAATCTATCTTGTTAGGGTGCCACCGTGGCACCTATTCGCCGGGAATCGGTGCCATTCTGGCACCTATCGACCGTTTCCCAAGTGCCAGACAGGCACCTATTCCGGCCCGCTCTTGCGCCGCACAGGTGCCGTGCTGGCACCTATCGAGGCCGCGAACTCGTCCAGCTTGCGCCGCAGATCCTCGGGCATCCGTGACCCCTCGACGTTCAGCACCATCCCGCCCGCCGTGGCTAGGTTGACGGTCAGACGCTCGATGTTCACCACCCGCGCGCCGCCCAGGTCGCCCGACATCAGGACGTGCTTCAGCTCGGCCACGGCTGCGCCAACCCCGGCCGGCAGGTAGTCCCAGGTTGCGACAGCCGCAGGCCGGCCCGCCTCGTCCATCACCTCGACTTTCTCTCGCAGCGCGTAGTGATTCGCCCGGCCGACCTTCCGCACGCCCAGGTATCCCAACGCCTGCAACGTCTGGAGCTCGCGCTTGACCTGGCGCACCGACACGCCCGACTTTTCCGCGATCAGCTCGACCGACGGGAAGGCCGCGCCGGTGCTGAAATGCGCGTGCGCCTTGACCACGGCATAGACCGTGAAGGCGTGCGGCCCCATCCGTGCCACGTCGCCGCCCTCGATCATCGAGCGGAAGACGTGAAACCAGGTCACATCGGCCGCCAGCTCAGGCCCCCGCGTGTCCAACGAAATCGGACGTTTCCCCTTGTCCATCGCGCACCCTTTTGTCTGGACTGAAACAGTCCAGAATAATCGCCGATCTGGACAGCTTGCAGGATGGACACATGCCGAACGTAATCGCCTATCTCCGCGTCAGCACCGACGCCCAGGACGTGGCCAACCAGCGCCGAGGGGTCGCCGAATACTGCGCCGCCCGCGACTGGCTGCCGGGCTACGTGGAGGACACCGCCAGCGGGCGCACGCCGTGGAGAGAGCGCGCCCTAGGCCAGATCCTCGACCGGATGCAGCGCGGTGACGTGCTGGTGTGCTCCGAGGTGTCCCGGCTCGCCCGCTCGACGCTGCAGGTGCTGGAGGTCTGCAAGATCGCGGCAGAGCGTGGCCTACAGCTCCACATCGTCAAGACCGGGCAGGTGATCGACGACAGCATGCAGTCGAAGGTGTTGACGACGATGCTTGCACTTGCCGGCGAGATCGAGCGCGACATGATCAGCGCCCGCACCCGCGAGACGCTGGGCCGCCTGAAGGCCGAAGGCGTGCAGCTCGGCCGGCCGACCGGGAAGGCCGAGCGCCTGAAGCTCGACGACAAGGCGGACCAGATCGACAACCTGATGCGCTGCGGTGTCGCACTCCGCGCCATCGCTCGCGTCCTCCAGTGCTCGCCGCAGACGCTGCACACCTGGCTGTCGATCCGCCGGCCGGACGGTCTGCCCGAGATCAAGCCGAAGAAGGGCGCAGCGGCTGCAGAACGCGCGATTGCCGACGCGCAGCAGGCGCAGCAGCTCACGCAGGCGCCAAAGCCCGCCACAGCCCCGCGCAAGCGCGCCAAGCGCGCCCCGTGACCCGCAGGGGCCGCAGGCGCCGAGGACGGCCCCGCAGGGGCCGCAGCAGCGCCGGCAGCCGCGCCAGCGCACCGCGCCGCACGCCCGAAGGGGGAGCCCCCCCAGGCGCAAGCCGAGGGGGGGCGGATGGGTCCGAGGGCGCGGACGGTGGGAGTGGGGCGGGGGTGGGGCGGGGGGGCGCAACCCCAAACATGAGGACCAGCCCGGCGAGCCCCACGAGCCGGGCGGCAGCAGGCAGAACCCGGGCGAGCGCAGGCAGGGCCGCGGCACGCGCAGGCGGCAAGCGCAGCAAGCTGGCTTGCGCGCTGTACCCGGCGTGCGAGCCGGCTTGTGCGCGTGGCTGGACGCGGGCGCCAGCGGCAGCAGTCCGCCGCCGGTGCTCGCGCGACCTCCAGCACCGCCGAAGGCGCAAGACAAGCCCGCGCAGCGCTGACCAGGCAACGGCCGCGCCACACCACGAGGCCGCCGGCCCGAGCGAGCCCGGCGAGCGAAGCCGGACAGGCCGGAGGTTCCGACGCGCGCCGGCCGTGGCAGTCCGCGGACTCGATTCGACGGACTCGGGCCGCCTCAAGCGGCCCGCACTTCAGAGCCCCCGCGCAGCGCCGTTCAAACCGGGAACTCAAGCCCGTGAAGCCGGAAGACGTGCCGCGCCCAGGATTCGAGCGCCTGCGCCAGCGCCTGCGCATCGGCGTAGCTGTCGAGCGGGTCGCGCCTCGCGATCAGCTCGAACAGATTGGAGCGCAGCCAGTGTGAGGCGCTGTCATCGGTCATCACGGCCAGCACATCGGCCGGCAGGTCGCCCACGGTCGGCACGCGCGCAGCTTGCGCGCTGGTGTCGTTCAGTTCGTGCATGTCGTCGCCCTCGCTCCAGTCATCCCCGCGCCGGTCACCCCCGCGCCGGTCTTGCCGATCCGGTACAGCACGCCGAGCGCGATGCCGCGCCGGACTGCTGCCGTGACCATCCCTCGCGGTCTGCAGATCGCCTGATGCAGCGGCACGCCGCCAAGCTCGCCGATCACTCGGCAGATGCGCAACAGCACCACGTCCAGCGCTTCAGCCGTGTATTCCTCAGTGCTCACATTCCACCCCCAACAGTTCCGCGCCGGACTGGAT
>RRZU010132202.1_pt1 | contig 11240 bp, 10 predicted proteins | sample 2165561 | NCBI WGS metagenome assembly RRZU01 (sample SAMN10456909, study PRJNA506462) | wastewater metagenome | isolation source: wastewater sludge | place: USA: Moscow, Idaho | reverse complement strand
CGTTTCCCGAGCTTTTCCTGCGCTTCGCGGTGTCTGTGCTCCTTACGCAGCTGGCGGATGTGATCTTTTCTCTCCAGCAGGGCGGCAACCTCTTTCTCTCCGACCAGCTTCGTCGTCTTGACGGCGTAAACCATGTCATCTTCCGCTTTTTTCACGCGGATTTTTCCTTTCATCCAACCGTGCTTATCGCACCACGACAGGCTGTAATAGTGCTTGCCGTTTGGCGAGAACCAGCGGACTTTTTTGCGAAGGTTATGATGGCACAGATAACATCTGGTGGAAAGAACCTCTTTATCCGCCATCAACGCCTCCTTATCCGGAAACGGTCGGGAAATATATTTTGCATAATTATCGAATACGACATGCACCTCGCTGCGGTGATTTTCCGGCAGCTGGAACGTGTCGAAGGAAATCCGCTGCAGTGCAATCGGGTCTTTGATCATCTGAAATACCCGTGCGGTATACACCGCGTCGCTGATCGCCCGGTGAAATGGAATATCCTTTGGAATCTGCAGATAATCTACTGCATATTCCAGGCTCCTTCGCACCTTCTGATCTTCGTAGGCGATGGAAAACAGCTTCTGAATATCATAGAACCGGACAGGTCCTTTTCCAAGGGGCTCCATACCGAAAAACCGCATATTTTTCTGAAGCTCCGTCAGATCCTGCGGTCCCCAGGTACCGAACATGAAATCCTCGCCACACCACGCCAGAAAGTCCTTCATCACGACATCAAATGTCCGACATCCGGAGAGATCTTTCATATGGATGCCGATCAGCTTTTCTGTAATATGGTGCATGGTATCATAAACCTGCGGACGGATCAGCTCCTCAAAGGTATCCACAATTTCCATCCGGCTGTTTAATTTTACCGCACCGATCTCAATAATTTCAAACGTAAGCAGTCTGTTGCGGGCATCGCGGCTGTCAGACGCCTGATTCCATTCCAGATCCAGAACCACATAATCCATTGATCGTTCCTCCGCCCACTACAACATCGCCATCATAAAGTACAACCGACTGTCCGCAGGTAATTGCCCTCTGGGGCTCGTCAAAGACCAGATGAATGCTGTCCGGTCCGGTGATCTCTGCGTTCGCCCACTGCTCCTGGTGACGGTAACGGATTTTCGCTTTGATGCGCTGCGTGCCCGTCGGCACCTCGCCGCTGATCCAGTGGAAATCCTTCGCCGTCAGCTCCTTTGACCACAGATCCCGGTCGCGTCCAAGGACTACCGTATTGGTCTTTGGATCGATCCTGCACACATACATCGGCTCATGCAGGGCTAGTCCCAGCCCTTTGCGCTGTCCGATCGTATAGCAGATAATTCCCTTATGCTGCCCCAGCACATGTCCTTCCTGATCTACGAAATTGCCTGGCTCAAAGCTTTTGCCGGTGTATCGTTCAATAAATCCGGCATAATCTCCGTCCGGTACAAAGCAGATATCCTGGCTATCATGCTTGCGCGCATTGATCAGTCCCTGTTCTTCCGCCATTTCCCGGATCTGCGGCTTCGTCATGCCGCCCAGGGGGAACAGCGTATGTGCAAGCTGCTCCTGCGTCAGGCTGTAGAGCACATAACTCTGGTCTTTCTTTTCATCGATGGCTTTTTTCAGGAGGAACTTTCCGTCCTGTTCTTCGATTCGGGCATAGTGTCCGGTTACAACGTAATCATAATCCAGCTCCTTTGCCCGCTTCATCAACTTCTCGAACTTCATATAACGGTTACAGTCGATACACGGATTCGGGGTGAATCCGTTTTCATAGGCGCAGACAAAGCGGTCCATGATCTGTGTGCCGAAATCTTCCGTAAAATTGAACACGAAATACGGAATGCCCAGCTGACGTGCAACGCTTCTTGCGTCCTCCACGTCATCTAACGAACAGCAGGTATGCCCTTTTCGTTCGCAGCTGTCCTCTCCGGCAAACAGGCGCATCGTAACGCCCATACAATCATATCCGTCCCGCTTCATCAGCCATGCCGCAACGCTCGAATCTACGCCGCCGCTCATGGCAATCATCGCCTTTTTCATTCTCTGTCTCCGTTCTTTTTATTCCTGCCCTGCCTCTCCCGGAACTTTCCAGCTCATGCTTCTCAGGCTCAGGGCCAGTGTTGTCGTATTATGCAGCAGCGCGGATGTCGTAGGCTGAATCAGCCCGGTCACACCGGCTGCAATTAAACTGCCGTTGATGCCAAGGATTGCACGGTAGTTGACATGAATCCGACGCATCATTTCTTTGCTTAAGCGGCGCAGGTAAACCAGCTCCTGCAGGCTGTCCGCACCGACTGTGATATCCGCAATTTCCCGCGCAAGCTCCGAACCGTCGCTGATCGCGATGCCGACATCCGCAGCAGAAAGCGCCGGGGAGTCGTTGATTCCGTCGCCGACCATGACTACCCTGCGTCCGGCTTCTTTTTCCTGCTGGACAAAGTTCGCCTTGTCCTCCGGCAGAACTTCCGCATGGTATTCGTCCACGCCGATCTGTTTTGCGATCGCCGCTGCTGTTCGCTCGCTGTCGCCAGTCATCATGACGATTTTTGCAAATCCTTCCCGTTTCAGCTCGCGGATAATCTGTTTTGCCTCTTCACGCACCGGATCCTCAATGCAGAGCACTGCTTCCAGTACGTTGTCAACTGCCAGATACAGATGGGAATACTGCAGCGGCAGCTCATCGAAACGCTGCTGATATTCCGGACGGATCCGGCACTTCTCATCTTCAAATACAAAGTGAGCGCTGCCGATTACCACACGCTTTTCTCCAACATAAGAGGCAATGCCATGTGCAACGATATATTCCACCTTGGAATGTACTTCCTCATGTTCCAGATTACGCTCTGCCGCTGCACGCACAACCGCCTTTGCCATCGAATGAGGAAAATGCTCCTCCAGACATGCTGCCAGACACAAAAGATCGTCTTCCTTTTCCTCACCGAATGCGATAACAGAATGCAGCGTAGGCTGCGCTTTGGTCAGCGTACCGGTCTTATCGAATACGATGGTAGAAGCCTCGGAAAACGCTTCCAGATATTTTCCGCCCTTTACGGTGATCTTCGCTGCGTTTGCTTCCCGGATCGCTGTCAGGACAGTCAGTGGCATCGCAAGCTTTAATGCGCAGGAAAAATCAACCATCAGTACGGATAACGTTCTGGTAACATTTCTTGTAAGCAGCCATGTAAGACCGGTTCCAAGGAAGGTGTAGGGAACCAGCCTGTCCGCCAGATGCTCCGCACGTCCTTCTACTGCGGACTTGAGCTTTTCGGAATCCTCGATCATCGTAACGATCTTTTCGTAGCGGGTCGAGCCGGAAACCGCCTTGACCTCAATCGTCAGCTCGCCCTCTTCCACAACGGTTCCGGCATAAACGAATCCGCCCTTTTCCTTGCGTACAGGCTCGGATTCACCGGTCATGGAAGCCTGGTTGATCATCGCTTCGCCGTCTGCCACTACGCCGTCAAACGGAATGACGTTGCCGACATGGATCACGATATGGTCGCCCGGCACAACGGATGCAGAATCCACAAGGATTTCCTGATCCCGGGTCTTTATCCACACTTTGCCGACATTTAACGACATGCTGCGCGCCAGATCGCCGACAGACTTTTTATGTGTCCACTCCTCAAGGATTTCACCCAGACCAAGCAGGAACATAACCGATCCTGCCGTCGAGCAGTCCCGCCGCAGAATCGATACGGTAATCGCTGTCGCATCCAGAACCGGAACTTCCAGTTTTCCTTTGGAAAGGCATAGGACGCCTTCTTTTACATAACGGAAAGCTTTCCATATAGTATACACATTTCTGATCGGTAAGGGAAGCATGTATTTTGTAAATAACCGTTTTGCCACATGCCCGATCAGTTTTTCTTTATACTCTACATTCAACGCACGTCCCGAACTGGAACGGACGGAATCCGGCAGCTGGACGTCTTCATAATGAAAGCTTTTCAGCGCCTCCATCAGTTCTTTTAATTCGCCGTCATACTCGATCACCGCATCCTGCGTCTGCTCGTATACGGTCGCTTTTGTCACACCTGGCTGTGCTTCCAGAAAATACTGTAGGGTGTCCGCCTGGTCAAAGCTCATTCTGGACTGCCCCATATGCACCCGGATTCGCCCGGGAATTTTGTGTTTGATTTTAAAGTTCATTTTTTCCGCTCATTTCTGCGCACGCTTTTTGCGCATGTCAAGTTTGTGTCAAGTGCGCGCAGACACAAATCTCGCGATTGAAAATTTTATTTTTCAATCTTATCTCCACTCCGCTGATACGCTTCGCGCTTTTTCAGAAAACGGGACTCCGTCAAAAAGGACGGCGCCGTCTCCGGCTCCGTCCCCCACTGCCCTGAATCAGGCTTCTTCTTTTACTTCAGCTTCCGCTTCTTCTGCAACTCTGTCTTCGTTGATCTGCTTTGCTTCTGCCAGAACATCTCCAGCGTTTTCCTGAACTGTTGTAACAGTCTTCATAACGCTGTCCTTTGCACGAAGCGCTGCTGCGGTACACTGTACGTATGCTTTCTTCGCGTCTTTGCTGGAAAGGATCTTGATTCCGGCTGTTCCGAACAATACGCCTCCTAAAAATAAACCGATTTTCTTTGCATCAGATACTTTCATCATGTTCGTTTCCTCCTTCGACCGGCGCAGGATATGTCTATACTACCTATCGTACGGCACGGCTTTCTTTGGTTAGTTATTATTAACCACGAACATGGTAGCACGCTTTTTTCCCTGTGTCAATTGCGACTTTATTCCTGCTTTCCGAACACAATCCGTTTCCCAATAAAAATGATCAGAAGTGCTGCAACGCCCACCAAAACGATTGTGCCGCCCGGCTTTAAGCCCAGATAAAACGCCGCAAACAGCCCGATAATCATGAACAGCACGTTCAAACCGACAGCGTACCATACAGTCTGTTTAAAGTTCTTTCCCAGCTGCATCGCACAAGCTACCGGAACGACCATCATCGACGATACCATCAACGCGCCTACTGTCCGTGCTGCAACCGAAACCGTCACTGCAATCATAATCGTGAAGATAAAATTGACGATGCCGACCGGCACACCCGCCAACCGCGCGCTTCTTTCATCCAATGAAATATAAAACAGCTCTTTATATAGAAGCAAAAATAACACAAGCACCACAACAGACACCACGATGACTGAAATCATCTCAGCATCACTGATCGCCACAATGCTGCCGAACAGAAAGCTGTTGAAGTTTGCCGAATTTTTCACAAAACCGGACAGCACACCCGCCAGACCAATTCCTGCTGACATGATAATAGATATCGACATTTCCGAATAGCGCGGAAGCTTTCTGCGGATCGCCTCAATGCCGAAGGACGCTGCCACACAGGCTGCTGCTGCGCCCGCCACCGGATTGACACCCAGCAAAAGTCCTGCTGCGACGCCGGCGAGCGACGTATGGGAAAGTGCATCGCCGATCATGGAAAGACGTTTGCAGACAACGACCATTCCGACGCAGGGCACAACCGCCGCCAGCAAAATTCCGACAACAAACGCCCGCTGCATAAACAGATACTCAAAAATTCTCATGCCTGCCCGTCTCCTTTCCCAGCTTCCTGTTTTACCTTTCCGTCCTCCAGCACCCAGATATCATCTGCATAGGACGATGCACGTTTGAGGTCATGCGTCACCATCAGGACGGTGATCCTTTTCTCCGCATTGATTTTTTTGAGCAGTCGGTAAAAGTGTGACGCATTTTTTTCATCCAATGCCGACGTCGGCTCATCCAGAATCAGAAGCTTCGGCTCGTTGACCAGGGCGCGTGCCAGGAGCACTCTCTGCTGCTGCCCGCCAGAAAGTCTGCCGATCAAACGGTTCTGGTATTCCTCCATGCCCACCTGCGCCAGCGCAGCCCTTACCTGCTGCCGCTCTTTTTTCCCCGCAAACCGGAACAATCCGATCTGCTTATATAAATTTGCGCGCACGATTTCTTCCACGGATGCCGGAAAATCCTTCCAGCCACCCATCCCGTTCTGCGGCACATAGCTGATGCTCGACCAGTCTTTAAACTGTCGGATGTCCTGCCCCAGAATCTCAATGCTGCCGTCGCTGCTGCCTTCCTCCTGATCCCCTTTGGGGTTTTCCCCGATCGGGAGCTCTCCTAATAAAAGCCTTAAAAGCGTCGATTTTCCTGCCCCGTTTTCTCCTGCGAGAATCGCCAGCCGCCCTTCTTTCAGGCAAAGGCTGACGCCGTCCAGCACATTTTCCTTTCCATAGGAAAAGTGCAGATTTTTGATTTCTATCGCATTCATATGTCTGCTCCTTACCGCAAAGCTTCTGTCAGCTGCTGCAGATTTTCTTCCATGACGGAAAAATAATCTCCGCCGGTTTCTTCCTGTCTGTCGCTTAGGCCTTCCAGCGGGCTGAGGGTCAAAAGCTTCACGCCGGTTTCCGCCGCTACCGTTTCCGCCGTCCTCGAGCCGGACAGCTCTTCAAAGAAAATCGCACGGACGTTGTTTGCCCGGACAAAATCGATAATATCTGCCATCCGTCCCGGGTCGGGTTCGGAATCCGGCGACATGCCCTCGATGCTCACCTGTGTCAGGTTATAACGCCTGCACAGATATCCATACGCCTCATGCGCCACAACGATGTTTCGCTCCGACAGATTTTCCAGCGTCGTCTGATAGGTTTTGTCCAGCTCGTCGAGCTGTTTTGCCCATTTCTCATAATTTGCCTGATAGTCTGCGCGATGCTCCGGATCCGCCTCAGAAAACGCTGCGCAAATGTTTTGCATTTCCTGCTTTGCGTTCATCGGGTCCAGCCAGACGTGGGGGTCGTACTCGCCGTGCTCGTGGGCGTCATGACCGTCCGGTGCGGCGACAACAGTGTGGTCGGCGGCATCGTCTTCATGCGCGGCCGCATTGCTCACAGCGGCGTCTTCTTCATCCGCATGATCGTGACCGTCCTCATCAGCATGCGCGGTCCCATGGTCATGACTGTCCTCTTCGTCCTCATCGGCATGCGCGGTCTCATGGTCGTGACCGTCCTCTTCCTCTGCGCTGCGCAGCAGGCTCACTCCCTGCGACGCTTCCACGGAAATCAATTTTTTATTGGAAAGCCCCGCCAGAACGTCCGAAACCCAGTGCTCCATCCCAGCACCGTTATAGATAAAAACGTCCGCCTGCTCCATCCGGGTAATATCCTTTGTGGACGGCTCCCAATCGTGGGGCTCTGTACCGGACGGCACCATGCAGGTCACCTGGACGTGCTCGCCGCCGATTTTCTGTGCGAAATCGTACATCGTATAAAAACTCGCCATCACCTGCAGCTTGTTGGGATCCACCGGTTCGTCAGAAGCTTCCGTGCCGCAGCCGACAAACACTGTGGTAAACAGTAAGCACGCGCAGAGCGCCAACGCCACACGACGCAGGATGCCGCTTTCCGATACCCGTGTGCAGCGCAGCTGCGGCATTCTGATGCAGGAAATCACAGCATGCTTCCCGCGTTGCTTTTTTCTATTCATCCTCATTTCTGTCCTGCAGTCCTTCCTGTGTTTCCCTGAATTTGCGGCACTCCCGACAGCAGCCGTAAAAGATCAGATGCGAGGAATCCAGCGCAAAGTCATGCTCTTTCAGGATATGTTCGGAAAATCCATGGAGCTTGTTACATTCCAGAGGAATGATCTTCCCGCACTGCAGGCAAACAAGCCGCCCCGGGCTGCCCGGCCTCAATTCTCCGATATAGCGGTACTGCGCGCCTGCGCCGTCCACTGCCGGGATTTTGATCACTGCATTTTCTTCTGTAAGGCGGTCGAGAGCCCGATAAACCGTCGTCTGTCCAACGTGAATTCCTTCGGCTTTGAGACAGTCCATACACTGTTCCGCCGTCACAAACCGGTCGCTGTGTTTTTCCAGACAATCTCGGATCAGCTCCTGTTGCTTCGTTCTATATCTGACACGTTCTGCCATTTTTCTCCCCCTGTGAACCACTGCGGCATCCGCGCATACTCCCGCACGGCGATATCCAAAACCGCCGCGGTTCATTTTGAAATTAAAAATCATTTTCAATTTATTATATCGACTTTTTCCATCGTGTCAAGGGAAAAAACTGGGAAATGTCACGAGTAAACCAAACCGTTGTCTGATTTCACTGGTTTTTTTGAGAAAATAACGGCTATTATTCTTTTGAGACTTATAGTATCATTTAATTAGAATGAAACATCGGGCAAAAGGGCTGAAACTCTGATACGCGGCACACCTTTCGCCCTACATCCAAACAGAACAATTCCAAGGAGACTTTGCCTATGAAAAAGAAAAGAATTTCCGCCTTTTTTCTGACGATCGCTCTTCTTTCCGGCTCTCTTTCATCGACCGCCTATGCCGCCACCTGGTATATGGAAGACGGTGACGTCATCGTGAGCGCTTCTGAGAGCGGGCAGACCGTTTCCCAGAACAACAATACCATAGGAGATAACGATCCGACCTTTACCAATCGGGATTCCGATGTTGCTTCCGACAGCACCATTACGATCACAACCTCCGATGACGCGACAGCGAACATCACGATTGAGGACATCAACCTGAAGCATTCCCAGGAATCTGCCATTGATGTCAAAGGCGACTCCAAGGCAGACATCACGGTTCGCGGTACGAATACGATTAACCGCAAAGACGAATCCTCCCCGTCCATGATCCATGTCAGCGATGGTGATCTCACCCTGCGCGGCGACGGTTCCCTCACGCTATCCGGCTGGACCGATGGCGCTAAAATCGGCTCCAATGGATACAGCAGCGACACCGGACAGGGAGAAGAAGATTTTACCGGTTCTATCCACATCACCGATGATGTAACAATCTCCGCAACAAGAGAATACTATAATCCTTCCGATACCGGCTCTGCAGCTATCGGTTCCGGCGAAAAAGGCAATTTTACCGGCACGATTACCATTGATGGAAATGCAAAAGTCAACGCAGATGCCACCTGGTGTGGTCCCGGCATCGGCTGCGGAGAAAAAGGAGATTATAACGGGGATATTATCATCGGCGGCAATGCTGAGGTTACTGCCTCCGGAGGTTCCGCATCCGCCGGAATCGGCAGTGGATGGGACAGCACCTTTTCCGGCGGAACAATCACAATAAAGGATAATTCCAAAGTTACCGCAATCGGCTCCAACGGTTTTTCCCAGAACACGTCCTGCAGCAATCCTGCCATCGGTGCTTCTGAAAAAGCCAATCCGAATTATAACCCTGCCAAAGCCCCGATGAACGGAACCATTACCATAACAGATAACGCCCAGGTAAAAATCGGCAGTGACACCAAATTCGGCACTTCCAGAACTCCCCTGATCGGTGAAGCTTCTTCTGAACCGACCGGAACCGGTAAAATCGAAATTTCCGGCAACGCGGCTGTCTCCAATATCGACGGTTCTTCCGATATCGCCATTGGCGGCGGTACAGCTTCCAGCACAATCGATATTTCTATTGGAGCAAATACAAATATCAACGGAACAAAAGGCTCGGATATTCTCGATGGCAAAAGCAGTAATGTAAAGCTCAATACGGTAAAAACGCCGACCCTTGTGCCGGAATCTGCTCCGGCAGTTGAGCCTGTTGCTTCTGTTTCCAACGGTTTCAGACAGACCGAAAGCTCTGCTGTCTCTACAGAAAGCTTTTGTCATTCGGTTACCCTCTCTCTTCCGTCCGCAGGATTGTCGAACTTCTCTTTCTGCCCGGCATGCGGTAAAAAAGACGGCAAAGATTTCCTGTCGCCGGTTTCCGATGTTTCCGCACAGGCTGTAACCGGAACGCTTCCTGCCGGATCGCCGGTTCTCTGCATCGGCACGCTTGACAACGGCGTAGGCATTATGTCCGCAGCAGTGATCAAACATCACCGGGCAGTACAGCCGACCGGCATCGTGCGCTTTACCGTTCCGGCTTCCCTGCTTGCAGGACACCGTCTGGTTGCGCTTCACACTGACGGCACGCAGTCAGAGATTGTAATGACGCCCGACAATGCGCAGACTTTGAGTTTCGAAGTCAATTATGCTGCAAACGGCAGCGACAGCGCCTTCCCGGTTCGCATGATTCTCCTGTTGCCGGAAGCTTCTTAATCTGCCAATACCTTTTGGACAGTCGGGCGCTGGCTCCCCCACCTTTTCCAGCGCCCGTTTTTCCCCTCATATCACAGAAGCGACGAAATGGCATAATCCACTCCGTCGCTTCTGCGACCCGCCGCAGGCGGAGCATGTGCCAAGGCACATGCTTTTTTTATTCGTTCATCGATACACAGATCGTCTTAATCTCAAACGGCTTAAACTCCAGCGCGATTTCCTTTTCATCCGGAAGCGTTTCGATCTCCTCTTCCAGCAGATTTGTCAGCATGACCTTTTCACCGGTTTCTGTCAGATGAATCTTTGTCCGCACGGAGGTTCCTTCTGCTTCATAGAGACGCATCGCATAACCGTTTCCATCCTCCATCGGCTTAACCGCTTCTACGATAACGTTCGGCACATCCACGGTTACGAAGGATTCCATATCTTTTCTGCCGGGCATAACGATCGGAGCGATATTCAGCTCATAAGCAGGCTGTACGACCGCTTCCGCTCCAAAGCCGCTGTTATGCGGAAGCAGCGCGTAGGTGCACTCGTGAATTCCCTTATCGCCTCTGTAATCCGGGCAGCAGCCGCCTTTGTGTAGAGACAGCCAGATGCGTCCGTTTTCCACGCTGACGCCATATTTGCAATCGGTGAACCTCACATGACTAAAGTCACGTGCTTCTCAGTCGTTTTAAACGACAAGACCAAATATCGGCGGATACGCCAGTAACTTAGAATTCGTGCGGATACGCACTTTTTCTGCGCCGGATACGGCCAGTTTCCACATTACAGGTAGTCCGCTGTATATCTTCCTGTGTTTATGCTGCTTTTAATTCGCTTATTTCTGCATAAAGCTTCCTTAAATCCGCATAAACACATGAGGTTCTACGCTTCACTGCAGGTACTTTTGCCTCCAGGGAAGACCTTTCCGTTTCCGGCAAGGGTTTTAAAAGCTCCCGTATAAAATATCGCGCTCCAATATTATAGGATGCTGACAGGTCGCAGTTATACTGTTTTCCTGTCCGAAAGGTACACAGGCTATGGTTCTCCGGATTTCTTTCCACTGCTCCGCTTCCGTCACAGGCCAGCCTGCTGGTGTTTTGGGCACTGACTCTGGATACACGGATCCCGTTCCGGTGAGCCTGATGCTCACACAGCTTCTGAATATCCCGCTTTCTCCATAAATG